>Ga0209517_10003054_pt1 | contig 23011 bp, 26 predicted proteins | sample PeaSoiMetSII2010_FD_187695 | JGI IMG/M metagenome (GOLD analysis project Ga0209517, IMG submission 187695) | Peat soil microbial communities from Weissenstadt, Germany - SII-2010 (SPAdes) (version 2) | ecosystem: Environmental > Terrestrial > Soil > Wetlands > Peat | place: Germany...
GGGCAACGATCATGGACACACTCGCGGCGACGGCGGTTCTTGGCATGCAGTCTTTGTACCACGAAAGGCCGCAGGGTTGGCTTAGCTGAGGTTTAGTGCGCGCTTGATGGTGCCGCGCTCTTTCTGGATTTTCTCTTGCAGCAGAGTGATGGCGTAGATGAGTTGCTCGGGACGGGGCGGGCAGCCCGGTACGTAGACATCAACCGGAATCACCTGGTTCACGCTCTGCACCAGAGCATAGTTATTGAAGACGCCGCCCGAGGTTGCGCAGGCGCCCATGGAGATGACCCATTTGGGTTCGGGCATCTGCTCCCAGAGCTGGCGAATCACAGGAGCCATTTTGTTGGAGACGCGGCCGGCAATGATGATCAAGTCGGATTGACGCGGCGAGGGGCGGAAAACTTCGGCGCCGAAACGGGCAATGTCGAAACGCGACGCGCCCATGGACATCATTTCGATGGCGCAGCAAGCCAAGCCGAACGTCATCGGCCAGATGGAGTTTTTGCGCATCCAGTTGACCGCGTTGTCCATGGTGGTGAGGACGACACCCTCGGGCGTGTGATTGCCGTAGGTAAGCTCTTTGACCACGCGCTTGCCATGTTCGACGGTGACGTAGGGGCCGAAGCTGAGGTTGTCGGGCACAGCTCTCATTCTAAACCAGAAAGGACACAGAGAGCACAGAGGATCGAGCCTCTGTTTCTCTGTGCCCCTCTGTGGTAAGGCTCTTCAGGGGTTTATCACGATTTTGCCGAACATCTGGCTGGATTCCATGTATTCGTGGGCGGCGCGAGTGTCCTTCAAAGAAAATGCTCGGTCGACGACGGGTTTCAATCGTCCGGCAAAGACGTGGCCGAGCACGTCGTACAGGTCGCCCATGGTGCCCATGTAGGAACCCAGGAACGAAAGCTGCCGCGCGAACAGAAACCTTAAATCGAACTTGGCGTCGAAGCCAGTGGTTGCGCCGCAGGTCACGATTGTGCCCCCAGCCTTCAGTGATTTCATGCTTTCTTCCCACGTGGCCGTGCCCACGTGCTCCACTACGATGTCTACGCCTTCTTTACTGGTAATCTTCCGCACTTCTTCCGAGATCTTTTGCTTGTAGTGATTGATGCCGTAATCGGCGCCGAGAGTCCGGGCCTTTTCCAGCTTGGTTTCGTCTCCGGCCGTCGTAATGACGCGGGCGTGGAACAGCTTGGCAATCTGGATGGCGGCGATGCCCACGCCAGAGCCCCCGCCGAGCACCAGCACGGTCTGTCCTTGACGAATTCCCGCTCGCCCCACCAGCATGTGCCACGCAGTGAGAAACACCAAAGGCACGCTGGCGGCTTGATTGAAATCCAGGCTGTCGGGAATCGGGACGACATTCACCGCGGGCACGGCGATCAGCTCACAGTTGCCGCCGTCCACACTGTTGCCAAGCACAGAGAACTGCCGGCATTGGTTCTGCAATCCTGCCGTACACTTTGCACAGTGATTGCAGAAGAGCATGGGAGCCAGCAGCACGCGTTGTCCCGCCTTGAAGCCGGTTACATACTCGCCGAGTTCGACAATCTCCCCGGCGATGTCGCTGCCGAGGATGTGCGGAAGCTTCACGCCGGGGAGTCCCTTGCGCACCCAGATGTCGAGGTGATTCAAAGAGCAGGCGTGGACGCGGACCAGAACCTGATCTTTGCGCAGCTTAGGGTCGGGAACGTCTTCGTAGCGAAGAACTTCCGGCCCGCCGAATTCCTGGAGACGAACAGCTTTCATGCAGGAGACTCTCCTAAACCAAAACTACCACAGAGCCCGGAGGACGAACCCGGCCTACCCTTTTGATAGATTGACTTCCCCTGTTTACCGAAGAATAATCATACCCATGGACATTTACGAGGAGATCGTCAAGCTGCGGCAGGAGGGACGGCGGGGCGCGGTGGCGACCATCGTCAACGTGCGCGGCTCCATCCCCTCGTTTGAGACCGCCAAGATGCTGGTGCGCGACGACGGCTCGATCGCCGGCACCATCGGCGGCGGATGTGTTGAAGCCGAGGTCTGGCAGGCGTCCCGCGAAGTCATGGAATCGGAGAAGCCGCGCAGCCTGACTTTCAATCTGAATGAAAATCCCAAGTACGATACCGGGCTGGTTTGTGGCGGCACGCTGGACATCTTTATTGAACCGGTATTACCTCCAGCGTTACTTTATATATTCGGCGCAGGCCACGTCTCTGTAAACCTTTACAGGGTGGCTCGTGGAGCCGGATTCGACGTGGCCGTGGTGGACGACCGCGCCGCCTACGCCAGCCGTGAGCGTTTTCCTGATGCCAAAGAAGTGATTGCGGAAGACTTCGATCAGGCGATGGCGAAGATTACGCCGCAGGAATCGTCGTACATCGTCATCGTGACGCGGGGCCATCGTGACGACATGCGGGTGCTGCGCTGGGCGGTGCAGACCGAGGCGCGTTACATCGGGATGATTGGGTCGAAGCGCAAGACGATTTCCATTTTTCGCGAACTGACCAAAGAAGGGCTTCCGGCGCATCTGTTCGAGCGAGTGCATGCGCCGGTCGGTCTGGACATCGGAGCGATCACGCCGGAGGAGATTGCGGTAGCAATTACAGCGGAGTTGATCGCTGTGCGCCGGCGCGCGGAACGCGCCCTGCCCCACATGAGCTGGTTCAAGACGCATATCCAGGGCCCCGCCGAGGCTACGGTACTTCAAGATCCCGAAGAAAAACTTTAGCCGCCGAGCACCTCGGGAGCGCAGAACCATCGCAGCAGATCAACGCGAATGAACGCTGATCTAAACCCCGGTTTCTGCTATCTTCAGTTCATGGCTTACGCGCCCAGTTTATGCGGAGTGATTCTGGCGGCCGGCGAGTCCACTCGTATGGGCACCGACAAAGCTCTCCTGCCCTGGCCGCCAGCCGGGCCCGGAAATCCGCCCGGTGGCCAGACGTTTCTGGCAGCCGCGATCCTGTCTCTGCTCGCTTTCAGCGAGCTGGTGATTGTGGTGGTGGGAAAGAATGAACCCAACGTAGCCGCGGTGGTGTACTCGAACGGCGCTTCTCTGGTGCGAAATCCCGCGCCGGAGCAAGGGCAGTTCAGTTCGCTTCAGGTAGGATTGCAAGAGGTCATGAACCATGGCCGCGATGCCGCCATGATCACTTTGGTGGACCGGCCCCCTGTGAGCGCGGACACTTTGCAGGCTCTGTGCGCAGCGTTTGCGTCACGCACCGCCGCGACCTGGTCGGTGGTCCCGGAATTTGGCGGCAAGCATGGACATCCTTTTCTGATTGCGCGGGAGATGATTGAAGTCTTTCTGAAAGCTGCCCCAACTTCCACCGCCCGCGAGATTGAGCACCAGAATCAGCAACACATTTCCTATGTCCGAGTGGATGACCCTGCGGTTACGCTGAATGTGGACACGCCGCAGGACTATGCGGCTCTGTCCTCGACACCGCGCAAGTGAGAGAACGCCTTGGCACCATCTATAGCTGCCGCCTTCGTGGATTCCGTACTTCGCCTTCAGCCCCGGCTTGCGGTGTTTGACTGCGACGGAACCTTGTGGGCGGGCGACGCCGGCGAAGGGTTCTTCGATTGGGAACTGAAGCGAGGCGTGGTCTCGGGTGAGGTCGCGCGCTGGGCGCGGCCGCGCTACGCCTACTACCGGGCGGGAAAAGTGATTGAAGACGATATGTGCGGCGAAATGGTGACCATGCATCGCGGACTCGCCGAGTCTCAGGTGCAGCAGGCCGCGAATCAATACTTCGAAGAGAATTTCGTTTCCCAGATTTTTCCCGAGATGCGCGAACTGGTGCGCCGGCTGCGAGAGTCGGGCTGCGACGTCTGGGCGGTGTCATCCACCAACGAATGGGTGATTCGCGCCGGCATGAAGTATTGCGGGATCTCGAAAGACCGAATTCTGGCGGCAGCGGTGGAGATGGAGAATGGGATTGTCACCGACCGCCTGGTACGGGTGCCTACGGGCGCAGGCAAAGCGGCGGCGATTCGTGATGTCATCCGCAAAGATCCCGACATCGCTTTTGGCAATTCGCGTTGGGACACGGAGATGCTGGCGATGGCAAGGCATCCGTTCGCGGTGAATCCCAACCCTGATCTGGAGACGACTGCTCGGGAACGCGGCTGGACGGTGTACTGGCCAGACAAAAATTAACAACGCCACGGATCTCACGGACCAAACAACAACGCTAGGTTCCTACCTGTTTGAGAATTGCCGCTAGCGTGTCCATGGCCAGATGGCTGGCGTGGGTAGACGCATCGGGCAAGCCGCCGACGGCGCGCACTAACTCTTCCCGCTTCAAGGCCCGGGCATTTTCGACCGTTCGTCCCTTCACCAACTCAGTCAGTGCCGACCCGCAGGCAATCGCGGGAACGCAGCCTTTGGCGAGGAAACGAATTTCTGCGATGCGGCCGACCTCAATTTTCAGAGTCAGTCTCAAGACGTCGCCACAAGCGGGGTTTTCAAGCTGTGCCGCCGCGTCAGGCCCGGCCACGGCTCCGGGGTTGCGCGGGTTCTGAAAATGATCGAGGACTTGAGCGGAATACATCGCAAGAATTGTAGCAAGTGAGGCGTAGCAAGCTAGGTTTTTACGCGATAAGATGGCATTCATTGTGCCGCGCGATCATACGCCGCAACGGATCGTCTCCCTCCAGCCCAGCGCGACTGTAATTCTCGCAGCCATTGGTAAACTGGATCGCCTGGTGGCCTGCACCAAGTACTGCGCGGATGTGTGTCCCGAGGTCCGCGATCGAAAGCTCGCCGTGGTACACGATTCCTGGACCGCCAACAGCGGCGAGATTGCCGCGGCCCGGCCTGAATTGGTGATCGCCGCCGTGCCCTACCAGGAAAAAGCGGTCGCGGAGATTCTGAAGGCTGGCGCACGCTTTCTCGGTCTTGCTCCCAAGACGCTAGCTGACATCTACAGCGACATCGCAACCATCTCCGGAGTCGTAGGAGCGTCGGATCGGGGCGAGGAAGTCATTGCTGAGATGCAGCGGGAGATCGAAGCAATAAGCAGAAAGACCGCTGCCAGGCCCCGTCGGCGCGTCTTTTGCGAAGAATGGGGCAAGCCGCTAATCGCGTCGCAGCCGTGGGTTGCAGAATTGGTGCATGCGGCCGGCGGGACGTTCGTGGGAACGCCGGGGGCACAAACCTCGGCGGAGGCCATCCTGCGCGAAGATCCGGACGTGCTGGTTGCGGCGTGGTGCGGAGCAGGCGACCGGGCGCCGCTGGAAAGAGTTGTTCGCGACCGTGGCTGGACGGAGATGCAGGCGGCGCAGCAAGGCCGCGTTTACTGCATTCCTGACGAACTCCTGAACACTCCCGCACCCACGCTGGTGCGCGGACTGCACGCCCTGGCTGTGGCCATTCATCCTGAGGATTTTCCACACGTTTCGGGTCTACGATGTATTACCGACGTACCTGTGCACGGCCGGTAGCGGCTGAGATAATATTTCCCCTATGTCCACGGCGACAAAAGCTAAGGATGTGCAAGCAGAGTTGGCGCAACTGGCGATGGAAGCGAAGTCCGCAAGAGAGCTGATGGAGCGGATCGTCAACCTGTTGCAGCAACGCATGTTGAAATATAACTGGGTGGGTTTTTACATGCTGGAGGCAGGCCCACCGCCGATGCTTGTGCTGGGCTCGTTTCAAGGGGCAATGACTCCGCACACTCGAATTCCCCTGCATCAGGGGATTTGTGGCGCCGCGGCCTCTACCGGCACGACCGTCGTGGTTGATGACGTCAGCCTGGATCCTCGTTACCTGGCGTGTTCGCTGGAAACCAAGTCGGAGATCGTGGTTCCCGTGTTTGTTCACGGCAAGGTCGTGGGAGAACTCGACATCGACAGTCATTTCCCCGCGGCCTTCAAAGACGAGGACCGCGCTCTGGTGGAATACTGTGCCGGCCTGGTGGGCGCAAGCCTGGAAAAGTCTTCCAAATAAATAACCTGACATTACTTGAGCAATCGCTGTCCCGGGTCCTGGCCCTTTCATGAAACAAGTGGTGGCAGCGTTGATCGTTAAGGACGACAAAGTGCTGGTCTGCCAGCGCACGCGCCACCAGACCATGCCTTTGAAGTGGGAGTTTCCCGGGGGCAAAATCGAAGCCGGTGAGCAGCCTCGCGATGCGCTACACCGCGAACTCGATGAGGAACTGGGCATCGATGCGACCATCGGCGAAGAAATCGAACGCATTCGCCACACCTACAAGACTGGGAACTCGGTCGAACTGCGCTTCTACGTGGTGAGGGAGTATACGGGGACAATTGAGAACCGCATTTTTCGTGAGATTCGCTGGGCTACGCGGGCCGAATTGCCGGGGTTCGATTTTCTGGAGGCCGATGTGAAGCTGCTAAAGGACGTGGCTGAAGGCAGGGTTCTTTAACGGATGTCGGCTGTGACTCCGTTTGGCTAGTCTGACGGCGGCGGATTGTCGTGCCGCTTCAGAGTCGGATGATCATCGCCGGGGTTGCTGCTGGCGGCGTCGTCATCGCTGGACGGAGCGTGGGCAGCACGGCGCAACGTGGGACGATTGCCTGGCTTGCCATCGTTGGGTGTATGCCGGTTCTGAAGTTCAAACAACCGTGCTCTTACATCGACGAACTCCGACGTGTCCACTTTGTACTCGGGTTCCGGAGGCAGCAAGGTGTTGATTTCCTGTTGCGTCTTTTGAATACGGTCCGGGGTCTGGGGATGGGTATCAAAAGCCTTGGCGATGGTGCCGGGCTTGTGCTTCTCCAGAGCCTTTACCTTTTCAAAGAATGAGGTCAGGGCCTGGGGATCGTATCCCGCCTTGTACATATATTCAATCCCCAGAAAGTCGGCTTCGGCTTCAAAGTTGCGGCTGAACTGAAGAAAGCCCATAGGCACCGCCAGTCCCATCAGATTTCGGGCCGCGAACCCAATCCCGCCACCTACAAAAATCAGGGGAATCGATGCCAGGTTGAACAGTTGACTGCGCGTGTTCTCGCGCGCGACGTGACACGCGGCTACGTGGGCGATCTCATGCGACATGACGCCGGCAAGTTCGGCTTCGTTATCGGCAGCCAGAATCAGACCCGAGTCCACGTAGAAAAACCCGCCGGGCAGCGCAAAGGCATTGATGTCGTCGGTGTCGATGACCTTGATGGTGAACGGAACCTGCGCGTCGGAATTCCTTACCAGGTTTTGCCCGATGCGGTTGACGTACTCGGTGACGACGGGGTCGGTGATCAGTTTGGCCGCACCCTCCATCTGCTGGGCGTACGACCTTCCCATCTCGATCTGTTTTTCCAGGCTGTACCAGTTGCCTACGCCGCGTTCGCAACCGATCTTGCGGTTGCCGATGGCGTCGATGTCGCGAATGCTGCCATCGTGATAGGTCTTGACCAGCGAGGTTGCAGCACCCGGAAATGGAGACAGCGTGCCGGTCTGTGCGAAAAGCGAGGTAGTGAGCAACAAGGAAGACGCCAGAAGGATTGGGAGACTGCGCATGCGCTACCCCAGAATTCGCTTCATTATAGACAGAAGGGGCGCGGGGTGAAAGAGTTATCCGGCGATGAGACCAAAGTCCCTACCCTCGAGCGCCTAGCCTCCGCCCGGCCGCAGCGTCCAGCAATAGGCCAAGGTCAAGATGGTCATCACCACGGTGGTGGTCCAGGCAACGATGTTGTAAATACGGGAGTTGACGTACTCGCCCATCAGTTCTTTCTTATTCACCAGCAGGAGCATGAAAATCAGCACGGGTGGGATCGCGACTCCGTTGATCACCTGGGAAAGAATGGATATTTTCACCAGCGGCAGGTCGGGAAACAGAATGAAGCCGGCGCCAGCCACAATCAGAGCGGTGTACAACCAGTAAAACACTGGCGCCTCGCTGAACTTCTTTCCCACCCCGGACTCGAATCCCAGCCCTTCGCAGACGGCATAGGCTGTGGAAAGGGGCAGGATGGACGCGGCAAACAGTGAGGCATTAAACAATCCCACGGCAAACAGGATGTAGGCGTAATCTCCCGCCAGGGGACGCAGGGCCTGGGCGGCGTCTTTGGCGTCCGAAATGTTGTGGTAACCGTGGACGTACAGCGTGGCGGCGCAGGCTACGATGATGAACCAGGCCACAATGTCAGTGAAGATGCAACCTGCGATCACGTCAATCTGGGAAGCCTTGTATTGCCGTTTGGTGACACCCTTCTCGACGATCGAAGATTGCAAGTAGAACTGCATCCAGGGCGCGATCGTTGTGCCTACCACTCCGATCGCCATATAGAGGTAGCCGGGCAGCATGAAGGCTGCGCGGGGCGGCGGTTTTATGGTTAGAACCAGCGCGTCAACCCAGGCCGGCTTGGCAAAAAAGCCGGCGATAATGTAGGTCACATAAAAGAACGAGGCCACCAGAAAAACTTTCTCCACGCTTTTGTAGTGGCCCTTGACCGGGATCAACCACACGATGACGGCGCAAATCGGCACCGTGATGTATTTGGAGAGGCCGAAGAGTTCCAGGCTGCCGGCGATTCCGGCAAACTCGCCGACCACGTTGCCAAAGTTGATGATCAGAATCCCGATCATCATGAAGAAAGTGATGCGTAGTCCAAATTCCTCGCGAATCAGATCGCTGAGGCCCTTGCCGGTGACGGCGCCCATGCGGGCACAGATTTCCTGCACCACGATCAAAGCCAGGGTGATGGGGATCAGGGTCCACAACAACAAGTGGCCAAACTGGGCGCCGGCAGCCGAGTAGGTATAGATGCCGTTGGCATCATTGTCGACGTTGGCGGTAATGAAGCCGGGTCCGACGACCGCGAAGAACAGTATGAACCGGGCTTTCCAGCTCTTCAGAAATTTCATGGGCACAGTTCGCCGACATAGACCTTAACGACTGAGACGATGCAACAGAATAAACGGAGCGCGGGGATCTGAACAGGAAAAGTTGGAGAATTTATTGCGTGTGAACTCACACCCTACGATTTGTCATTCCCAGGGACGTAGGCGCTACCACCCTACAGCTTCGCCCGTAGCAGGCTGATGATGTCGTCGGAGGTAATAACACCCGTCAGCTTCTTATGATCGTCTACCACCGGCAGAGTCAGCAGGTTGTACTTGTCGAAGAGTTCGGCGACGGCTTTTTCCCCCGCACCGGCATGGCAGGAGATCAGAGGCTCCTTGGTCAGGGATAGCAACGGCGTGTTGGGCGTGGCCAGCACCAGCTTGGCCAGAGGCACGGCCCCGGCCAACGTCCCGTGCGAATCCACTAGATAGATCGTGCTTACCGTCTCGATCCCACCCTCGAAATGGCGCAGCGTCTCGACCGCATCGTGGGCGTTGGCATTCACGTTCAACGCCAGATACTGCGTGTTCATCCGGCCCGCAGCCGTATCTTCCTTGAACTCGAGAAGGTCGGATACTTCTTTGCGCTCCGCCGGCGCCATCTCCAGCAGAATTTCCTCGGTGCGATCTTCCGAGAGATCGGCCAGCAGGTCGGCAGCGGCGTCGGGATCCATTTCTTCGACGATCTCAGCCGCACGGTCCGAATCGAGCGACTCGACGATGGACTTCTGCACCTTGGGTTCGACTTCCTCGAGCGCTTCGGCCGCGACTCCGTCGTCGAGGGTCTCAAACACGGCTTCACGCTCGTCGGGAGCCAGATCTTCGACAATGTCGGCAATGTCAGCGGGATGCAGCCGAGCCAGGCGCTCGTAGGAGATTTTCAGTTTCACGCGCCGCGCCGGATCAGTTTCCACTACGTCCACAAACTCCCAAGGGATGATGCGTTCAGGAATCTGGCGCAGCAGAGCGCGCAGCGGCCCCATCGGTACCACGCCCTTGAGCAGCCGGCGAACCGCGCCGCGTGCGCCAACATCCACAGCTGCGACTTTCAGTGTGGGATGACTGTTGTTGTTGTCCTGATGCAAGTCCACGTCGTTGACGCGGACCACTTTGCGCCCGTGGACATCAATGATTTGCTGATCGAGCAGGTCGCGAGACAGCAGCAGCAGGCCTTCGGGTTCGTCGGCAGTAGTCCAGGTGGAAGCCGAGGTCGCGGTACACAGGCCTCCGTTGATAGAGATCACTGCACTAAACGGCAGGGCGCGGTCGCCGGACTTGGTACGAACCACAAGAATCGCAATGCGCGCAGGGTCTTCCTGCGGGGAAACGGCCAGCTCGCGCACCCGCCCACAGCGCCCGCCCGGATCAAACACTGGCGAGCCCAGCAGTTCGCTGAGGGTAACCGTCGGCATGGTGAGAGCATACTCAAGTCGGGGAGTGGAATCCAGCAAGATGGGGGCGGGAACCCACATCCGTAGACTCGGACGCCCTTGCCCGAAGGATCGCCAGACCGTCCTTTGCCGCTCTGGTGTCTAGTTATTCTGGACCCCTCCGCATGACCGCGTTGACATTTGCACAGCGAACAGGCGAAACTAGCGACTTCGTCCGACGGGGCTGTTCCCCGCGTGCGGGCAAACCGTGCGCAGCATCGCGGTGTCGGCCGGGCGGATAATCCGGGTCTGCTTTATTTTTCATAAACTTTAGCCATGACCGACCAGCGGGTCTCTTACACACTGGATTCGACGCTCGAAACCGTCGACAGTGCCGAAAACACGGCGACCCGGATCGCGGTCGAAGCGGGCTTTGGCGAAGACGAGGTCATGCAGATTTCCATGGCAGTGCGCGAGGCCGCGGTCAATGCCGTACTGCACGGCAACGCCTATGATCCGGGAAAGAAAGTGAAGCTGGAATTCGAAACCACCAGCCGGGACCTGGTCATTACGATTCGCGATCAGGGAAAAGGCATGGATCCGGCGAAGATTCCCGATCCTTTGGCTCCGGAGAACCTGATGAAGACCTCGGGCCGGGGGATTTTTCTTATACGTTCGTTCATGGATGAAGTACAAATTCATCCTTCGCAAACGGGCACCGAAATCAAACTCGTTAAACACGTCCCCGGGCCGTCCGGGGGCGCCAAGGAGGCTTCCCAGTGAGCATGAAGACCAGTACTCGTCAGGTGGATGGGGTTACGATTGTGGATTGTAGTGGCCGTATCACACTCGGTGAGGGCAGCGTGATTCTGCGCGACGCCGTGCGCGACCTGCTCACCAAGGGCCAGAAGAAGATTCTGCTGAACCTGGGCGAGGTCACCTACATTGACAGCTCGGGTATCGGCGAATTGGTCAGCGCCTTCACCACCGTGCGCAACCAGAGCGGCGATCTCAAGCTGCTGAACCTGACCAAGAAGGTCCACGACCTGTTGCAGATCACCAAGCTGTACACCGTCTTTGATGTAAAGGAAGACGAGGCCGTGGCGATAAAATCTTTCAAGTAGACTTCCTGTCGGCGAAGAGGGCCCTCGAGGTTACGAGCGCCCTTTTTGCGCCTTTTCCCTTTCGGGACAAACACTCGCAATTTTGCCACTTCCCTTCTCTCGCGCGTTCCGCCACCTCCTACAATATTGGCATGCTCACGGTGGTGCGACACCTGGCGTGCCCATTGATCTTCTCCGCGTTTGCGGTGGCACAGTGCATTCCCTTCACCCAGGCCCGCGACCACATCGGCGAGACGCAGTGCGTCACCGGCAGAGTCCTGGGGCTCAAGCATGGGAGCAGAGGAGTAACCTTTTTCGACTTCTGCGAGGACTTCCGCGTGTGTCCGTTCACGGTCGTGGTTTTTCCCGGACATCTGAAAGATATTGGTGATATACGGGAACTGAAAGGCAAGGTCGTGGAAATTCACGGCCCGGTGAAAAACTACGACGGACGGGCGGAGATTGTGCTGGACCAGCTTCGCCAGCTGGGTGGAGAAGCGGCGAAGATTCCTCGTCTGCCCAAGAATTACGATGTGGAGAAGCAAGGCCACGCCAGCGCCGGATCCATGAGTCATCCCAAGGCAGCGCGAACGACTACCAAGAAGAAGCAGACCCCAAACGTGCCGGCGGAGGTTTCGGATGATGATCAGTAAGCCGCCGGCGGCTTAGACCATCCCTTTGCGCAGCTCTTCCAGGGGATAAAACGTGCCACGCCAGACCACGCCGCCACGGCCCAGAGTCAAGACCATCGACCGCAGCATGATGTAAACAAATAACACGGAACTCACCGGATGCAGCACGATGTAGTACGCCGGAATGTCTGACATGCGGGACATGCCCACGTAGATTCCGAACATGGAGGCCAATGCGACCGCGTAGGGCACACGCGCCCAGCCGTGCGCCAGCACCACCCCGGCAAACGGCAAAATATTCAAGAAAATCAGTCCGAACGCAGAAGCCAGCGCCCGCCACCACTGAAATGACATAACCGCAAACATGTTCTTGGTGAGATTCTCCACCACCCCCATTGCACTCTTGGCCCAGCGAATAGAGAGCAATCCGCGACCGAAAACGTTGCGTTGCCGATGACCACCATTCTTCACCACTTTCCCCAGTTTCATGTCGTCGAGAACTTCGAATCGCAGCGCTTCATAGGTGCCAACGGCTTGGTAAACCTGGCGGCGAATCAGATTGAAGGCGCCTACGCCCATGAAGTCTTTAGTTCTGGGATCGGCGACCTTCCAGGGCCGGTGCCCGAACAGAAATAATGTCTGGAAGAAAGCGATCATCATTCTTTCGCCGGGCCCGTACATAACGAAGTCTGGGAACAGAACAACATGATCGGCATGTTCGGCGACGGCGTAGGCCAGAGTTCGAATCAGCGTGTCCGGCCGGAATAGCACGTCGGCGTCAGTGAACAGGAGCCATTCTCCGTTGGCTTGCTTGGCGCCGGTCCACATGGCGTGGGCTTTGCCCAGCCAATTCGGCGGCAGGCTGGAAACATGGATGACCCTAAGCCGCTGGTGTGCGTTGGGAGTGGACGCCACTCGATCCATGGCTTCGCCGGTGCGGTCGGTGGAGCGATCGTTGACGGCGATCACCTCATAGTTTTCGTAATCAAGCTGGAGCAATTGAATGAGCGTCTGTTCGATATGTTCTTCTTCATTGCGGGCGGGGACGATGATGCTCACACGCGGGCTGCCGGCTGCGAGCTTGTGATTCCACGCAGGGAGGGAGACGTCCGTAACCCTGGGGACGCCCAGAGCGGCTTCCAGCAGACGCGAGAACCAGACCAGGGCCAGAATGCAGCCTGCGATCCAGTGGAAATAATTCATCCGGCGTGGTCCTTCAGCCCCGCCCCATCGCCTGCGCCAGCCACGGCGGGAGCAAATCGCATGCCGTAAAACAGTACGACGGAGGAAACCCCCATGGCGATGACCGGCAGAATAAAGGCCGTCTCCAGCGAACGGCGGTCGGCCACGTATCCCATGAGCGTGGGAGATGGAACATCGCCAAGCAGATGAAACATGAAAATATTAAGTGCGATGGCGGTGGCGCGGATGTGGGCGCCGACGGCGTTCACCAGCGCGGTATTAAGCGGTGAAGTATTGATGAGAAGCAGAAATGCAGCGACAGCGATGGCGGGCACCATAATTGGGCCTTGGAAGAACAGAGCCACAATCATGACCGGCACGCCCAGTCCCATGCTGATGGCAGACACAAAGTAATACGAGCCTTTCATGCGTGGCAGAAGGCGGTCGCCGATCCAGCCTCCGATCAGAGACGCCAGAATGCCGTCAACGACGACGATGGCCCCGAAAATCAGGTTGGCAGATTCGAGCGTGTACCCGCGCGCGCGGGACAGGAAAGTCGGCATCCAGACCTGGATTCCGCCCAGCGAAAACGTGGATGCGGCCATCCCCAACGTGACTGTCCAAAATGCTCGATTGCGAAGCAAGCCGATAAGTGTTCCCCGCTCCGGCGTCTCTTTCAGCGAATCGAACTGTCCCCGCGGAGGTTCTGGAACGAACAGCATGGCCAGCGCGAGCAAGAAACCTGGCGCCGCAGCCAGATAAAACGGATATCGCCATCCCATACTCGGGCCCAACTTGCCGCCCAGCAGGTAGCCGGCAGCGGTGCCCACGGGGATCGCGAGATAAAAGATGCCGAAGATTCGGCCTCGCATGCGTTCGGGAAAAAGATCGGCAACGAAAGTGGGAGCGATGGTCACGAAGGTGGCTTCGCCCACTCCGACCAGAGTATGCCGGACCAGCAATTCCCAATAGGTGTGAGTGACCGCGGTGAGCAGCGTCAGAGCGCTCCAGAAAATCGCACCGAACACGATGATCATCTTGCGCGAATAGCGGTCGGCCAGCGGCCCGGTGAACGGCGCCGCAATCATATAGAAACCGAGAAAAGCGCTGGTAAGGTAGCCAACCTGGGTATTGCTGAGATGAAATTCGGTTTGTACCAGCGGCTGCACCGCGAACAGCACCGAGCGGTCGATGTAGTTGAGCAGATTCAGCGTGGTCAGCACGCCCAGCGCCGTCCAGGGATAGAGTTTGGTCGAGGTCACTTGGCGGTGAATATAGCACGACGAGTCGAGCGGGTCGCAGAGACCGTCTACACTTGCCTGCTACAGCTTGGTCAAGAAGTCCGTGATTTCCGGACTGTTCCAATCGACCGGTCCGATGAATTTCCGGCGGAGTACGCCGCTGCGGTCGATAATGTAAGTCTCGGGCCAGCCATGGGTACCGTACAGCGCCGGACTTTTTTCGTCCGGGTCGCGGACGGTGAGCAAATTGACGTGGTAGTCGTTGAGGAAGCGGTGGTAAGCCTTGTCGTCGACATCGATGCTCACGGCCACGACGACCACGCCCTTGTCCTTGAATCGCTGCTGCATTTGGACCAGCGAAGGCGTCTCCTCAACACACGGCGGACACCAAGTCGCCCAGAAATTTAGCACCACGACCTGCCCGCGAAACTGGCTGAGCGTGACTTTACGGTCAGCGTCCTGCACCGTGAAGTCGGGAGCATCCGAGCCGATATGGGGCGGACGGGTCCCGCTGTAACAAGCAGTGAGCGCCGCGAGCAGCGCAATGGCGACAGCAGTTCGTGTCACTCTGCCATGATAGCGAAAAATCCCGGTTATGAGGCAGGCCGTGCACAAACCTACGCCGAACCTTGCGGTGAGCTCTTGGACTAAGTAGAGTTCAAGACGGTCAAATTGCGAGCGCGACACAAGGAACATCTCACCCATGAAAAAGCTCGTTTTCCTCTTCGTTGTTCTACTCTCAGTTTCACTGGTCGCGCAGGATGCGGCCAGTGCCAAGCCCCAGCCCTCCGAGCGCCACGAGTTCGTCATCGCGAACTTCAAGACGGAGAGTGGCGTGACCTTGCCCCAGGTTCGAGTCGTGTATGGAACCTACGGCCATCTGAACGCTGCCAAGGACAATGTCGTGCTGCTGCCTTCGCATTACATGGCGGACTTCCACGGCTATGAATGGCTGAGTGGGCCGGGACATGCTCTCGATACTTCGCAGCTTTTCCTGGTGGTTACGGAGCTTTTCGGCAACGGGCATTCGTCTTCTCCAAGCAACACTGCGGAGCCGTTTCACGGTCCTCGATTTCCGGTGATGACGATTCGCGACAATGTTGAAGCGGTGCACCGGTTGCTCACGCAAGAACTCAAGATCACCCACGTGCGCGCGATCATTGGCTTCTCCATGGGCGCGCAGCAGGCCTTCCAGTGGGCGGTCAGCTATCCGGACTTTGCCGACCGCATTGTTGCCACCTGCGGCACGGCGAAGACGTACCCACACGGAGTTGTGCGTCTGGAAGGGCAGATCGCCGCGCTCACCGCCGACGCGGCGTTTCAGGATGGGGACTACAAAACGCCTCCTACCAAGGGTCTGGAAGCGTTCGCGGTGGTGTGGACAGCTTGGCTGTTCTCTCAGGAATGGTGGCGCCGCGAATTGTGGCGCGAAACCGAGAAACCCGGTACAACCTTCGACCAGGTGTTGAATAATTTCCGCACGAATTTTATTCCGGGCGCCGATGCCAATGATCTGATCCTACAAATGCGCACCTGGGAACGGCACGATGTGGGAGCTACCCCTGGCTTCGGCGGTGATGTGGAGAAAGCCCTGCGTTCGATCAAGGTTCCATTTCTGTATATGCCCTCGGAAACGGATTTGTACTTCCCCCTGGGCGACGCGCGCTATGAGGCTGCGTTCATGCCCAAGGTGTCGCTGGTGCCGATTCCCTCGCTTTGGGGACACACTGCCGGCGCTGGCGGAAGCGCCGCGGACGAGAAGTTCCTGAATGAGACAATTGGGAAATTCCTCCCAGCGGGCAAGTAGTCGGATGCTTAGGCTACAACCCGGTACTCGCTCTTCACCAAGCCACTGGGATAGTGCTGCGTGGCCACGTGATGCAGCCGCACATCGCGCGGCAGGGCGCCGAAGAGAGGGATTCCATCTCCAATGAGCACAGGCACACGAGTGATAATGAGACGTTGAACCAGGCCGGCGCGCAGAAAGCCTTGAATCGTGACTCCTCCGTCAACGTAAATGTGGCGGACGCCAGTGGCGGCGAGTTTCGAGACAATCTCCGCCGGAGTCCCGGCCATCTGTTCCACCACGCCTCCGCGCACCGCGGAGAAATCGACCGGCCGGCTGCTCAAGACCACGACGCGCTTGTCGCCATAGGGCCAGGCGGGAAAGGCCAGAACCGTCTCGAAGGTCTTGCGGCCTATCACCAGCGCATCGACGCTTGCCATAAACTCGTTGTAACCGTGGGGCTCGCCGCCGCCCTCCGGCAAGAAGTCGAGATCGCCATTCGGCCGCGCGATGAAGCCGTCCACGCTCGTCCCGATAAAGACAGATACCGTCATCGTAGACTCCTCACCGGTGCTGCCCAACCATCCAAGTTCACATTCCCCATTCGTCTCAGCTTAAGCCTTGCGCCGTCGCTTTGCCCGCGGCCACTTCGCCACCACCACCGTCGATATCCCGCCGCGAGGCCGAAAGTCACCCTTGACCTCGGCCCATACTGGTTTCGCCCAACGCACCACATCGTCGAGCACGTGATTGACAATGTTCTCCTGGAAGATTCCCAGATTGCGATACGACTGCAAGTATTCTTTGAGCGATTTCAGTTCGAGACAGCGTTTGTCGGGCACGTAACGGATGGTCAGCGTGCCAAAGTCGGGCAAACCGGTTTTTGGGCACACCGAGGTAAACTCGGGGTCATCCACTACGATTTCATATCCCGGAAACTGGTTCGGCCAAGTTTCGATTTCCGGGAAGCGCGCGTCCAGACCAGCTTCAGCGTGAACCCGAGTGTAGCGCGGCGTCTTGGGCATATCTCATTGTAACCAACCCACGGAAACGGCGAAATCTCTGGGTATTTGCGGTTCCTTAGGAGCACTTTCGCATCTAACGGATGAGGTTCCTGCGTACAATCTATTGAGTACCCGGTGGTACAGTAGTTTCAGTCAGCCCTTCGCATGTCATGGATCGGTAACAGTCGCGGCTTTTGGAACCGCAATCGCTGGCTCCTCTGGACAGCGGGCATTGTGGTGGGAGTAGTGTTGCTTGCGTCCTTCATGTCGCGAGGTGAGGTAGTACCGGTGCGGGCGGCGATGGCACAGCGCGGCACCATCCGCAGCGTGGTTTCCACCAACGGCAAGGTTGAGCCGATCGAAAGTTTCGAGGCTCATGCTCCCGTAGGAACAACGGTGACGAAGTTGCTCGTCAGGGAGGGCGACCACGTCAAGCAAGGGCAACTCCTGCTGCAGATGAATGACGTGGAGGCGCGTAGCGCGGCGGCTCGAGCGCTGGCGCAAATACGCTCTGCACAGGCCGATCTCAGCGCGGTCCAGAGCGGAGGAAACCGCGAAGAAGTGCTGACTTTAGATTCCCACCTGACCAAGACCCGCACTGAGCGTGATACCGCGCAGCGCAACCTGGAGGCCCTACGGCGGCTACAGGAGGACGGGGCCGCGTCTCCCGGCGAAGTAAAAGCAGCCGAGGATCAACTTCAGCGCGCACAAGCCGATGTAACCCTGTTGGAGCAAAAGCAGAAAGGACGCTATTCCTCCCCTGAGATTGCGCGGGTAGAAGCTCAGAAGTCCGAGGCCGAAGCGGCGTACGATGCCGCTCAGGACGCCTTACGCCAGTTGAACGTTCGCGCTCCTTTTAGCGGCATCGTCTATTCGCTCCCGGTTCTACAAGGGGCTTACGTCAATCCCGGTGATCTGGTGTTGCAGGAGGCGGACTTATCCAAAGTTCGGGTGCGGGCGTTCGTAGATGAACCGGATGTAGGACGTTTGGTTGGGGGAGATGCGATTGAGGTCACATGGGATGCGTTGCCGGGCCGGACTTGGCACAGTATTGTGACCATGACACCCGCGGTCATTAAACTGCATGGCACGCGGAACGTCGGTGAAACCACCTGTGCGGTAGACAATCCTGATCTCAAGCTCCTTCCCAACGTCAATGTCGGAGTCACAATCATCACCGCCGAACATCGCGGTGTGTTGACCGTGCCGCGCGAAGCCGTGCATCAGGAAGACAGCCGGACCTACGTATATCAAATCCAGAATGATGATTTGTTGCGGCGGGATGTGCAAACTTCGATCTCAAACTTGACCCAGGTTGAAGTGACTGGCGGGCTCCCGGACAACGTTCTGGTGGCACTGGCGCCGATGAATTCCAAACCCCTGCGCAACGGCCTGGCGGTGAGGGTGGTCCATTAGGCCGATGTCTGGTTCCCCAATAATCCGGAAAATAGCCGTCTGTCTTCTGACACTGGCGCCGGCGCTGCTGGCGGCCGAACTTTCGCCGGCCAAGTTATTGGCTGCGGGACGCGTGGATGACGCCATTCTGACGCTCGAGACCCGGATCAACGCCGTGCCCAGCGATGCCGCGTCCCAGAACCTGTTGTGCCGCGCTTATCTGGCGCTGACCAACTGGGACGCCAGCATTGCGGCCTGCCAAAAAGCTGTTGTGTTGGAGCCTGGAAACAGTCAATACCATTTGTGGCTGGGACGAGCTTACGGCGAAAAGGCGGACCACTCCAGCTTCGTTTCCGCAACCCTGCTGGCCAAGAAGGTACGCAGTGAATTCGAGACCTCGGTCAGGCTTGATCCGAGCAACGTGGAAGCACACGCTGACGTTGCTCAGTTTTACGTGCAAGCTCCCGGTATCATTGGCGGCGGTACCGACAAAGCTGCAATTCAGGCGCAGCAACTGGCCTCTCTGGATGCGGCACAGGCCCATTCCGTGCGGGGCCAAATCGCCGAAAAAGACAAAGATCAGGCTGCCGCCGAACGCGAATTTCGCGCCGCCATTCAAACCAGCGGGGGCAAGCCGGGGATGTGGATGAATCTTGCCCAGTTTTACCGGCGAAGCAACCGGCTCGACGAAATGCAAGTGGCCATTCAACAGGCCACCTTGGCGCAAAAAAACCAGCATGTGTTGCTGGCAGCGGCCGAGGTTTTGATCCGAACCCAACGCGATCTGCCCGCAGCCGGCGAGTTGCTTCGCCGTTACCTTGCCGGCGAGACGGTCGAGGAGGCTCCCGCTTTCAAAGCACACTACTGGTTGGGCAATCTGTTGGAACAGCAAGGCGACACACGAGCCGCTGCCCAGGAGTACCGGAATGCACTTTCCCTGGCCAGGGATTTCTCTCTCGCGCAAGACGCGCTCAAACGGCTTGATCGCCTGGTAGAGGTGGCTAGCCCGCACTGATCTCCGGCGGACTGCAACTTGATGCAAAGGGTCCGCCGATTTAGAGTTTCGAATTCTGCATTCATCTTTTTGAGGTGAGCCCATGAAGCTGGCGTCGCGTCTGCGTGTTTACATTCTTCTTCTGAGCAGCTTTGGCTGCGCCCTGGTCTGCGCTCCGATGGCAGCCGAATCGGTGCCGCTGCAGCGCGTGGTGGAACTGGCCCTCAGCCACAGCACCACCGCAGCCATGTCGGCAGCCCAGGAACAGCGGGCGTTCGCCTCCTACAACGAGGTGGGCGACCGATATCTGCCATCGCTGACGCTCGGCTCCGGACTGGGCGCGACCTGGGGCTATCCGCTGAGCCTGGAAGGTTCCGCGCCCTCGATCGTCAACGCCACAGCGCAATCGGCCTTGATCAATCCGGCCTTGCGCGACTTTGTGCGGGAAGCGCGAACCGAATGGCAGGCCAGCACCATTCATGGCAAAGACCAGCGCGATCAGATCATCCTGGAGACGGTTCTGAATTATGCCGAGTTGAGCAAATGGGAGGCGCTTGCCGCTCATTTGACCGAAGACTATGCTGCCGCTCTCAAGATGGAGCAAGTCGTCAACCAGCGAATTCAGGAGGGAGTGGATACTCCGCTGGCGCGTAACCAGGTCCGGCTCAGCGCTGCGCGCGTTTACTTGCGAATTTCCCAGGCACAAGGCGCGATCGACGTGCTGCGTAATCGCCTTTCTCATGTCACTGGGCTGGCCGCAGCCGCGATCGAAACCGTTCCCGACTCCATTCCCGCTCTACCCGAAGTTCAACAGGACGACAATCTGGCAACCCATGCCGTAGAAGTGAGTCCGGCCGTCCAGGTGGCTGCGCTGCACTCCGATGCGCTGGCTTTCCACGCTCGCGGCGAACATCGCTCGCTGTGGCCGACCGCCGATTTTGCGGCCCAGTACGCGTTGCTTGCCACTTTCAATCACTATCAGGATTTCTTCGTGCCGGGAAGTTTCCAAAAGCACAACGCCACGGTAGGGGTTGTGATCCGCTTTCCCTTTTTCAATCCGTCGCAACGGGCACGCGCGCGGGCTGCGGACGCAGATGCGCTATTCGCTCAAAAACAGGCGGAAGAGGTCAAGAACCGGGTTTCTGAGCAGACCCTGAAACTACAACGCTCGGTGCAGCAACTGGCGGCGGCGCAGGAGGTGGTGGATCTGGAGTATCAAATCGCGAAGTCTAATCTGGAGACGACTCACGTCCGCGTCGACGCCGGATCTGCGACCCTGCACGACGAGGATGACGCCCGCAGCCAGACCAGTGAGCGTTATGCGGTCCTGCAAGACGCGAAGTTCGACCTGGAGCAGGCGCGCATCGCGCTGCTGCGGCAGACCGGCGATTTGGCGGCGTGGGTGGGAGTCGGGAAGTAAGGCATTTGCCGGGAATGTACTGGGAAAGCACCTCCTGGGCTGAAGAATGCCCTCAAAAATGTTAATATAAGTTACTCACAAATATGCCTTTAAAAACTCTGTTCCTGAATCCGCCCTCGTTTGAGAACTTCGACGGGGGAGCGAGTTCGCGCTGGCCTGCCACGCGCGAGATTGAATCTTACTGGTACCCGGTTTGGCTGGCGTATCCCGCCGGAATGCTGGAGGGAGCACGGTTGCTGGATGCTCCGCCCCATCACGTATCCGCGGAAGAAACCATCGCTATCGCCCGCGACTACGAATTTCTGGTGCTGTTTACCAGCACACCGGGCTTCCCGGGGGACATCCGGTTGGTGACGAAGATCAAAGAGGCCAACCCCAACATCAAGATTGCCTTTGTGGGCCCGCACGTGACCGTGTTGCCGGAGAAATCCCTGAGAGACTGCCCGGCGATTGACTTCGTGGCCCGCAAGGAATTCGATCACACCGTCGTTGAGTTCGCGCAAGGCAAACCACTGGAAGAGATTGCCGGAATTTCGTACCGCAAGAACGGTTCCGTCGTACACACTCCCGACCGGCCGGAGATTCAAGACCTCGATTCCCTGCCCCACGTCACCGACGTGTACAAGCGCGATCTCGATGTGACCCGCTACAACGTGCCGTTCCTGTTGTATCCGTTTGTCTCGCTCTATAGCACTCGTGGATGCCCGGCGCAGTGCACGTTCTGCCTATGGCCGCAGACGCTGAGCGGACATCCGTGGCGCAAGCGTTCTACCGATGACGTTGCCCGAGAGATGGCGAAGGCCAAGCAACTCTGGCCGAATGTGAGGGAATTCTTTTTCGACGATGACACTTTCAATATCCAGAAGGCGCGGACGGTCGAGCTTTGTGCGAAGCTGAAGCCGCTGGGTCTGACCTGGTCGTGCACTTCACGCGTGACCACCGATTACGAAACGCTCAAGGCGATGAAGGAAGCCGGATGCCGGTTGTTGATCGTGGGATACGAGTCCGGTGACCAGCAGATTTTGAAGAACATCAAGAAAGGTGCGACGGTCGAGCGGGCGCGGCAGTTTACCAAAGATTGCCACAAGCTGGGTTTGGTGGTTCACGGCGACTTCATTCTCGGGCTGCCGGGCGAAACCCACGACACCATTCGCAATACCATCCAATTCGCCAAGGAACTGGACGTGGAGACCATCCAAGTTTCAGTGGCCCATGCGTATCCCGGCACCGAGCTGTACGACTACGCAATGAAGAATGGCTTCATCGTGGCTGACACCAAGATGGTGGATGATGGCGGGCACCAGATGGCCCAAATCCAATATCCCGGCCTGCCGGCAGATGATCTTATGGAAGCGGTGCACCGTTTTTACGACGAGTATTACTTCCGCCCCAAAGCCGTGTTCCGCATCTTGAGGAAGGCAGTCTTCAACAACGTGGATCGGAAGCGGTTGTACAAAGAAGCGAAGTCCTTCATGAAGCTTCGCGCCGCGCGCCACAAGTGGGTGCTGGCGAAGCGCGAGAAGGATGACTCCACTGCCGCCGTCCAACCGGCCAAAGCGTAGGAAAACCGAGTGACGCTTCGCAAGTATCTGGTGCTGGCGGGAGTGGCCTTTTTTGCTGCCACCGGCGATGGCTTCATCGCCCGCGGCATGAAGCAAGTGGGCAACGTTTCGCTGCATCGCCTGCCTGACATTGTGCTGGTGGTTCTGAACCCCGTCATCGCAGTGGGCGTGCTGTTCCTGCTGGTATTCTTCGCCTGTTACATGACGGCGCTTTCCTGGGCTGACCTCACCTACGTGCTGCCCGCCACTTCGGTGAGCTATGTTGTACTCACCCTGATTGCCAAGTTTGCTCTGCATGAGAATGTCAGCCTGACGCGCTGGCTGGGGATTTTGCTGATCTCCGCCGGGGTTGGATTCGTCACCCAAGGGCCGGCTTTCACTCCCCCGCCGCGAGAAAAGCGTGACGAGCTTGTGGGTGCGTCTCTCTCTGCCAGGATGGAGCCATGAAATCGCTCTACGCCTGGGGCGCGATTGCGGTGATAGTGCTGACTTCTACTGCCGGCGATGTTCTACTCTCCCGCG
>Ga0209517_10003055_pt1 | contig 23005 bp, 17 predicted proteins | sample PeaSoiMetSII2010_FD_187695 | JGI IMG/M metagenome (GOLD analysis project Ga0209517, IMG submission 187695) | Peat soil microbial communities from Weissenstadt, Germany - SII-2010 (SPAdes) (version 2) | ecosystem: Environmental > Terrestrial > Soil > Wetlands > Peat | place: Germany...
TGTATTTCAGTAAAGCACCGGAGAGCGAATTCGACAAATCGACTCGCCCAAATCGGGCAACTCGCCCGACTTGACCTCGTCCGCGGCGAAATCATGATCTGCAACTTGACGGGATGTTAGTATCAAGCAACGAGTAAATTTCAGCTATGAGAACCACCTTGTCGTCAAACGAGCGTTACCGGGCGGGCGTGATCCCCTATGCAAAGATGGGCTACTGGGAACCCGATTACATCCCGAAGGACACCGACGTGCTCGCCTTGTTTCGCGTAACGCCGCAGGACGGCGTCGATCCCATCGAGGCGGCCGCAGCGGTGGCGGGTGAATCCTCTACCGCTACGTGGACCGTGGTGTGGACCGACCGGTTGACTGCGTGCGAGGTGTATCGGGCGAAGGCCTACCGCGTCGACGCGGTGCCGAATTCGCCGGGGCAATATTTCGCTTACATCGCCTATGACATGGATCTGTTCGAAGAAGGCTCTATCGCGAACCTGACCGCTTCGATCATCGGCAATGTCTTCGGGTTCAAGGCGATCAAGGCGCTCCGCCTGGAAGATATGCGTATTCCCGTAGCCTATCTCAAGACCTTCCAGGGGCCAGCCACCGGCATCGTTGTGGAGCGCGAACGGCTGGACAAATTTGGCCGTCCTCTGCTTGGCGCGACCATAAAACCCAAACTGGGACTCTCGGGAAAGAACTACGGTCGAGTCGTCTACGAAGCGCTAAGAGGCGGTCTTGATTTCACGAAAGACGATGAAAACATCAACTCCCAGCCTTTCATGCGCTGGAGCGAACGCTTCCTGTTCGGGATGGAAGCTGTAAACCGCGCGGCGGCGGCGACTGGGGAGATCAAAGGGCATTACTTCAACGTGACGGCGGGCACGATGGAGGATATGTATGAGCGCGCCGAGTTCGCCAAAGAGTTGGGATCCATCATCATCATGATCGACCTGGTTGTCGGCTATACCGCCATCCAGTCGATGGCCAAGTGGGCGCGCAGAAACGACATGATCTTGCACCTGCATCGCGCGGGCAACTCCGCTTATGCGCGCCAAAAAAATCACGGGATGAATTTTAGGGTGATCTGTAAATGGATGCGCATGGCGGGCGTGGATCATCTGCACGCCGGAACCGTGGTGGGAAAACTGGAGGGCGATCCGTTGATGGTCCGGGGGTTCTACGATACACTGCGGGAACCTCATACAGCGGCGCGCCTCGAGAACGGCCTGTTCTTCGAGCAGGATTGGGCCTCGCTGCGAATGGTGATGCCGGTGGCCTCCGGCGGAATTCATGCAGGCCAGATGCACCAGTTACTCCACTATCTGGGCGAGGACGTGATTCTGCAATTCGGGGGCGGCACCATTGGTCACCCGGCGGGAATTCAGGCTGGAGCGACAGCGAATCGTGTTGCCGTCGAGGCGATTATTCAGGCACGGAACGAGGGGCGCGATTACTTGAAGGAAGGCCCGGAGATTCTCGAGAGGGCCGCCAGGTGGTGCTCCCCGCTGCGTGGCGCTCTTGAGACGTGGAAGGATGTGACGTTCAACTACGAATCCACGGATACCGCGGACTTTGTTCCGGTGGCGACCCCGACTTATTGAGTGGAAGGACATTATGAGAATTACGCAGGGCACTTTCTCTTTTTTACCCGACTTGACGGATCAACAGATCGTCAGTCAGATCGACTATTGCATCACGAATGGCTGGTCGATCGGCATCGAGCACACCGACGATCCGCATCCGCGAAACTCGTATTGGGAAATGTGGGACCTTCCTATGTTCGAAGTGCGCGACCCGGCTGCGATCCTGGTCGAAATCAAGGCTTGCCGGAAGGCCTTACCCAACCACTACATCAAGGTCAATGCAAACAATCCCTTAAGAGGACGGGAGACGGTGGCGCTCTCCTTCATCGTAAACCGGCCCCAGCGGGAACCCGGCTTCCGGCTCGACCGCCAGGAGGTGGGCGGCCGCGCCATCCAGTACACGATCCACTCGTATGCGGCGGACAAGCCCGAAGGCGAACGCTACGACGGCGAGCGAACGGATTCTGGAAACGGTAGAGGATAGAGACAACTCTCGATGGAATGCATATCTGAAACTCAAGCGGCACAGGATGAAGTGGTGGATATCGGTGTAGCCTTGCGCGAATCCAATATCCAGGATGTTCTGGGAGAACTGGACGGTGAATTGATCGGCCTCGTCCCTGTGAAACTGAGAATCCGCCAGATCGCCTCGCTGCTTCTGGTGGAGCGGCTTCGAGAACAAATGGCGCTCTGCGCCGATCCTCCGTCCTTGCACATGTGTTTCACGGGCCGCCCAGGCACCGGAAAGACCACAGTCGCGATGCGCATGGCGAAGATACTCCATCGTCTTGGGTATGTGCGCCGGGGGCATCTTGTGGTGGCCACCCGCGACGATCTGGTCGGGCAATACGTGGGCCACACGGCGCCCAAAACCAAAGAGATCCTGCAGAAGGCCACGGGCGGAGTCTTGTTTATCGATGAGGCGTACTACCTGTATCGCGCTGAGAACGAGCGCGACTACGGCCAGGAGGCAATCGAGATCCTGCTCCAGTTTATGGAGAATCGGCGCGACGATCTGGTGGTAATTCTGGCCGGATACAAGGAGCGGATGGACAGTTTTTTTCAGTCCAATCCCGGCATGCATTCGCGCATTGCACATCACATCGATTTTCCCGACTATTCGCTCGATGAATTAATCGAGATCGCTGAACTGATGGCCCGGCAGCAGATGTACGGATTCGACGAAGACTCTAGAGCGGCGTTCAAGGAGTATCTGCAGTTGCGCATTAAGCAGCCGCTCTTTGCCAACGCCCGTAGTGTGCGCAACGCGATTGACCGGATCAAACTGCGCCAGGCCGTTCGGCTGGTCGAACAGGGAGGGCGCATTGCCAAACAGGAGTTGGCGCGCATCGACGCACTCGATATCCGGCAGAGCAGAGTATTTCAGGGAGGGCTGGATGGAGCCGAAGTGCATTCGCCGGCCAAAGCCCTGCAAGTGTAACAACAACTAGAGGAGTATGAGGAGTCCTACAATGACAGGCCGAAGACCGGTCCTACTTGGCATCATGGGCGACAGCGCCGCGGGGAAGACGACCCTCACCCAGGGATTGATCAACCTGCTGGGTCCGGACCGCGTGACCCACATGTGCACGGACGACTATCACAAATACGACAGGTCTCAACGCGCGGCACTGAATATCACCGCGCTCAATCCGGATTGCAATTATCTCGATATTCTGGAACTGCAACTGGAGCGCCTGCATTACGGCCAGCCCATCCTGAAACCGGTGTACGAACACGCCACCGGCACGCTCATCCGGCCGGATTACGTAAATCCCCGAGAGTTCGTCATTGTGGAAGGGCTGCTCGGATTTCATTCGGCCGTGATGCGCCAGTTCTACGATGTGAAGGTGTATCTGCAACCGCCCGAGAATCTGCGCCGGGTGTGGAAGATCAGACGGGATACGGCCAAGCGCGGCTACACGGTGGACCAGGTGTTGGCCGAGTTGGAGAAACGGGAAGCGGATTCGCGCGAGTTTATTCGCGTGCAGCGCGAACATGCCGATATCGTCGTGCAATTCTACCCCCCGGACGGCGTGTCCGCCGAGGAGGCCAATGGACATCTCAACGTGCGGCTCATTCTGCGGCCGACCATTCCGCATCCCGACATGAGTTACCTGTCCGAGAAGCAGAGTCAGGACGCGGGCATACGCCTTTTGTTGGGCCGGGACACCGGCCGTCCCGTAGACATTCTGGAGATCGACGGCAGCGTCACACCTGAGCATACGGCATATCTGGAGGAGACCATCTGGCGCCATCTGCCCGGCGTAGACCCGATTGGCGCCGATCAGTTCGGAGTCTATCAGGACCGCGGCGCGAAGCGGCAGAGCGACCCGCTGGCGCTCACTCAACTGCTGTTGACTTATCATCTGTTGCGTGAGTGCGGCGCGAATACGCAGAGGCTGTTTGCGCCGCCGGTGGCGGCTCTCAGCCGGGTAAGCAGAGCCGGAGCGCCATCGGCCTCCACCGCGACAGAGGCTCTCGTGCCGGTTCCTGAACCTGTCGGTCAACGGCGATAGCCGCCGGCCTGACCGCTTCCGCGCCCGGCACAGAATCAAAACGCGGCACTTCGGCCGAGAGTGACCAACAAGGTGCAAGGCTGGCCTCTGCCTCGTGCATCCGCACGGGCACGATCCCATCCCAAGCTAGGAAGATTGTCAACAAAAGGAAGAACGACGGGCTAGACATGCGTACACAAACGCTGGAAAATCTGTGCATCAATACCATCCGCATCCTCTCCGCGGACGCGGTGCAAAATGCCAATTCCGGACATCCGGGCTTGCCCATGGGTGCAGCGGCCATGGCCTATGCGCTGTGGACTCGATTTCTGAAGCACAATCCAAAGGATCCACATTGGTTCGACCGTGATCGCTTTGTGCTCTCGGCCGGACATGGATCCATGCTGCTATATAGTCTGCTGCACTTAACGGGTTATGATCTGCCACTGGAACAACTGAAGCGCTTCCGGCAGTGGGGCAGCCAGACGCCAGGACACCCTGAGCGTGGGCATACCGTGGGCGTCGAAGTGGCGACCGGGCCCCTCGGTCAAGGTTTCGGGAACGCCGTAGGGATGGCGATTGCAGAAGCATGGCTCGCGGCGCGTTACAACCGGCCCCGGCACAAGCTCGTCGATCACTATACGTATGCGATCTGCGGTGACGGAGACCTTATGGAGGGGATCACGCAGGAAGCCGCATCGCTGGCCGGGCATCTGCGCCTCGGCAAACTCATTGGTCTGTACGATCGGAATCATATTTCTCTCTCGGGCGCTACGGATATGACTTTTACCGAGGACGTGGCGCTCCGGTTCGACGCTAACGGCTGGCACACGAGAACTGTGACGGACGGAGACGATACCGCAGACATTGCAAGGGCGATCCAGGAGGCGCAGCAAGAGGAGCGGCGACCGTCGCTGATTCTCGTGCGCACGCATATCGGGTATGGCAGCCCAAAGAAGCAGGACAACTTTTCAGCACACGGAAGCCCGCTCGGTGAAGAAGAGCTGCAGGCGACGAAAAGAGCACTGGGCTGGCCGACCATGGACAAGTTTTATCTCCCGAAGGAGGCTGTGGATCACTTCCGCGAGGCAATCGACAAGGGCGCCAGGGCGCAACAGGAATGGCAGAAGCGATTCGAAGCTTACAAGAATGATTTCCCGGAGGAGGGAGCGGAGTTCGATCTGCTCTTGAGTGGAAAGTTGTCCGAAAACTGGGCTGCCGGTTTGCCGAATTGGAATTCCTCGGATCAACCCATGTCCACGCGGGTGGCAGGGGGGCACGCCTTGAACGCATTGGCCAAGAACATTCCGAATCTCATGGGCGGGTCAGCGGACTTGAACCCATCGACGGAGACAGCGCTCAAAGGCCTGGGCGATTTCCAGCCTTCTGAAGTCGCCGGAGCTGGCACCATGGGTTCAGTCGGCGGCGAGTGGAGCTACGCAGGCCGCAATCTCGCATTCGGCGTTCGCGAGCATGCGATGGGAGCGGCGGTAAATGGTATGGCCGCGCATGGGGGTGTGCTTCCATTCGGCGCGACCTTCCTGGTGTTCTCGGATTACATGAAGCCGGCGATTCGCCTGGCAGCGCTGAGTGGGTTAAAATCATTGTACGTATTCACACACGACAGTATCGGTGTCGGCGAAGACGGGCCGACCCATGAACCGGTCGAGCATCTTGCCGGCTTGCGCTCGATTCCCGGACTGACGGTGATTCGCCCCGCTGATGGCAATGAAACTGTGGAGGCATGGGCGTTTGCCGTACAACACGGTGGCCCGACGCTGTTCGCCCTCACCCGTCAGAATGTTCCACATCTTGATCGCGGCAATGCGAAGGACCCCAGTGTGGCAAAAGGCGCGTACATACTGTCCGAGGCAGAAGGTGGCACTCCTGAAATGATCCTCATTGGTACAGGTTCCGAAGTGGCTCTCTGCGTGAAGGCCCGGGAGAAGTTGAAGGGTTATGGTGTAAGCGCGCGCGTCGTCAGCATGCCAAGCTGGGAGTTATTCGCCCAGCAGGATGAGGCTTACCGCGACCGTGTTCTGCCTAAGGCAATCAAGAGGCGAGTAACCATCGAGGCCGCTTCCACTTTCGGCTGGCATCGCTGGGCTGGTGATGAGGGAACGGTTATCGGTATCGATCACTTTGGTGCATCCGCTCCCGGGCAAGAACTCATGAAGCGGTTCGGGTTTACAGCCGAGCATGTGACTTCAGCAGCCTTGCGCTTATTCGGCAGAAACGAGGAAGCCGACATGGTATGCGGGCCGGAGACTACCTTTGCGGCAACTGCTTCCGGTGGCGGTTAGGTTCAAGAGCACATATAATAGTAGCCCAGTTGAATCTCAGGGCGCGTTTGAAAAGCCTCGGCAGTTACGCTGTGGAGAGGGAATGCCGCCAACCTTACGACAGTGACCTTAGTGTTGCCGAATGGCGGCGGCTGTCCTCGTATCGCCGGGTTCGATGATGACTACGCGAACGCCGAACGGCCGTGCTTCCAGGCGCAGGGATTCGGTCATTCCCTCCAGCACGAACTTGGACGCGCTGTACAACGGCTGGAATGGTATGGCAATCAGGCCCCCGATGGAGCCAATGTTCACGATGTAGCCCCCACCCTGGCGGCGCAGGATGGGCAACACGGCACGGCATACGCGGAATGCGCCAAAGAGGTTCACGTCCCAATTGCCGCTTCATTTCTTCGATTGACGTTAGTGCGAGCGGCCCCGAGCGCACGCCGCCCTCGTGGTAGCAGCAGGCGAGCAGGAGGATGTGCGCCCGTCCTTCGCTCTGGGAATGAAGCCCTACCAACCAAGCCGACCTCCGCCTGATCCCCTGCGGTCCTTGCGGCGGCGCAATGGCCACTGAACCTAGCCTGGGAAGCGCTGGCGAATATTAGGCGAAGATCCTCTTGCTCGCTTGCTGCTACCAGGAGGGCGCTAGCCGTTTCTCGGCCAGCCAACCGAATTGTACATTTTGTAACACTCGTGGATGGTCGACGTCTGGTTGGCAGCAAATCTGGGGTCCCAATTTAATATTTTCAGGTATAGTAGTCCTAAATCGGTAGCGGCCCTGCTCCCGCGCCGCTCTCCCGCAGCCACACCGGGCGAGCCAGTCTGACGCTCATGGGCGTGCCGATTAGAGAGAGGGCTGTTCGCAATGACCATGGCCGAAGTGGATTTGCAGGATTTCACACGCTTCGGTGACTGTCCGAAAGCCTCCTCCGAAGACAGCACCTATACCGACCGGCACTGGCACGAACGCGGGAGGCCTGTTGAGGATCGATCTCCCAGATTCCTGAGTGCAAGCCGGGCGCAAACGGCGAAGGCCACCTACAAAAGAAGGATGAGGCGGAGTTGCTCTCCCCACCAAAGAGAGAAGAGCGCTCTACTACCGGAGGTGGGATGAGAAGCGGAAACAACCGCTGTGATAGCGTCTGCATCAAGTCTACCGGTTCATACGTTCCGGCCAGAATTTTGACCAACGAAGAAGTGGTGGCCAACCTGCCGACCTCCCCGGAGTGGATCGTCGAAACGTTGGGCGTCCGCGAGCGGCGCATCGCGGAGCCAGAGGAATACACTTCGGATCTCGCTGCAAGGGCCGGGCTGGAGGCGATCGCTTCGGCGGGGCTTGAGCCAAACGAAATCGACCTGATAATCGTTGCTACCGCGACACCTGACCGTAAGGCGCCTTCATCGGCATGCATTGCCCAGGCCAAGATGGGCATCAGTAACTGTTGCGCCGCGTTCGATGTGGCGGCGGTGTGCTCCGGGTTTGTTTACGGCATGACGATCGCCGGCCAATTCATCCAGAATGGTACGTACGAACGAGCATGCGCTGGTGATCGGCGCCGATACCTTCTCCAGAGTCACGGACTGGAAACACCGCAACTGTGTCTTTCTTGGAGATGGCGCCGGCGCCGTGGTACTCAAGAAGAGTCACCGGGAGAATGGGCTCTTTCGAAGCATGCTCTGGGCCCAGGGCGAGGGAATGGATCATTTCACGATCTTTCCTGGGGACGCCTACTTCACAATGAACGGAAAGGCAGTTTACGAGAACGCTACAATCGCGCTTCCCGAGTGTATTCGGCAGATTCTCTGTTTGAACCGGCTCGGACTCGAAGATGTCACGATGATCTTTCCGCACCAGGCCTCGGCGCGAATCCTCAAGCGCGTGGCCGAGGAACTCAATGTCCCTTTTTGCCGAATGCAGACGAACCTGGAGTCGCACGCGAACACCGCGGGGGCCTCAGTCCCGTTGGTCCTGGACCAGGTAAACCGGCGCGGTCTCATCCACGAAGGCGATCTTCTCCTGTTCGCGGCCATCGGCGCCGGCTGGACTTGGGGCGCAAGCTTATATCGATGGTGAGTTCTCCCCCTGAGGGTGGGGGTGCGGCCAGCAGATGATGTGCAGCCTTTTGGGAGGCACAGAGAGTGGAACGCGTGCTTTTGGATATGGCAACCGAGAAGATCCAGGAAATCCGAGTGAGTAGCGAGGGAGTGTTCGAAGAACTCCTGGAAGGAATTGCGAGCGGTGGGCAAGCCTAAACATGCCCCACAGGGAGAGAACAGGTGTCGATTACAGAAATGTCCACGCAGACTGCGCGGGATGCCGCCGTCCCGCTGAGCGAGAATAGTCATCTTTTGAAGTGGGTCGAGAAGATGGTGCGGCTGACTAAACCCGCGGCCATCCACTGGGTGGATGGTTCCCAGGAAGAGTACGACATGCTGTGCGGCCGGCTGGTGGCCGGCGGCACGTTCATCCGGCTGAATCAGGAACTCTGGCCGGGCTGCTTCTACGCGCGGTCGGACGCGGGCGATGTGGCGCGCGTGGAAGACCGCACTTTCATCTGCTCGGTCTCACAGGACACGGCCGGGCCGACGAACAACTGGGTGGCCCCGGTTCACATGCGGCGCAATCTGAAATCGCTGTTCGACGGCTCGATGCGCGGGCGCACTATGTACGTGCTTCCGTTCAGCATGGGGCCGGTGGGTTCGCCCATGTCGGAGATCGGCGTGCAGCTCACCGATTCGGCCTACGTGGTGGTAAACATGCGCATCATGGCGCGCATCGGCCTGCCGGTGTTCCAAGAGATCGACAAGGACTACAAGCGGGTGGTGCCTTGCGTGCACAGCGTCGGCTGTCCACTGGAACCGGGGCAACCGGATGTACCGTGGCCCTGCAACACGGAGAAGTACATCGTGCATTTCCCCGAGCGGCGGGAAATCTGGTCGTACGGCTCCGGCTACGGCGGCAATGCGCTGCTGGGCAAGAAATGCCTGGCGCTGCGGATTGCCTCTAGCATCGCGCGCGACGATGGCTGGATGGCCGAACACATGTTGATCGTGGGGATTGAAGACCCCTGGGGCGAGAAGACCTATGTGGCGGCGGCCTTCCCCAGCGCCTGCGGAAAGACGAACCTGGCGATGCTCATCCCGCCGGCGGGCTTCGAGGGCTGGAGGGCCTGGACGGTGGGCGACGACATCGCCTGGATCCGTCCGGACGCGCACGGGCGGCTGCACGCCATCAATCCGGAAGCCGGTTTCTTCGGGGTGGCGCCGGGGACGTCCGAAAAGACCAACCCCAACGCGATGGCGACGCTCTCGCGCAACACGATTTTCACCAACGTGGCGCTGACGCCGGAGGGCGGCGTTTGGTGGGAGGGTATGACGGATGAGCCGCCGGCCGAGTGTCTGGACTGGCAGGGCAACCGCTGGACGCCCGAAATCCACAAGCAGACCGGCGCCAAGGCTGCGCATCCCAACGCGCGCTTCACCGCGCCGGCCTCGCAGTGTCCCATTATCGACGCGGATTGGCAGGCTCCCGACGGTGTCCCCATCAGCGCCATCATTTTCGGAGGCCGCCGCGCCGACACCATCCCGCTGGTGTACCAGGCGTTCAACTGGTCGGCGGGAGTCTATGCCGGCGCCACCATGGGTTCGGAAACTACCGCCGCCGCGGCAGGCGCCACCGGGAACGTACGCCGCGATCCCATGGCGATGCTCCCGTTCTGCGGCTACCATATGGGCGATTACTTCCGGCACTGGATCACGCTACAGCGGACGCTCAGCGAAACGCCCGGCATTTTTCACGTGAACTGGTTCCGCAAGGACGCCTCCGGCAAGTTCCTGTGGCCAGGGTATGGGGAGAACATGCGGGTGCTGAAGTGGGTGGTGGACCGGGTGCGCGGGCGGGCATATGGGCGGGAGATGCCGATCGGCTGGATGCCGCGCTATGAAGACCTGGAGTGGAACGGCCTGGAGTTCGGGCGGGAACGGTTTCAGCAGCTTCAGACCATCGACCGGTCCGCCTGGCGGCGCGAGATCGCCCAGCACGAGGAGCTGTTCATCGACCTGCACGACCACCTGCCGCCCGAGATCCTCTACGAGCGCGACCTGCTGATTGGACGTCTGTCGCGCGAGCTTTCGCGGCCGCTGCGCGACGACCGGCCGGATCCGGTGTGGTGGGTGGATCCGGACGGGGAATGAGGGGGCTCTTTGTTTTCTCTCTTTGGCTCTTTACAACTACAACAGCCTGAAGGAATCGAGGGGCTCGTGCAGCCGGACACGAATCCATGCCGACACGCAGGGGCAAAGCAAGGCCTCCGCGTGTTCGTGTGCGACAACATGGCGTTCTCCGGCGCCATCCGGCCGGTGTTCGCGAAACACAGCAAGCACTTCAACCTGATCAAATCTCTCAGCATCGGCGTGGACCAGATGCGGCGCAACTTCAAGCCGATGATGGAGCAGGTGAACCTCTGGCGGGACTTGCAGCTTCCCGATGCCACGCGTTGGCGGCCCAGTCACCTTCGCTTGTCGATTGAGAGGAAATCGGGTGATCTGGGACGTTGTGTTGAAGGGCATTGCGCCGGAAGGCCAGAGGACAACCTACTAACATGATCGCTCGGGGACGCCTGCTGCCGCACGGTCGTCTCCGATTGAAGGGGGTGAACCATGAACGTGCCGCGTTGGTTCTTGGGCCTCAGCGTTTTTGCTCTCTTGCTTTTCTTCTCCATTCCGCGTAGTCTGCTTGCGCAAAACGCAGCCACCGCCGAACTGCGTGGCTCGGTCCGCGATCTTAAGAGCGCTGCCGTCCCCAACGCCAGCATCACGATCCAGGATGATGTCCGTGGCTACTCGCGCAGCGCCTCGAGCGATTTGCAAGGCTCTTACGAAATTCCCCTGCTGCCTCCCGGCCGCTACACGGTGACGGTGACCGCGCCGGGCTTCGCCCAGTTGATCGACTCCAATGTCGTGTTGAATGTCGGTCAGAAGGCCGTACTGCCGCTGGCGCTCACGATCGCTACCAGCTTCGAGCAGATCACCGTCAATGCCAGGGCGGAGCTCGTCGAGACCGAGCGCAGTTCCGAGTCGACCACCGTCGACCAGCGCCGCATCGACAATCTGCCCATCAATGGCCGCAACTACATCAACTTCACCCTCACCAATTCTCAGATTGCCCGCGATGCGGCGCCATCGGTCGGCGCCATTCCCACCTCCGGCCTCAACTTCGGCGGCGCTCGCGCCCGTGCAAACGCCGTCAATGTCGACGGAGCCGATGCCGGCGATTACATCGGCAATGGCGTGCGCGCGACTGTTTCCCAGGATGCTGTGCAGGAATTCCAGATTCTCACCAACGGCTTCGCGGCCGAGTACGGCCGCGCCTCCGGGGGTGTCGTCAACATCGTCACACGCTCCGGCACCAATGATCTGCACGCGACCGTCTACGGCTATGTGCGCAACCGCGGTTTTCAGGCTCGCAATGCCTTTAGCAATGTCTCGAATCCCGCGTATACCCGGGTCCAGTCGGGCTTCACCCTCAGTGGGCCCCTCCGCAACGACCGCACGTTCTACTTCTTCGCGACGGAAATCACGCGCCGCCAGGAGACCGGCTTTTCCGACATCGGAGCCAACAGCTTTTCGCTCCTCAACATCGATGTCTCCAGGTTCTACGGCTATCCCGCGGGATTGATCAACATCCAGGGGACACCCGAGCAAAAAGCCTTCCTGAACAGCCTCCCGGCGGCCGCCGCAAACAATCCCGGCATCCAGCAATACGTGGCGCTCATCGCCAGTTCCTCCGCCATTGCGCTCAAAGGAAACAATCCCGCGTTTCTTCAGCCGCAGCTCGGCGGGGCGAATTTCGTTACCTCCGGCGCAGCGTTGCCGCGATCTTTCGTTCCTCTCAATTCGCTGATCGGCAACTTCCCGATTTCCGAAAAGACCGAAGTGTACTCGCTCCGGCTCGACCACAAGATCAATGGCGCCCAGCAGCTCATGCTGCGCGCCAACGTCAGCCCCAGCCACCTCACCGGCATCCAGGAGAACGCCCAAAACCAGAATTTTGGAGAAAACGCGTTCTCCCGCACTGCCATCCAGACCTACCACGATGTCAGCACCGTCGCCCAGCACGTCTGGGTCCTCAATAGCAACAAGATCAATGAGTTCCGGGTTCAGTTCTCGCGTCATCCGATCAAGTTCTCCAACTCCGATGCGCCCGGCGGCAGCAACCCGGCTGTCGACATCCCCGGGTATGCGTACTTCGGCAAGACACCGTTTTCCGTTGTTGACCGTGTTGAGAAGCAAATCCAGCTACAGAACAACTTCACGGTCACCCGGGCAGGGCACACGATCAAGACGGGCATCGACCTGCGGTATGTCCCGATCGATTTCCGGCAGGGGCAGCTCTATAGCGCCGGAGAATATACGTTCGGTAGCCTGGACGCCACGGACGTTAGTCCGGCGCTTGCGGGTCTGCCGAGCTTTTCGCCCATTCAGGCGTATGGTCTTGGCATTCCGCAGGCCTTCGTTCAGGGCATCGGGATATCGACGTTGAAGTATAGCGAGAAAGTCCTTGGCGCGTTTATCCAGGATTCATTCCGCCTCAACACCAGGCTGACGCTGAACTATGGCCTTCGCTACGACGTCGAGTTCGCGCCCACACAAAGCGCCCTCAATGCGATCACCACCGCCGCGGAACGCGCCTTTGGCATCCGCGAGGGCATTCCTTTGCGCACCGGGAACATCGCTCCGCGCCTGGGTATCGCGTTTGACCCGAGGGGAAACGGCAAGACCGCGATCCGCGCGAGTTTTGGCCTTTTTTACGACCGGCCTCCGGGCGATCTGGAACCGCAGTCCCTGGTATTCAATGCCAACACTGTGCCGCTGGTCATACTCGCCGGCGGCTCTCCCTGCGATGCATCTAGCAGCGTCAGCCCTCTGAATCTGAACGCAACCAACACTTTTCAGGGCACACTGTCGAATGCCAACTGTCTGCCGATTGCGAGCCTACAATACCAACCGAACCAACAGAACTTCAAGCCCGACAACTCCAACTCACTCTTCAACAACCAGAATTATCTCGCCGCCGGCTTTCCGCTCCCGATTCTGCCTTCCGGTCTCCCGGCGGATGCGCACTTCCACACCCCCTATGCCGAGCAAGCTGCCCTGGCTATCGAGCAGGACCTCGGCCGCGACTTGTCGCTCAACGTAGCCTACAGCTTCACGGCCGCCCACCACCTCAATCGTCCGGTGAACGTGAACCCGGTGAATCCGGCTTTGCTGGTTCAGAACTGGCGCGCAGCCGTCGCCGCGGTTCAGGCTGGGACTGCCGGCACGTCTGGCGGCACCCCCCTATCGGCTGTGGCCTCGCCGACGTCGAATCCTGAGCTGGTGGCAACTGCCTCCGGTACTGCTCCCTGTGGCGCGGGTCCGGCAGGTCCATATGTCACACCGGCTCTGATCAACTTCTTCCGCAAGTCGGGTGTCAACACCTCGCTTGCCAACTTCCTGCAGGCCCAGGGTGCCGGCCAATGCGTGGCTGTCGCCGATGAGATTGCCGCCGCCGATGGTCTCGGCGTTGGCGTCCCCGTGCCATTTGGAGATATGACGCCCAACCTCTCCACCGGCAACTCCAATTACAATGCTCTGTCGGTGAATTTGAAAAAGCGCTTTTCGGCCAATTATGAGTTCCTCATCAGCTATACGTGGTCGCACGCGATCGATGACTCCACCGACGTGGTCGGTACCAGCGAGGCCCCACAGAACAACTTCAGCGCCAACGCCGACCGCGCCTCGTCTGCCTTCGACCAGCGCCATCGCTTTGTGCTGAGCGGCGTCTACCACAGCGGCAACCTGCATCGCGGTGTCTTTTCGGCCCTTCTGCGGAACTTCACGGTCGCTCCAATCGTCGAGATCGCGTCCGGCAGACCTTTTAACATCCTCACGGGCCAGGACTCCAATTTTGATTTCGATCCCTTGACCGACCGCCCCAACGGCGTCTCCCCCGCCAGCGGCGCGACAAGCTGCGGGAGCACACCTGTCATGTCCAGGTTTTCTCCGCTGGGTGCGTTCAACCTGCCTTGCTATATCGACGCGCCTGCCAACGCGACAGCCGGCAGCAGCTACTTCAATGGCAATCTCGGGCGTAACACAGGCGTCAAGCCATACGTTGTCTTTGTCGATCTTCGCCTCGCGCGTGATTTCTCTCTCGGCGAACGCCTCAAGCTCCAGGTCATCGCCGATGGCTTCAACCTGCTCAATCGCTTCAACGTTCTGGACGTCAATCCACTCTACAGCGACGCGGGCCGTCCCACTGCCGCGTTCGACCCGCGCCAGTTTCAGTTCGCACTCCGCCTGTCTTTCTGAGGGCCGTCCTGGCTCATTTCCGTGCACGGCATGAGCTTTACCGCTGGCACGGCATCGCTTGAATGGCTTGAATGGCCCGCATTATAGACAACTGAATTGTTGCATGACATAATTGTTGCCTGACAGCCATGTTGAACAACAAAGCAGTTGTATAAATTGTACGCTGAGGTGCGCCGGCGCCGACGCCAAAGTAGATCTCTTGATCCGCCAACACTTCCCGTGGAACCAGAAGGGTTTCCCAGCGCGACCGGTGGATCCCTCACCAAGCACGCTCGCGGCCATTGTACACGGCTGGATGCGCCGCCAACTGGATGCCTTTGCCTTCGAGAACACGGCCCTGGCGCTGCATGCCAGAATACAGTCCGTCATCGACGAGGTGGAGGAGGCGCTGCCTCCGTCCGAGAAGCACCGACTCTTCTACCGGTCCGACCTGGGGCACTTGGTGAAATCGCCCGAGAGCATCCTGGACAAGATGGTACGGGATTGGAACCCGGCGAACGGAAGCCTCGCCTCTCATTCGACAATTTCCTGGACGAAATAGAGGATCTGGCCCGGTTTCGGATCGTCCTGAACTTCCTTTCGGATGTAAGCGTCGTGTGCTCCAGGCTGGAAGAGCCGTACAATTGCACGCCGGAGGAATTCCTCCGACTTTCCGATGCGCAACGCTTCCTCTACCGCGACTTTGCTCTGCGCGGTCATCGGATGCGGGACCTGATCCGGTCGGGGCCAGAGGAGCGAGACAGCGGCGAGAGGTGCTTCAAGGGGATCTTCTACCGAAAAGCCAATACCCGCATGAGGGTCGAGGTCAACCATCTCCGAAATAGCCGCCGCAACGCGCCTGCCGGAACGTTCCCTTTCCACCCAGGTGAAGAGGCTGCTGGACGAAGGACACATCGCGCCGGCGGGAGACCGCGCTGGCAAAGGCTCGTTCTTCGAGCTCACCGACGGGCTCTTTCGCACGTGGCTTCACTATCGCAGCGGACACATGCTCGAACCCCTCGTCCGGTTCCTGGCCATGTGGCACACTCCAGTGGAGCTCGAATCGACTCTTTCGGCGCTATCCGCGGAAGCGGCCACACCCCTCCCGCTGATCGAACGCGACTTCTTGGAGTCGACCGCGACACAAATCCGCTCGGCACTCGATTACGCGCGCTCACCCGCCCGTGCCGCCGGGCGGGAGCGGTTGTGGAAGGAATGCGAGCTGGATGTAGCGGGCACCTTTGCACTCCCCGATCTGTCGGTCCGGATTTCTGAGACGGTGCAGGTTGGGGAGAGCGTCGAGGGATTGCGGCGCACCATCGCCGGCTTTGCCGACACCCGGGACCCGGCCACCCGCGAGCGAGTGGCTGGCACAATGTTCAAACTCGCCGTCACACTCCAGAACACCGGGCACCTCGAGGAGGCGCTTGCGGCTTGCCGCGAACTCATCACTCGTTTCGGCGATAGCGCCGAGTCCCCAGGGCAGAAGTATGTTGCCGGGGCGCTGCTGGGCCTCGGCATCATGCTGGGTCAATCCGGCCGAACCGAAGACGAGATCGCAACCTACCGCGACCTCATCACGCGCTTCGCCAACACCTCCGAACCCGCCGTGCAAGAGCCGGCAGCCTACGCAATGTACAACCTCGGCACTACATTCGCCCAATCCGGGCGGGCCGATGAGGCAATGGCGACCTATCGCGACCTCGTCACACGCTATGCCACCAGTCCCGAACCGGCTGTGCAAGATCGCGTGGCCTCCGCGATGCTGAACCTCGGCCTTACATTGGGCCAAGCTGGCCGGCTTGATGAGGCAATGGCGACCTATCGCGACCTCATCATGCGCTTTGCCGGCAGCGCCGAACCGGCATTGCGCGAGGCGGCGACGCGCGCGATGTTCAACCTTGCTGTTTCATTGGGCGAATCCGGCCGGGTTGAGGAGGAAATCGAAGCCTACCGCAACCTCATTGCCTGTCTCGCCGACAGTCCGGACCCCGAGGCTCAGAGACGCGAAGCCGAAGCGACTATGCTCCTCGGCATCACGCTACACCAATCCGGTCGGGTTGAGGACGCAATCGCAACCTACCGACACCTCACCGTGCGTTTCACCAACACCGCCGAGCCGACCGTGCAAGTGTCGGTAGCCAGGGCGATGTTTATCCTGGCCAATGCGCTGTGGCAGCCCGGGCGGGTTGAGGAGGTTATCGCAACCCTGCGCGACCTCATCACGCGTTTCGCCAACAGTGCGGAATCAGCCGTGCGAGAGCTGGTAGCGCGTGCGATGCTGACCCTCGGCGTTGCGCTAGGTCAATCCGGGCAGGCCGAGGAGGAAATTGCCACCTATCGCCACCTCATCACACGCTTCGCCCAGAGCTCGGAATCGGCTGTGCAAGCGCAGGCAGCGCGTGCGACGCTCAACCTCGCCATCACGCTAGGTCAATCCGGGCAGGCCGAGGAGGAAATTGCCACCTATCGCGACCTCATCACGCGCTTCGCCCAGAGCTCGGAACCGGCCGTGCAAGAGCAGGTAGCGCGTGCGACGCTCAACCTCGCCTCCACGCTAGGTCAATCCGGGCAGGCCGACGACGAAATTGCCACCTATCGCGACCTCATCACACGCTTCGCCCAGAGCTCGGAACCGGCTGTGCAAGCGCTCGTAGCGCGTGCGATGTTCAACCTCGCCATCACCCTAGGTCAACCCGGGCAGGCCGACGACGAAATTGCCACCTATCGCGACCTCATGGCGCGCTTCGCCCAGAGCTCAGAACCGGCTGTGCAAGAGCAGGTGGCACGTGCGATGTTGAACCTCGCCATCACGCTAGGTCAATCCGGGCAGGCCGACGACGAAATTGCCACCTATCGCGACCTGATCGCTCGCTTCGGCCACAGGGAAGAGCCCGCGACGCAAACGCAGGTCGCACGTGCGATGGTAAACTTGGGCGTTCTGTTCTCGAAGTCCGGCCGCACCGGCGAGGCAGCGGCAATCTTCCGCGAGGCGATCGACCGCTTCGCCGACAGGAACGAACCCGCATTGCGCGAGTTTGCCGCCGCCGCAATGCTGAACCTTGGCGCGGCGCAAGGCCGGCCTGAGGGAGCCGCCGAGGCAGCACGTTTATACCGCGATGCGATTGCTCGCTTCGATGAACGTAGCCCAAGCGCGATCTTGGCTCGCCTGTTATACGCCAGTGTGCTGAACGAAATGGGGCGCCAGAAAGAAGCTCAGTTCACCCTAATCGAGGCCGCCCACCGCCTGGCGGAAGTGCGCGATGCATCGTTGTCCCTGGCAGCAGATGTGTTGAAAACTATCCTCAGCACCCTGCCCCTGCCGCTGTCGGAACAGTTGGTCGGCGAGATCCAGCAGAGCCCGGAGCCCTCCATTGTCGAGACCGCCCACTTGCACCGGTTCGTTCTCGACCTATTGCGAGCTGACGAGCCTGCCCTCGGCAGAGTCAAGCTCGGTCCGGAGGCGCGAAGAAAGCGGGCACTCGGGCGTGTGCCGCCGGAATTGCGCGAAACCGTGATCGAAAAAGCGGAGCTGATCAAGCAGCAACGTACGAAAACCACCGCCACACCAGAGCCCCGCGAATTATCGGCGCAAAGCAAGCCTCGCCGCACGAGCCGGCAACAATCGAGCCGCTGAGCCGCTTCCGAAAATCTCGAGACGTCCTAAACGTTGAAGTCGTCCGGCCATCGGTCACGCCCCTGGAAAATAAATTTCAACCCATCCAACCCTCCTGAATTCAACAACTTCATTCAAAACCCCCACTCCAACACGCCAGATGCTCTCTGCCCTTATGCTCCAATAAAATTAGGAGGAAGAATGCCGCTCCCCAATCATCGTTCATGCGCTTCACCGGCATCCGTCGCGCTAGCCACATTTCGGGTGACGCATGGCTCCCCGAAAACACCTCCCATGCGTCACCCGATTTCGAGCCGCCTCCGCAACCTCAACAAACGGCGTAACTTAGAGAGGTACAAAAAAATACACACACACGCAGTCTAACGCGTCTCCGGGCCGCTCCGCGAAAGGACAATCATCCGGCTGGAATCCGCCTCAAACCGTTCAAACTTGAACGGTCGAGTTCGCGTAACCCCAACGCATTCATTACCGCCCCTCCAGGTAACCGGTCAATTTGAACCGTTCTGAGGGTGCCCGGCCCGAGACCTCGCTCTCCGTTGCCAGCGCTTACAATTAAAGGAAGCCCAGCATGTGGATCGTCCAACTCGCCCTTCGCCGGCCATATACGTTCGTCATCATGGCGATGCTGATCGTCATCCTCGGCGGCCTGGCCATCGTCCGCATGCCTACCGACATCTTCCCCGATATCGATATCCCCGTCGTCAGCGTCATCTGGACCTATGCCGGCGTCTCGCCCGAAGAGATGGCCGAAGTCATCACCGTCCGCTCCGAGCGCGCTTTCACCACCATGGTGAACGATATCGAGCACATGGAGTCGGAATCGCTCCCGGGCCTCGGTGTGATCCGCGTTTTCTTCCATCCCAAGGCCTCGGTCGATGCCGCCGTCGGGCAGCTCGCGGCTGCCTCGCAGTCCGTGCTCAAGTCGCTCCCCACCGGGATCACCCCGCCCAACGTCATCCGCTTTAACGCTTCCGCCGTCCCCATCCTGCAACTCGGCATTTCCAGCGACTCCCTGCCCGAGCAGCAACTCTACGATCTGGGCTACAACTTCATCCGCACCCAGATGGCCAACGTGCAGGGCGCCAGCTTTCCGCTGCCCTACGGCGGCAAGCCTCGCCAGATCTCGGTGGACCTGAATCCCCAGGCGCTCTACGCCCAGGGCATCTCCGCCGCCGAAGTCACCGACGCCATCAACTCCCAGAGCCTGATCCTGCCTTCCGGCACCGTCAAGATCGGCGCGCAGGAATACACCGTCAAACTGAACAGCGCGCCCGGACTCCATGGCATCCTTGAGGGCGAACGGTGGGCGCACGTTGTTTTTCGCGCGGAATCGCACGTGCACGTGGCAGGCGCGGGTGCGCAGTTCCAGCATGACGGGCGTGTTGCTCGCTTCCGAGAGCGCGAACCGGTTCGACCGCGCGCCCGTGCCGATTTGAAGGCGATTTCCAAGAACAATGGAGCCCGAAGGCTCTCGTTTTGTAGACGGCAACATACTTTGTCGTCCAGTAAAACGGCTCCGCGTAATGTTCTTTCCTTACCTTAGACTCTTTTTCTCCCTCTTCCCTTGGCTCTCCTGGTTTGCGCCTCGCTCCCGCCCATACGGCTGTGCGCTACCACCAAATCCCGTTGCCAGTCCGCGTTGCTTAGGTCCTGCTCCGCCAAGCGCTGGCTGATCTCCAAAGACTTCTCGAACGCTGCTCGTGCCTCCGCCAGCTTGTCTTGCGCCTCGAAAACCCCGCCCATCCGGTCGAGCGCTACCGCCAAATCCCGTTGCCACTCTGCGTTGCTTGGGTCCTGCTCTGCCAAGCGGTGGCTGATCGCCAGGGCCGCATCAAACGCGGCGAGCGCCTCCGCCAGCTTTTCTTGCTTCTCGAAAACCCCGCCCATCCGGTCGAGCGCTACCGCCAAATCCCGTTGCCAGCCCGCGTTGCTTGGGTCCTGCTCCGCCAAGCGCTGGCTGATCGCCAAGGCCACCTCAAACGCGGCGAGTGCCTCCGCCAGCTTTTCTTGCTTCTCGAAAACCCCGCCCATCCGGTCGAGCGTTACCGCCAAATCCCGTTGCCAACTCGCGTTGCTTGGGCCCTGCTCTGCCAAGCGCTGGCAGATCGCCAGGGCCGCATCAAACGCGGCGAGCGCCTCCGCTAAGTTGCCTTGCGCCTCGAAAACCCCGCCCATCCCGTTGTGCGCTCGCGCCAAATCCTGTTGCCAGCCCGCGTTGCTCGGGTCTTGCTCTGCCAATCGCTGGTTGATCGCCAGGGCCGCGTCAAACGCGGCGAGCGCCTCCGCCAGGTTTTCTTGCTTCTCGAAAACCCCGCCCATCCGGTCGAGCGCTACCGCCAAACCCTGTTGCCAGCCCGCGTTGCTCGGGTCTTGCTCTGCCAATCGCTGGCTGATCGTCAAGTACGTCTCAAACACGGCTAGTGCTTCCGCCAGGTTGCCTTGCGCCTTGAACACCTCGCCAATCCGGCCTAGCGCTACCGCCAAATCCTGTTGCCAGCCCGCGTTGCTCGGGTCTAGCTCCGCCAATCGCTGGCTGATCTGCAAAGACTTCTCAAACGCTGCTCGCGCTTCCGCCAGCTTGCCTTGCTTCTCGAAAACCCCGCCCATCCGGATGTGTGCTCCGGCCAAATCCTGTTGCCAGCCCGCGTTGCTCGGGTCTTGCTCCGCCAATCGCTGGCTGATCTGCAAAGACTCCTCAAACGCTGCCCGCGCCTCCGCCAGCTTGCCTTGCGCATCGAACACCTCACCCAATAAGTCTTGGGCCTCACGTTCTGCACGCGGGTCGGACATAGACTTGGCGGAGTCGAGAATACTGTCGGCCATGTCCGCTAATTCCGCCTCTTCGCCTCGACTGACGCGGGTCCATGCGGTTACGATCAAAACCCAGACCCGCCCCCGGCCGTGCACAACTCGAGAATCCTCAAGTTCCCTGATGGCCGCCGCCAACGCGTAACGGTCCTCGGGGCGCGCCGTGCGGGACCAGTCTCGGTTCAGCCTCTCTAATTGATTGGCACCGCGTTCCGGATCGCCGCACAGCAAGTGATAAACAGACTCAACGCGTCCGGCCGCCGTGAGATCATCCGCGAAGCAAGCGGTGGCGCGAGCGCCCAATATGCGGAACCGAGCTTGCTCGTCCGCAGCCATCCGTTTGCGGAGCGCCAGTCGGGCCGTCTCGTGGACATTAACCGCATTGCGGCCCCGGGCCGGAAATGGCTCCACGATGCTCAGGTCACGCAAGCGGGCGAGCCGGGCGGAGCTTTCTAGCTTGGGAATTTCGAGCATGACGGCGAGGATGGCTTCATCGCACCAGTGCGGAATTGCAGCGGCTTCGAGGGCTGCCTTGAGCACGGCGCGTTCGGCGTCGGGCAGCGCGGGATACGCGAGGTCCACCGTAGCCAGCGCCAGCTTCGCCGGATCGCCTTGGGCATCCTGAAGGACGCGCAATTTTTCGGCGAAATCCATACTATCTCTTGGGTCTGCACAGGTCGGCAAGGGTGCTTACCCTACCGGAGCATAACCGATGCGCCTGGCGGACAAACTCAAGCGTGATTTCCGGATCGTGTTGCTGGCCGAAGAAAAACCAGTCCTCCGGCGGCGGAGGGTAAAGCGTGATAGGACGAGAGGAAACGGCTTCCCAGATAGCGCCAACAGGTTCCGGTACGTGCTGCCCGACGATGACCACACGCAGCCAGGTGGCGCGAATTAAGCTAGGCAACAACTGCTTCTCCACCCAGTCCCGCACTTCGCCGGCGGCCTCGTAGGTATCGAAGAGCAGTAGCGCGGGGCGGCGGACGCGCTTGAGCTCATCGAGAATGTGACCAAGCCTTTCATTGAGTCGCAGATCGGCCCGTGGAAGAGGCACGTCGAGTTGCTGAACGAACGCGCGCACTTCAGCATCCAAATCGGTTATGCCTTTGAAGTCGAAGCGCCCGCACGCGAGGTCAGGCACTTCGAGAGCGTTACCGAGCATCTGGTTCGTGATGTGGGTCTTGCCGACCTCGGAGGGGCCGCGTAACGGGAGGAAGCGAAACGATGCCGTCCGGGTAAGCAGGTGCTCGAACGCGCCGCGCACTTCGCAGTAGTCGGCCATTAGCCACCGCAGTGGTGGCGGTTGTTCTGGCCAGTCTGGCACGGGGGCCGCTCCTTCGCCTACGACCAGGCGAAGCCGATCGATGATCAACTGAGCTGCCTCGAACGGAGTTTTCGAGCGAATGTCCGGAGCTATGGTGTTGAAGAGGATGCCCTCAACCTCACCGTCGCCGACGCGGATCGGGAGGATGCCGAGCCGGGCGCGCTCATCTTGGGATTCCTGAGCCTTCATGTATCGAGCGCGAATCGCCCCGTATTCGGCCCGAGTCCAAGGCTTGCTCCCGTAGCGCTCCGAGACACACACAACCGCCAGCGCACATCCTTCGCCGTAGATCCTTTCAAGCTTCAGGTCCGCATCTGCTCCGGCGAGAAAGTACTCGAACCACTCATCGAAGAAGACGGTCGAGCAACCCAGTTTCTGCTCAACCACCTCCACAACCGCACGCACTAAATCGCGTCACTCGTGTCCAAAACAGCAGTTACTCTGAGTGACTTCGCCAATTCGTATATTTTGGGCGTGACATCCACGCTGCAGGCCGCGGTCCACCGTCTTCGCTGCCTTGCGTTGGGGCGGCCCTCCTGTCA
>Ga0209517_10003056_pt1 | contig 23004 bp, 21 predicted proteins | sample PeaSoiMetSII2010_FD_187695 | JGI IMG/M metagenome (GOLD analysis project Ga0209517, IMG submission 187695) | Peat soil microbial communities from Weissenstadt, Germany - SII-2010 (SPAdes) (version 2) | ecosystem: Environmental > Terrestrial > Soil > Wetlands > Peat | place: Germany...
AAAGAGACTGACATCAGGCAAGTGGGAGCAATCTGTCTGTCGTGCGGCCACCGGCAAGACAAAGCAACCGAGCCGGCGCGCGTTCGTCATCTGCTGCCGATCGCATGGGAACCCCTGGGTGCGACAGACGCCCGTCATCCCACGGCCGCTTTTGTGGAAGCACTCAATCGTGCAGAACTACATTGAGCAGTGAACTGTGAACCTGAAGTGCGCCTTCGGAGCCACCGGCGTAGTGAATGAAGCCCAGCTTTCTGAATCGGTTCATGAAAAAGCTGACACGCGAACGAGTGGTCCCAACCATCTCGGCCAGCGTCTCCTGACTGATCTTAGGGACGACCGTTTCCGGAATGCCTTCCTTGCCGAAACGAGCGAGCAATAGGAGGACGCGGGCCAGGCGTTTCTCACTGGAGTTGAACAGCTGGTCGACAAGATCCTCTTCGTAACGGATATTCCGCCCCAGCAAATAGGCCACGAACATCTCAGAAAGCGCGGGTTCGCGATGAAGAGCTTCCATCATCGTCTTCTTTTCGATCCGGAGAATCTCGCAATCTGTCATTGTCGCCGCGGAGCCCATCCGCAGCAGTTGGCCTGCCAGCGAACCTTCGCCGAAGAAGTTTCCTTGGTTGACGATCGCGATGGTTGCTTCCTTGCCGATCTTCGATACAACGGTGAGCCTCACTTTGCCTTTTTGCACATAGAAGACAGCGTCCGCCTCGTCCCCTTGCGCAAATATCGTCTGCTTCTTCGGGACGGTCAGGATTTTTCTGCCCTCGCCGATGGTCGCGAGAAAAGTGTCGGGGTCGAATCCACCGTTCTTCTTGGCTGTTATGAAGAGGGGCATCTTCCGTAAGTATAGTCCTCAAATGAGCAACAACTGCACGAATTCGCCTCTACCCTGATTCCTGAACGGCGCACCTACGCGACAACACTGAGCAAGAGTGATCACTTTTGAGCAGTTTTCGTTTGCCCGCCGGTCCACTATTAGTGCAGCACAACGGACAGACAACTCATGCCATCAACCGTTCAAGTCGGCACGATTCTAATGAAAGAATGGCCCGGGATGCCGCAGCTTCTTGGGTTCGAAACTGAGCCCTGCTTCGGAGAATGGAGTCTGGTCAAGGTGCTGGATGGACTCGCCCTTGATCGCAAGATCCATGCTGCGGGATGGAATTTCTTTTTCATGGCTACGGAAGTCAAGGCGATCTTCCTTGGCTTTCTTGGGCCAGAGAAGATGCAAAGAGCGTTGAAGCGGATCTTGGCGAAAGTGAAGCCGCAGCACTTCAATGGTCTTGAGATTACTGAAATTGTTGCCCGGCGTTTCCTCGGCGTGCCTTACGTGACCGTTTCCGCGCATTCTCGGCATATGCAACAGAGCGCCAATCTAGACAGTCCCGAAGCGCGGCGGACGTCTCAGAACGACGCCGCGTGGGCAAGAGGTTGAGGGCAACTGCGTGTTACGGGGGTGACTTATGAAATCCGCTGTGAACCAAAGTCTCGAGCGAACGCTCGAGTCTGCTGTTATTGTGTCCTGGGCTGATTTGATGCATGACGCCCAAGCCGGTTTGATTCAGATCGAATACGGTTTCGCTCCCGGCGGCACCTTGGACTATCTGAAAGTCTGGTCATCCCTAACCCGAGGCCATTGGCTTCTGGCTTGTGAGTACTGGATGTCAGAGTCCACGTTTCACGGCGCTGGCGTCCGCTTCGACAATGGATACGAATCCGAACAATTGGCACACATTCTGGAATTTGCGATGCAACACCAAACCTCGTTTGCGCTTCCTCCAAACCTTGGACGACAAGGATTGCTTCAGATTGAAACGCCCACCAAAGAAGAGATCAGGACCGCTGGTGACTGGGTCCACGATGCCTTCGACCGTTTGGGCTCAACCCTTGCCGAACCCGTGCTGGTCTGAGTCCTCCAGAATCACTTTTCCGCACCAGCTAAACGCCGATCCCGATGCGGATCTGTGCGGGGGAGGCCCGTGCTCAGCTCGCACTTTTCTCCGGGTTTTGCACCGCAGGTAGGGCAACGAACCGACATGGCCAGTTTCTTTTTGGCTTTCATGGCTTACACAATGGGCCGTTGCTCCGCAATAAAATGGTCAATAGTGACCAGTCTGGAAGTCCACTTCGTTGAATACTTGCAACAGAGAAATTCAAACCAGCGCTGGTGTTGTTTCTTTGGGCCATCAGGCAATTGGCTCTTTGCAGTAGTCGTTTCCTCATCGATGCCAGGGACACATGTCGCTACCGAACATCTTAGTACCGAAAGCTCTCCTGGAAGTTGTCGGCCCGCGCCCCCTGATTCGGGAAGGGGCGGTACCGCCTCGGGCCCGATTGCAATCGAAGGTATCTCTGCCGAGTCGGATCGCGGTGATTGGAAACTATCTTCCTCGTCATTGTGGAATCGCCACGTTCACCACCGACCTATGCGGTGCCATTTCCGCTGAATATGGCACGGCAAGACTGTTGGCTCTTCCGGTCAACGACACCGATGTGGGCTACGACTATCCCGCACGGGTGAGATGGTCGCTCGCCCAGGACGAGGTGAAGTCGTATCAAGAAGCCGCTGAATTTCTGAACTTCAACAACATCGACATGGTGTGCCTGCAGCACGAGTATGGAATCTTCGGCGGCCCGGCCGGAAGCCATATTTTGCATCTGCTGCGCGGCCTGAAAATGCCGGTAGTAACCACGTTGCACACAGTTTTGCGCGAGCCAGATCCCAACCAACTGATGGTCATGGAAGAAATCGCGGAGCTTTCGGATCGCCTCATTGTCATGAGCCAGCTCTCGTCCCAGTTTCTGCAGGAGATTTTCAAGGTGCCCGGCAGCAAGATCGACATGGTGCCGCACGGCGTTCCAGATCTGCCGTTCTTAGATCCCAATTTCTACAAAGACCGCTTTGGTGTTGAAGGGAAAGCGGTACTCCTCACGTTCGGCCTGCTCTCGCCGAATAAGGGAATCGAAAACGTAATTCAAGCGTTGCCGCAGATTCTTGCCAAACACAAGAATGTTGCATACATCGTCGCAGGCGCGACCCATCCTCACATCCTCCGTCGCGAGGGGGACAAGTATCGAGCCAGTTTGCAGGCTTTGGCGAAGGAAATAGGAGTGGAATCGCAAGTGATCTTCCACGACCGTTTTGTCAGCCCGGAAGAGATGGTCGAATTCATTGGCGCGGCCGACATTTACATCACGCCCTACCGGCACGAAGCCCAGGTGGTTTCCGGAACGCTGGCCTATGCACTCGGGGCAGGCAAGGCGATCATCTCGACTCCCTATTGGCACGCGATCGAGTTGTTGGATGATCGTAGAGGGGCACTGGTGCCATTCCAAAACCCCGACGCGATCGCGCAAAAGACGATCGAACTCCTGGACACTCCCGCGATACGCCACGCCATGCGCAAGCGCGCTTACCTGTTCGCGCGGGAGATGGTATGGAAACGAGTGGCGCAAGGCTACATGGAAAGTTTTGCGCGGGTTCGCAGCGACCGCATGGAGAGTCCAAAAGTCCAGTTCTCGGCGCTCATGACGCAAAAATCGCTCGACCAGTTGCCGGAGTTGAAGCTGAAGCACTTGAACCAGATGACCGACGACACCGGAATGCTGCAGCACGCGATCTTCACGATCCCGAACCGCAGAGAGGGATACACCACGGACGACAATGCTCGCGCCCTCATGCTTGCCGTGCTGCTGGAGCAATTAGCAGGCGATCGGCGTGGAAGGGAAGGTTTACTTTCCGCGAATTCACCTGGTCTGTATCTGTCATTTCTGGAGCATGCCTTTAATCCACCGAAGGGCAGATTCAAGAACTTTCTCCGCTACGACCGTCGGTGGAACGAACCTGTGGGCTCTGAAGACTGTCATGGACGGGCATTATGGGGGCTGGGGACGGTGTTGGGCCAATCCCAAGATAAGGGGTTGAGGGGAGCGGCCGGACGTTTGTTCGAGTTTTCTCTTCCCGCAGTGCTGGAATTCAATAGTCCGCGTGCGTGGGCTTACACTCTGCTCGGTATTCAGGAATACCTTACTTCGTATCCTGGAGACCGCGATGCGCAGAAAGTACGATCCGCCCTCAGTCGGCGACTGCTCGAGATGTATGAGTCGATCCGGCGGCCGGATTGGAAATGGGTTGAAAACGTTTTAGCCTACGGCAACGCGAGATTGCCCCAAGCCCTGCTATTGGTAGGCTCCGCGTGCTCGGATGACCGCATGGTGTCTGACGGCCTCGAGTCTCTGGATTGGTTGCTGAAAATGCAGCGCTGCGAAGACAAAGGCCACTTTGTTCCAATCGGTTCGCAAGGGTTTTGTCATCAGGGTGGTGAAAAAGCTCGCTTCGATCAGCAACCGCTTGAAGCCGCCGGTGCGGTTTCTGCGTGCTTGCAAGCGTACCGTGTGACTGGTGACAACCGCTGGCGCAATGAAGCCTGGTCTGCTTTCAACTGGTTTCTCGGCGACAACGATCTGCAACTGCCGCTTTATGATTCCGTCACCGGCGGTTGCCGGGACGGCCTGCATCCCGACCGCGCCAATGAAAACCAGGGAGCAGAATCAACGTTGTCGTTCCTGATGGCGCGCATCGAAATGCAATCTCTGCAAGAGCCTGATCAAAAGGACATCCTTTCATGACTGTACCTGCAGAAAATCAAGTGAGTCTCCTGAGCACCCGCTTCGAGCCACTGCTTCATCGCCATCCTACAAATCCGATCCTGACGAGTAAAGATTGGCCATACCCTATCAACAGCGTGTTCAATGCCGGCGCAACGCTGCTCGCGGATGGCACCACTCTGCTGCTTTGCCGTGTAGAAGATCGACGGGGCCTGTCGCATCTTTGCGCCGCGCGTTCTAGCAACGGCATCGACGGATGGCAAATCGATAGTGAGCCTACTTTGATGCCCAATCCGAAGAACTATCCGGAGGAGATCTGGGGCATTGAAGATCCTCGCATCACGTTCGTCCCTGAATTGCAGCAGTACGTCGTTACCTACACCTCCTATTCGCGAGGCGGTCCCGGTGTGTCGCTGGCTCTGACCAAAGACTTCCGTACCTTCGAACGATACGGCGTAATTATGCCGCCGGATGACAAAGACTCCGCACTTCTGCCTCGAAGAATCAATGGCTACTGGGCGCTGATTCATCGTCCGATGACGACGCTCGGGTCCCACATGTGGATTTCCTACTCTCCCGACCTGCGCTATTGGGGCAGGCACAGACTCATGCTGGAAGCGCGGCGCGGCGCCTGGTGGGATGCAAACAAGATCGGGTTATCGCCGCCACCCATCGAGACTTCCAGAGGATGGCTGGTGTTCTATCACGGCGTCCGCCATACGCCTTCGGGCTGTTTGTATCGATTGGGTTTGGCCCTTTTCGATCTGGAAAATCCGGAGAAATGCTTGCTCCGAGGAGACTCGTGGATCTTCGGTCCGGAAGCGGAGTACGAGCGCCACGGCGACGTTGACGATGTCGTGTTCCCGTGCGGATACACGATGGACGCGGATGGCGATACGCTCAACATCTATTACGGAGCCGCGGATTGTGCGATTGCCCTGGCGCGCGCTAGCGTTCGCTCTCTACTCGAGTGGTTGGATGCCAACGGAAGTTGCGAACGCCGACAACGTGCGCAGGATCTATGAAACTCCTGCTCGATGTATTCCAGTTTGTCTTTGGCTGCCGGCACCGCCACCTCAGCCGCGTGTTCACCATTAAGCACCGCACATACAAGGTCTGCTTCGACTGTGGACGGGAATTCGATTTGCCCGACGCGCATGCCTCCCTACCGTCCGGATCTTCCCCGGACGCCCGCTTGGGGACGAAGCTTCATCATGCACGCTGAATCGTCCGCGTTTTGATCCTCCCTTGTATCACAACCTTGATTCTTCGCATGTGAGCTATCTTGCTCAGACGCACCACTCCACATCTGTCATTCTTAGTTATCTTCTGAGTGTGTAGACGGAGCCGCGAGGCTGAATCGCAGCTCTTACCTTTAGGTCGCCGGGGTCGTGTCCTAGCCCGTTCCCTTGAGGCGGCCACATCCAGCGAATCAGCGCTCTTCATCCGTGTGGCTGCCGCCAAACCTTGCGGCGGAACACGACTCGGCCCAAAAGACTCTTGAACATCGAAATAGGGCAACACCTCCAGGCGGATGAGAGGGGCTAGCCCGCGAAACAAGGAAGGTCAAAGATTATGCCTTTAATTCAACTTCTGGAAGTTCTCATCGTGGTGGGTGTCCTGCTGTGGCTGGTGAATCGCTTTATCCCCATGCAGGGGTCCATCAAATCAATTCTGAACGGCGTCGTAGTCATCGCCGTGGTCTTGTGGCTCATGAATGTTTTTGGACTGTTCCACTCGCTATCCCGAATCCATGTGGGCACGCTGCTGATTCCGTAAGGAAAAACCGCCCATACAGCTGAACGCAGCACCGAAGATTCGTACCACGCAATGCGGCAGGCATCTGCCTCAAGGAGTCCATCTTGAAATCGAAGCTGTTGTTAGCAGTAGGAATCACGCTCAGTTTGAGCGCTTTTGCTCAAACCAATTTACAAACAACCGGAGACGTTGAGCACTCAGGAACGACGCCCACATTCCGGGTAACCGTGATCAGTCGCAGTGTCCAGGCGGTTAACTACAAACATCGCAGCGGAAGCTCGAAACTGGCTTTCACCGGCACGGACCTGATGCCATCAGCGAACGGTGTTGCCGAGATCAACAGCAAGCGCGGATCCATTGCAATCGAAGCGGAATTCGGCGACCTTCAGAAGCCGACGACGTTCGGCAATGAGTATCTGACTTACGTTTTGTGGGCGATTTCGCCCGAAGGCCGCGCCGTAAACCTGGGCGAAGTTCTGGTCGGCGACAACCATCGCAGCAAGCTCAACGTAACCACGGACCTTCAGGCGTTCGCTCTGATTGTGACCGCGGAACCCTACTATGCTGTTCGCCAGCCCAGCAACGTGGTAATTCTCGAGAACGCGGTTCGCGAAGACACCAAGGGAGCTACAGAAGCAGTAAATGCAAAGTACGAACTGATGGAGCGGGGTGGTTACATTCCTACCGGCTACAAGTTCGATCCGGTGATCCTGAATGCCAAGTTGCCACTGGAATTCTTCGAAGCGCGCAATGCGCTGCGCATTGCTCAATCTGAGGGAGCGGAGCAATATGCCAGCGACAGCTATCAGCATGCCGTCAAACTGATGACCAACGCCGATGGCTATGCCACGGACAAGCACATCGACAAAAAGCCGCTGATCGCAGTTTCCCGCGAAGCAGTGCAGACGGCGGAAGATGCACGCGCGATCGCGGTCAAGAAAATGGACGATGTCCGACTGGCAAATGAACGCCAGGATTCAGCGGACTCACAGGCAAAGTCGCAAGCGCAGGCGGACGACGCGACGCGCCAGAAGCAGCAAGCCCAGTCCGACGCTGCCAACGCACAAGCCGCGGCTGCGAAGGCCCAGTCCGATGCAGCGGATAGCCAGGCTGCCTCGGCAAAGGCACTCTCCGCGGCGCAGGCGGATGCCGAACAATCCCGCTTGGCAGCACAGCAAGCACAGCAGACCGCGCAACAGGCAGAGACAGACAAAGCCGCCATGCGCACAAAATTGTCCGAGCAACTGAATTCCATTCTTCAGACTCGCGACAGCGCACGTGGGCTTATCGTCAGCATGTCCGATGTCTTGTTTGACACCGGAAAGTATTCGCTGAAACCGGGCGCACGCGAGAAGCTGGCAAAAGTCGCCGGCATCCTCCTCGCCTATCCTGGACTCAGCATTGAAGTCGGCGGCTATACCGATAACGTCGGCGGGGATGCCATGAATCAAACCCTGTCGGAGAATCGTGCTGGATCGGTGCGCGACTACCTGGTGCAAGAAGGAGTATCGACGAATTCGGTTTCGTCCAGAGGCTTCGGCAACAGTCTGCCGGTCGCCTCCAACGATAACTCCGCCGGTCGGCAGCAGAATCGAAGAGTTGAACTTCTCGTGTCCGGCGACGTCATCGGCACTCCGGTCAACGCAACCACAGGAAGCTTGCAGTAGAGCACCTAAACAGAGATTCGACACTGGAGGCAACACTTTATGAAACTCGTTGGAGCGATCGGTACGGCAGTTCTCTCTTTGTCCCTCGGAGCCGGTATTCCGGCATACGCACAGCAGGAACAGCACGACCAGCAGGAAGAAAACAAAGACAAGCCTGCCCAGGAAAAAGAGAAGAAAGCGCAACCAGAGAAAGCCGCGAAGCAAGAACAGAAGAACGCGCGGCAGGAAGACAAGAACATAAAGCCGGAAGAGAAAAATGCGCAGCAGGAGAAGAACAACAACAAGGAAGAGAAAAACACGCAGGAGCAACACGCACAGGAATCCAAGCCTGGAAAGCAGGAGGAGCACGCGCGTGGCAACGGTGGCGCTGGCCGCATTCCCGACGACCGTTACCGGGCCAACTTCGGGCGCGACCATAGGTTTCGTGTCAGCCAAGCCGAGTACAGCAATCGCCGCTTCCAATACGGCGGCTACTGGTTCGGATTTGCGGGCGCGTGGCCAAGCAACTGGCTTTACACCGAGGACGTTTACGTTGTCGAAATCGACGGCGTGTATTACCTGTGCAACGCGAACTATCCGGGCGTGAACATTACACTCAACATCACGCTGTAGCTCCGCCGTCCACTTTTAACGATCGGCGCGAGCCGCTTTCGACTCGCGCCTTTCCTCTCACCGCAAGGAAAAGGGAGCAAATATGCTTGGAACTATATTGATCGTGATCCTGATTTTGGCACTTCTTGGAGCGCTACCACAGTGGTCGCATAGTCGCGATTGGGGTTACGCGCCAACCGGCGGAGTGGGCGTCATTCTTTTTGTCGTTGTCATTCTGCTCGTTCTTGGCCGGATTTGAGCCATGCGCAACGCGCCAACATCGGCAGGTGTCCTCTCCAGGAGGTGGCGCCTGCTTTCTGTTCGTGCGGCCGCGCTTGTTCTCATTGTTCTGATGTGCAGCGCCGGCTCGTCCGCTTACTCCGTTCTCACGCATGAGGAGATCGTAGATCTGCTGTGGACCGACGAAATCCGGCCCCTACTGCTCAAGCGATACCCGGGACTGTCGGAGGACCAGCTTAAAGAGGCACACGCCTACGCCTATGGAGGCGCCGTCATCCAGGATCTGGGCTACTACCCCTTCGGCAGCAGGGAATTCAGCAACCTGGTGCACTACGTACGCAGCGGAGATTTCGTTCGCGAGTTACTGCTCGAAAGCCAGGATGTCAACGAATATGCCTTCGCGCTGGGCGCACTGTCGCACTATGCGTCGGATATCGCCGGCCACCCCGCGGTCAACCAGTCCGTCGCCATCGAGTATCCGAAGCTGCGAGCGAAGTATGGCAAATCAGTTCGCTATGCCCAGGACAAGACGGCGCACTTGAAAACAGAATTCGGGTTCGACACGGTGCAGGTTGCGAAGAATCGTTATGCCTCACAGCAGTACCACGATTTCATCGGATTCCAGGTATCAAAGTCTCTGCTGGAGCGGGTCTTCCCCGTCGTGTATGGAATGCAGTTGAAAGACGTGCTAACTCACGAGGATCTCGCGGTGGGCTCGTACCGCTTTGCGGTTAGTCGGATGATCCCGGAGATGACGCGAGTCGCACTGCAAACCCACAAGAAGGACTTGATGCGCGAGACGCCAGATTTCGCGAAACGGAAGTTCCTGTACCGACTTTCGCGCTCGGACTACGAAAGGCAGTGGGGAAAGGATTACGTGAAGCCGGGCGTGGGCACCCGGATTTTGTCAACGCTCTTGCGATACATGCCGAAGATCGGTCCCTTCAAAGGACTGGCGTTCAACAACCCCACTCGCCAAACTGAGGACCTGTATTTCAAGAGCATCAACACGACCGTCGACCAGTACCGCGGCTTTCTCGAAGAGGTGCGCAGCGACACGCTGGTGCTTCCCAACTGCGATCTCGATAGCGGTCAACCGACCAAGGCTGCGGAATACTCGCTCACTGACGATGCCTACGCAATGTTGCTGGCTCAATTGTCGGAGCGTAAGTTCGATCTAACGTCGCCGGAGCTGCGCGCAAACATCCTACAGTTTTATTCCGACCCTTCCGCCGCAATCGAAACGAAAAAAGACCCGGTTCGTTGGCAGAGTGTGCTGACCGAGTTGGACCAGTTGAAGGCCGTGGCGCCAGTGGCGACGGTTGCGGGCAGCCCGGCACAGTGATCCCCGTGCGGTCACTCCACTTTAGGAGCGCCACTTTAGGAGCGCCGACCTCAACAATCGGATCGCGATTGGGAAAGAATGACATCAGGGCGCTTGTCGAGAGCAAGGACTTTAATTTAGCTGTGACGGGGGAAATATGGCAGACAAGACCCTACCAAATAGCAAAGGCCGTCAGGTGGACGTTCATCACGATTTCCCGTGGAAGCTGGGGACTGCCGATGCCGCTCAATGCAACCGTATGCCGGCTCGGGCGCGCGCCACAGCCCGCTCGATTGTTCCTTCCAGAGCCTGCCTGGCTGAGTCATACTCTTCGCCGGAAATGGCGCCGCGCAAACGATCGATCTCAAGCTGAAAGAGTTCGTCCTTCAGAGCATCCGCGAGGGACGACGAGGTTTGTCCCCGTTGTTCGTTACCCTGTACGGCTCTCGTCTTCTCGTTGGCGGACAGGCGCTGTCTTCGCGAGAGAAGAAGTCCGCAGGGCCCGAGTACCAGGACAGCGCCAGCGGTCAAAACCCACCATTGCAGGCGAGATGACGGAGCGGAGGATGCGGAGGCGGGCAGTGCGCTCAACGCATTGGTACCTTGAGCTAGCAATGCCGAACTGCCCCGCGCGGAGAGCGCAGGAGTGGAGGAAGCGGCAGCCGACGGCTTCGGTGGAGATTGAGTTTGAGCCTGCAATGCTGGAAGCGCACCAACCCCCGAGACTTCAAACCTGAGGTTCTCCCCCGCTTTAATCACATTGGCGGCCTCCACTTGATAGCCGTCGTCGCCCGCGCGAAGAACCTGGAAGGCGGGCGACACTGAAGTAAATTTCATCGTCCTCGGAATCATGACTGCCAACTGCTGCAGTGGATGCACGCTTTTCGTGCGAAACAGGGCGTGGCCGTCGTAAGGCAGGTCGTAATTGAAAGCGAACTTGGTGGCTCCCGGCCGCAAGGGAAAGTTCACCGTGTAATGCCCAAGCTCGCCGGGCACAGGCCTCGCCGGAATCAGCACGGCGACTTTTTCCGAACCGGTGCCGGAGCCGGCGGCGAGCACGGAATCAATCTTGGCATGGGAGGGCAGATAGACTTCAAATGTGCGCTCACCCGCCTGCGTCAGCGGAGGGCTGGAATCGTTCTTGATCTCGACCATGTCGGACACGTGAAGCAGGGTTCCGTTCGTCCCGGCACGGATGATTTCAATGCTGCCGGTCACGCCCTGTACCTTCGCCGCCGCATCGAACACATCGATGGAGACAACGTCACCCGCCAAAGCCCGCTGGTCGTAGTTGACGCCCTGGTGAACCATCCGCACGAGGTACGATCGATCAGGATATTGCACATTGAAGGCGAACGTTCCCTGCGCATCCGCCATCGAGTGTGCTTCCTCCTGCATTCCGCGGTCCAGGCGAACCAGGATTACCTCATCACCTGCGGCGGGCTGGCTGCGGCTCTGATTGCGTGCGGAGCCGGTGATCGTGTGTGCGGCCAGTGCTCCGGCGGCAGAACAGGACAGCACAACCAGAATGGAAAGTATTCCCCGCATATCGAATCCCTTACCGTGCAGACGAAGGTTCATCATTCGGTCGCGACGCTGGTCGTCGATGGCGTCGTCGGATGTAGGGCGCGTCCAAACATGATGCCGGTTTCCACCTCAACCGGCTGTCCGTCCCGCAGGTATCGCTTGAACTTCCATTGCGCCAGAGCATCGGTGATAGCTTTTGCCTGATCGGGAAACGCACTGAGAAAGTGAATGTGTTTCACTTTGCCTTCTTTGTCGATGATGATTCGAACCGGCACCGGGTTGAACCTATGCTCGGTAAAGACCGGATCAACCCGCGCAATCACATTCTCGTCACTTGCATAGTCCTTGATGCATACCGGGACGGCTCCCGCGTCGGTCCGCGGTGTGGGACTGGCGTCAGCGGGCAACTTCATTTTGTCCATATCCAGTATCAGACTCTCCAGTAGCTTGGTGTCGCGGCTGGTGAGCACCAGTTCCAGCGTGTGGCAGCGGATTTGAGTGGCCAGAACATACCAGTGCAGCTGCGCTACTGGGGACCAATACGCAAGAAAGGTAAATGGCCGTCCGGCGACCTTCGTCTGGGTAGGTGCTTCTTCCACTTTGTAGTCGGGCTGCAGATTGTCTTTCATATAGTTGACGAACTGCAGTGCGTTGGCCGCCGGTATGGATGTGAAGAACATGTCCTGCGCGGTGATCAAGATATTCCCTTGCGCCGGTCCTTTGTATGTGTCCGGACGTCGAATCTGCGCGAGGACGTAGCGGCCGCTGTCTGAAGGAGGCGGCCCTTTGTATTTCTCGGTCCAATCTGGGGGAAGAGAGTAGGTCATTCCAAAGTACTGGTTGCTGTAGACATTGTTGGTAACGTTCCCGTCTTCCGGCAGCGGAGTCACCGAATCACTCGCGCTCGACCAAGCACCTTTCACGAGGATCACTCCCGTCGGCACCTTCGTTACCGGCTGCGTGTTGTTGGAAAAATCGCCGCCGTTCTGGGGCGCATTTTGCGACGGTACCTTTTGGGCCCACGCCGGCGACGATATCGAAAAGGCGAGAGCGACCAACAAGCACAAGAATCCAGAACGCATATTCCTCCTTCGTATCCGAGCAGGTTTCGGCGATCACTCGGGTGGATCAGTCGCGCACCATTTCCGGACTCGGCAAGGACTGGCGAGACACCTTCGTGTCTCGCCAGGAAAGCGCGTCAGTGAAATGACTACAGCGAGCGTAGGAAGTTCAGCACGTCCTGCTGCTGGCTAGGACTTAAGGACTGGAAGAAGATGTCAGCTGGAACATCCGCCTCCGAACCGTTGTTGTCGTGAGCGGCGATCGCCTGGATCAGGCTAGTGGTGCGGCCATCATGAAGCAGGAATATCCGCTGTCCCAAGCCCCACAAAGGAGCCGTGCGGAACTGGTCGCCGCCGGCGCCGCCCTGCGAGACATTGTCTGCCAAGCCAGCACCCATGTGATGAATCTCGATATCCGAGAACGCATTCACTGCGGCGAGGCTCAAAGAACCAGCACCGCTGCTGGTTGGCGTGGAACTCGACACTTGAGTGCTGCCAGGCGTCGGGTTGTGGCAGGTGGCGCAGCCGATTGCGCTGAACAAAGCGGCGCCATCAGCGATCGAACTTGCAGAAACCGTTGCTCCGTTCAACACAACTGAACCGGTTGGCGGCGGAGCCAGGAAGCGCATGAAGTTGCCAAAAGCCGAGACGTCGTCCAGAACCGCTGCGTTCGGCGTCGAGGCGGGATTGGAATTGTCCTCCGGGTAGCCGGTCCCGGTGAGGTTTAGGCAGTTCGCCGGAAGTCCACGTCCAAGTTGGTCTTCCCCAGGAAGCGGACGATCTTGCGTGAAGAGTAGGTTGGAGATACCCATCTCCACGTTGTAGGCTTCACCGGCAAAGATGTGCAGCGATTTGTTCTGCGCCTTCCAGCCGAATCGGCTGATCGTGCCATCGTTCCCGTTGTGGTTGAATGACCCACCCACGCCGAAGTTATTGTTCAGGTTCGCTGCTTGGTTATTCAACAGGGTTGAGTCATCCAGGTTCTCGATCAAGCCAGCGCCAAAGACTGGTGTGGGGATGCGGAAGATGATGTTGTTGGCCGCCTGTGCAGCATTAAAGCTGGGTTGCGGTAGGCTGCAAGCGCCGGCATCGGAGCGGCCGGAGACGGTGAACAGGTCTTCCACTCCGCCATTCGGCGCGTTGGTGTTGGCCGAGCCGTTGGAGTTGAAAAAGAATGGAAAGCGGGCTTCACGGGTCGGACCGTTGGCCGCGATGAAGAACGGTGTGGCGTCTCTGGGCGCGACTGGGCTGCCGGCGAACCCGAATTGCGGATTGTTGGCAGCGCCCGTCCCACCGACCACAGGTTGCGCGTGACATGAACTGCAGCTGTTCGAGTTAAACCGCGGTCCCAGACCGTTGTTGCCGGTCGGGCTGTTGGAGACGGATTCCAGATCCTGGAAACGCTTGAGGCCGTCCTGGAAAAACGCATTGAGCCCCGGGTTATTACCGTTGTCATCACTTTGCACGGCTTGTAGTGCCGCGCCCGTGCCGCGGTTAGCGCTCTGAACTCCGGGGTCGGTTTGGGCCAATGCCATTCCGGCGAGGAACAGCAACACCACGGTCAAAACTGATGCGAACCTTGCTGTCTTGATCACAATTCCTCCTTGTAACGGGTTCTTTCCTAACTGCGATTCAACTTAAGGATCCTGGTTGAAACGCTCTGAGACCGACTCTCCGGGTAACTACACTGCAACACTCTTTGTCCCGTGGCATGATGTCCGGGACAGAACTTTCCCACAGCTTTCCGACTACTAGTGGCGGAAGAGTAGCTTCCCCCAGGTTAAAGGTGCGAAAATGCGACTGCCCCTGTCCTGCCGCGAGCGCACGCGCCCGAACAGAACTCCCACAGAGCTCTCATAAGACGGTGACGTGTTAGCTTCCCCGAGGAAAGAACATCGAAGAATTAGGAAGCGTCCAACGCTTGGTCCTGAACACTCGTCAGATACCAGCGTTTCACATTCGCGTTAAGCTCCCGCATCGCCATGCAGTCGAAACTGTTAACGGTCTGGCTGCGGGTTGGGCCCGAAGAATAAGTGGCCCGCGTATTCATGCCGGAACAATGTCGTCGCAGCTCAATGCGCGGGTAGTCTTTGCGCGGTAACTTAGCAGATTCGTACCTGATGTCAAAGCAAAATGATTGTTTCGTTACGAAATCCGAAAATATTTTGTACACGACCGACGGCGGCAATCGCGCTAGTACCGGGGACGTTCCATACGCGGCTATCTGGCTGCGATTCTTGCTGGCGTTGCCGATCTCCCGATCCACCGCGTTCCGACACTTACGCCCGCTACATGGCGTCGTCAGTCACAGTTTTCCGCCCCACCATCCTTCGCTTTCAATATGAGCGTGTCGCAGTATGCGATCAGCGTGTGGGTAGTCGGTCCAGTCGGCACACAACCACTCGCGCTCGTCCGATGAGCCGGGGGGAGAAGGTGATCCGTCACTATTGTCCCCGGTTCCTATGGCGGTTGTCGAAGCGATATCCGAAAGTGAACATCCATTGGTTGTAGTTCTGAAGGCCGCCACGGTTAATGGTGTATCCACCTTGGAGGAAGTAGTTCGCCCCCACGTTCTCCTCGAAGTTTCCGGTCAGGAAGCGGGTAGAGGAGGTTTTCGCGACACCTGATGCGAAGGACTGGCTTCCGGCAAGCATTTCCCAATGGAAGCTCTCATGGAAGCTGCGGGAAAGGGAAAGCGCCTTGTAAGATCCCCCGCCGAACGAACCATCGAACTTTGAATAGCGGAAGTCGACGCGGATGCCAGTCCTAGGGAGGCTACCGAACGTCACCCCGTACATCTGGTTCAGGGAAGGCTTGGCATCACCAGAGCGGTTGCTGCGGCCCAGATTTGTGTAGACCCAGATTCTTCTCGCCACTTGCACACGTGCGCCGGCACTAAATCCCTGGAAGAGGTACTTGTCGAGCAGTCCTGTGCCGATCAGTTGCGGATCGAATGTAGGGATGTCACGGAAGTAAGTATGGTTGAAGTCGAACTCAATGCGCTCGGTGGGCTGTACGCGGACGGTCAAGAAACTGCGACTGATGCCCGGACCGGGCGCCGGCACAGCGGGGTTGCCGCGAGGGCTGTCGGCCTGGAGCGAATGATAGATCGACAAGTATCGCTTGTAGGAGACACCATTCTCGAAAAACACAAATGGGCGGTCGACCGTCCACTTCAGCGTGCTGATCCCCATTCCGGATGTGCTGGTAAATCGCGCTCCGTCAAAACTTCCGCCTTCGAAGTTGACGAAGGTTCCGCCGAGGCGTCGATTCGGGTTGTAGCTCCATGAAGTCGGATCGGGCGTCGAACCACCGAAGATGCCCATGATCGTGTTGTTGCTGATCTTCCGGCCGAAGTATCCGCCATCGATCGTGTCGAGACTGCTGGCCCAGGGCAGGTAAAGCCTTCCAAACCCTGCCACCCAACGGGACTGAGGACTGTCATAGGTAAGTCCCATGTGATAAGTGCGGTTGATCAGATCCTGCATGGTGGCTGGTCCGGACGAGCGCGAATTGAGCCGGCCGCGCCAGTAGCCACTCACGTTCCAGTAGGTGCCATAAATTCGGGTAATGTCAGTGCGGATAACGAGCCCAAGATTGTTGCTGCTGCCGAGCGGACTGGTTACACCCGAGTAGTCAAAGCCGATGCGACCGCGAGCGCGGTTAATTTCCGGCAATGGCGGACGGAGGACTTCTGCGCGCGCCTCTTCGTCGAGGGCGTCGTCCTCGGCCGTAAAACTCACGACCGCGGGGTACTTGCGGGTCGCGCTCAAGGAGCGCTGCGCAACCAGTGCGGCGGTATCCTCCGCAGACAGGAAAGCCCAATCGCCCGGCTTCACATCGCGCGTTGGGTCGTGGATCTCCGTGGCGGCCGAAGTTTCGGCCACGGCAAAGACGTTCAGGGCCGCGACGGCTTTTTGTTCCCCATCGACAAAGTCGATTGGACGTCCGGTGGACGGGTCGGTATCTCTTACGAACAGTTTGAGACCTTCCGATAGTCCGGAACTGCGTCCGCCTTCGAGGTATGCAACTCCCTGGGCGACGTACTTGACCCTGAAGACCACGCGAATGTCGGGATTCGGTTGCGAGAGCTGGGGAATGGAGATCTGCGCCGCATTCGTCTCGCCGGAGGCGGCAGTGCGGGGTTGGAGGCCAGCGACATGAGCATCGAACGCCCCAGCGCTTGAGTCTGGCCTAATCCCGGAAGGCGCGCTACCCGCTTCAATGGTTGCAGGGGCAAACGACGCGGTGTCCGTCGCTGGCTTCCTTACAAGGGGTGTGGGCTTGCCTGGAGAGTTGAACGATCCTGCACTATTCGAAGCCGCTAGTGGGTCGGATGAATCTTGAGGGAAAGTGATCGGAGGATACGTGGGCTGAGGAGTGACATCCGGAGGCTGAGTAGTATTTGTTTCCGGCAAGGTCGCGTTTTGTCGACGGCGGCCAAGACTCCCCAGCACCGAAGATCTTGCCGCGGGTGCAAGCCCATGCCTGCGGTCAGGCCGGGACCCGCTTAGCGCGGGCAGCAGCCGCAGTGTGATCTCATTCCCATCCTTGGCCAGACCGTGGGGTCGCATCCGGTCAAGAGCCACGACCACCCACGTCGCAGGTGGGCTCGTGCGGTGGAGTTCTACGCGAATCGATTTGATTCCTTTCTCGTTGGGAGAAAGCTTCTGCACTTGGATAGCGGGGACTGCGTCCGGAATCTCGACGATCAGTTCGTGCGAACGGCGTGTACTTACCATTCTGGCGTCGACCGGCGCGGTTAGAACGATTTCGATCCCCACCTCGTCTCCGTTTTCGACGACACGAACTTGTTGAACCTGCGGCGAACTGCGAACCGTCTGAGCGACGAGGCTCGACGCCACCACGATAAGACTGGCGAATTGCATGATGAATTTCATGGTTCATGTCAGGCGGTTTCTCTGCGCAGCTTCCCTTCTAACCTCCGCCCCCGCCGCTTTGGTGGCACTGGTAGCAGTTCACGCTGTTGTAGACATACCCGCTAACGCCTTGATGGTTCTGGTCTGTGCTGGACTTGGAATGGCAATTCGTGCACTGGAAAACCGCGTAATTGCTCGGATTTGTGTGGCACGTTGCGCAAACTCCACCCGCGCCTCCATGGTTGGTGTTGAACCAGGTATGGTTGAAGACAGCGCCTGCCCACCCGGCGACGACCTGGTGGCACGTCTGACACGTGGTGGGGAAGCCCGCCGTGATGTGGTTCGGATTGTTGGCACCTTGATATTCCGCTTTGTGACACGAATAGCAGTCGGTCGGGAGCGAGGTGTAGTTGTTGTTCACGTGGCAACTGGCACAGGCCACCGTTGTGTGCGCTCCGACTAACGGGAAGGGTGTGTTGTTATGGTTGAAGGACGCGGGCTGCCAAGCTGATGTGCTATGACAGACATCGCACTGCTGCGGGAATCCCCCGGTCACGTGATTTGGATTCGTCGCGCCCTGGTAGTCTCTCAAGTGGCAGCTCACGCATGTAGGGTTGGTCAGGTTGTAGTTCCCGTTGATGTGGCAATCGCTGCATTGCAATTTCAGGTGCCATCCTGTCAGAGGAAACCCACTCTTCGAATGGTCGAACGCCGCAGGCTGCCAAGCCGAGGTGCTATGGCATACCGAGCAGTCAGTAGGAAAGCCTGTCGACACGTGGTTCGGATTCGCTGCGCCCTGGTAATCCTTCAGGTGGCAGCTCACGCAAGTAGGGTTGGTCAGGTTGTAGTTCCCGTTAATGTGGCAATCGCTACATTGCAGCCTGGCATGCGCGCCCGTGATGGGGAAACCCACTGCGGCGTGATTGAAGCTCGCGGGCTGCCATGCGGCCGTGTTGTGGCAGTCCTGACATGTCTGCGGGAACCCAAGCGAGACGTGATTCGGGTTGGCAGCCTTGCGAAAATCCGGCAGGTGGCAACCCACACAGTTGGCTGGCGTTCCCTTGTATCTTCCGCCCACATGGCAACTCGTGCAATCAAGCGTGGCATGGGCCCCGGAAAGGGGAAACCCGGTAACTTTCAAGTGGTCGAAGCGAGCACCGAGCCAGGTCGTGATCGAATGGCACTGCTCACAAGTGCTCGGGAATCCGGCGGTGACGTGGTTGGGCGCCGTTGTCTGCTGATAGGTCGTCGAGTGACAGGAGTAGCACTGGAACGATAAACCCTGGAATTGGCCGACGGCAGCACTCTTGTGGCAACTGTCGCACTGCAGCGATGCGTGCCCACCGACTAGAGGAAACCGGTTCTCGTGATTCCCGACCGCTTGAATCGTAACTTGCCAGCCCTTCACGGAGTGGCACCGCTCACAATTTGAGCCCATCTGCCGGCGGTGAACATCGGCATGACAGTCGGCGCACATTGTGCCAGTGTTCAAGAAGACCGGCTTTGTGTGGCACTGTGTGCAGCTGAGGTTTTCGTGCAAACCACGCAACGGGAAATCTGTTTTGCTGTGATCGAATTCTGGAACCGCGCGAATCGGCTTCCAACTGAGCACGGTGTGGCAGTTCTGGCAGGGAACGTTCAGGTTACCGTGGGGACTGCGCATCGTGGCCGAACCACGGGACTGTGCCTGTGCCGGGATTGCTGTCGCGACCAATATGAGCCCCGCGAGCGCCTGGACACCTACCAACTCAATCGCCCAATATCTATGGAAGGGCACGATACTGCCTCTCACTTGGACTGAGCACGCGATGGACCAAACGCTAACGACGCAGATCCGCGGAGATTGTTGGCATGTCAGGGCGCGATGGGCGTCAAGGATTCACTCGCCGCTGTGTCTCTCGGACCCACCTTGTTGCCTTGATTCGGATCCTTGAGCACGGCCCGACTATTAGGCTTAACCAACACCTGCGAACCGTCCTGCAATACAGAGGACGCTCCCTTCTTCCGTCTCGATCCTGCTCTCTGGAACCAGCAATTGACCACGCTGTGCGGGGATCTCTCCGCCTTGCGTTGCGTAGAGGGCGATCTTTCCTTTTATCTCGGCGGCGGTTGCGACACCTACAGGCAGAGAACTTGGCTCGGGCCGCTGCAGGTCCTGTCCGGACGCCGTACAAAAAACGAGCAGAAGCGGTACAGAAATGCGAACACAATTTCATTTCATCTCCTTCGCAGGAGTAGTGTCTTGTGCAACTCATAGAGCGAGCCGAGGTCGCTTTGCAGTTTCTGAAGCAGGCCAAGCTGCCAGGAAAGGTCGTTCCCCTTCCGTTGCGCCCCGTCCTTGCCCTGCAATGCCAGCCACGAACGCAACCCGAGCAATTGCTGCGTGAGGCTGCGCTCTACCAGCACGAAGTCGGCGCTATAAACAAGGAGAGGACCGGTAACCACGGTCAGCACCATGGCGCCGTTAGACGACTGCAGTCCACGGCAGCAAGCTGTCCTCCGCAGGCAGGCAGCGACGATCCGTGATCTGAGCTCTGAACTTAAAGCTACCCGTCAGACTCTGGACAAAGTGAAAGCGGAAATAGCCGCCTCTCAACCTGCATTGGTGGCTAGGAAGTAAACGCCGTGAGTCAAGCGGTCCGGAAAAGCCGCTCGGCCTCGGGCGGCCAATTTCCCGTCCTAATCCTTGCGTCCCAAAGGCGCTAGTCTCCTCTCAAACCGAAGATGTCCGATCCATGATGAGGAACGCGCATGTTCCGCCAGCACTCATTGAGAGATTTATTCGAGGTGCCTTCGTTAAAGCTCGGCGATCAAAAAGACAATAACTTTACATTTTCCTGACAAATCTCGGGGTGACTCAGCTGATACTTCCGCACGCGAAGAAAGCGACGCGCGGTCTCCGACAGTTTCTTCCAAGTTGGGGCGAGATCCGGCTGGTCTTGGGGACCAGTATTCCGCGCTTGGTTTGCCTTGCGCGTCCAATCTGAAACTCCCGGCACGGGCTGCCGCTTTTGCTCAGCAACAGAATCAAATTTCAAAGACGGAGAAGATATGAAACAACAGATCAGCATTATTCTCGGTACGTTTCGCCCCCGACCCGTGACCGTTGCGCTTCTGGTGTGCATCCTTCTGGGACCAACTGTGTATTTGGCGCACACCCAGGAACAAGCGGAGACGACGCAGCCTGCGACGACAAAGTCTCCGAATGGGATCGTAACCTCAACGCAGAATCCGCTGCAAATCGCGCTTTTGCACTGGTACAACGCGAACCAGACGGTGGCATTCACCACAGGGAGCGGTCCATATGGCATAGCGTTCGATGGCACGAACCTGTGGATCAGCAACTTCGGCGCCAACACTGTGGTTAAGATGCGGCCCAGCGACGGTACCATCCTCGGCACATTTGCGGTAGGAACCAACCCGATCGCTGTCGCTTATGACGGAGCCAACGTATGGGTGGCGAATATCAACAGTAATAACGTGACCAAGCTGAACGGAAGCACTGGCGCGCTGATCGGCACGTTCAGCGTGGGAACGCAGCCTGACGCTCTGGCTTTTGATGGGACGCATATCTGGGTGACGAACGACGGCAGCAACAATGTGACTGAGTTGCTGGCGAGCACGGGCAAAACCGTGGGTACGTTCACAGTGGGAACGAATCCCGCCGGTGTGGTGTTTGACGGGACCAACCTCTGGATCACGAACAACGGCAGTGCCAACGTGACCAAGATGTCGACGAAGGGCGCGGTGCTTGGCACTTTTGGGGTGGGAACAGAACCGACCGGGATCGCATTTGATGGAACCAATATTTGGACGGCCAATTTTGGCAGCAACAACGTCACGAAGCTGTCGTCGAGCGGGACGGTGCTCGGCACCTTCGTCGCTGGCCTTGGTCCGAATGGCATCGCGTACGACGGCCTTAATCTCTGGGTGACCGACTTCAACGCCACCACCGTCACCAAGCTGAAGGCGAGCAGTGGCGCGACTCTCGGTACTTTTACCGTGGGAACGGAACCGGCCGGCGTGGCCTTCGATGGAGCCAGTATCTGGGTAACGAATCTCGGTGGCAGTGCTGTTAATAAACTGTAAAAAGAGAGCCATTTCCCGCTTGCAAACCTGGGTCGGCCAACCGTCCCAATCAAGGACCGTTGCGGCGGCAACACTGGTCCATAGGGACGTCTGGCGTTCAAAGGGTATCGGCTAACCAGAAAGGAGGATTATTCACTGGATACAATATTACCCTCTGCGACGTGCAGCGTCGAGACAACCGAAGATCCGGGGGTTGACGCGAGCGCTCGAGGAGAAAGTGGAGAAGCGGCCGGTCGCACGGCGACTGATGACTCATCCCGGAGTGGGTGTGCTGACGGCGCCGGCCTTCGAGTTGGTGATTGGAACTGCAGAACGGTTTCACTGCGGGAAGCAGATCGCCAGTTATGTAGGGCTGGTTCCATCGGAGGAGTCCAGCGCAATCGGCGGAGACTCGGACATATCAGCAAACAAGGCAACGCCCCTGGTCCTTTTCCTGCTTGTGGAAGCGGCACAAGTAACGGTGCGCAGCCAGCCAGAACGGCGCAGCAAGTTCTTCCAGCTGGCCATGCGGCGAGGGCCAAGGATCACCAAGGTGGGCGATGGCAAGGGAACTCGCGGTTCACCTGTACTGGATGTGGCGTGGGGGATGGGACTACGAGCAGTGGAAGAAGTTTGGTTCGCACGCGGGACAGCCCGAACATCGCCGTGGTGTGCAGTAGAACACCGAGCTATTGACTGGGTATCCCGCTTCCCTTCGCGGGGGAGTTCGAAGTAGTAGTCATGATCGCGGTTGTGATCGAGGAGATGGCTGCTTCGATACGGTCCTCTTGCCAACACCGACAATTCGACTGCTTGCCCTCGGCAGTCCGAGCGGGCCCCGGTTGAACATGGTCTTCAGGACATCTCACATCCAGAAGGCAGTCGGCTCCCGGCTGGTCCGTAATCGCGAGGGTCTCTTCAGTGTGCTCCCAATCAATGGGAGCGTTGCTGATTGAAGCCGTCTCAATCGGTCATGGTGGGATGATGAAGTCTTAATCCCGGTTGATTGTCACAAGAGAGTCGCCGCTCGGCGACACTGTAACTTTCACGTTCTTTTCTTCACCATCTCTGACCGCCGACTTTAACAGCAGCTTCCCGGCTGACAATACGCGATAGCTACCTGGACGCAACCCGCTCAACGTCAGTGTTGTCTCGTGTTGACCGTTGGAACGATTTTCAATCCTGAAACTGAAACGGTCGAGAGACTCGCTGAAAACGATCGGTTTGCCCTCTTCGAAGCCGTCGCGATCGAGCCGCATTTGGAAGCGTATATT
>Ga0209517_10003057_pt1 | contig 23001 bp, 28 predicted proteins | sample PeaSoiMetSII2010_FD_187695 | JGI IMG/M metagenome (GOLD analysis project Ga0209517, IMG submission 187695) | Peat soil microbial communities from Weissenstadt, Germany - SII-2010 (SPAdes) (version 2) | ecosystem: Environmental > Terrestrial > Soil > Wetlands > Peat | place: Germany...
CCCCCCCGCCTTCGATTCCCTCCGCCCGCTAGGCGACCGCGTCCACCCCATCACCACCAACGAATTCCAATCCCGCATCGCAAAAGCCCAGCAATTAATGACCGACGCCAAGCCCGACTTCGCCGCTCTCTACGTAACCCCAGGCTCCTCCATGCTCTATTTCACCGGCATCCACTGGTGGCCCAGTGAACGAATCCTGGCGTTGCTTATTCCCCGGGAAGGCGATCCGCTCCTGATCTGCCCAGCCTTTGAGGAAGGTCGCCTTCGCGAAAATCTGAAGTGGCCTATCTCAATCAAAGTTTGGCAAGAGGACGAAAGCCCCTACCGTATAGCCGCGTCCTGGCTCAAACCAAAGGACCGCCCGGTAGGTCGCATCGCCGTGGAATCCGGCACGCCCTACATGTTCTTCGACGGCCTGCGCAAGTCCTATCCCTATCCCGAATATTTAAGCGCCGACGCCATCATGCTCGGCTGCCGCGCCCTCAAAAGCGAAAATGAACTCGCCCTGATGCGCCTGGCCTGTCAGGCCACCTTCGATGTTTACAAAGCCGCCTTCGCCTCGCTGCACGAAGGCATCAAGCAATCCGAAGTATCCGCAATGATCTCCGCCGGCTACGCAAAAATGGGCCTCGGCGGCTACTCCGTCGTTCTTTTCGGTCCCGCCGCCGGTCTTCCCCACGGCACGCGCGAGGATCGCCAGCTCCGCGAAGGCGAGGGCGTTCTCATAGATGGCGGCACTAAAGTAGAAGGCTATGAATCCGACGTAACGCGCACGAGCGTCCTAGGCAAGCCCACCGACAAACTGCAGCGCGCCTTCGACACAGTCCGCAAAGCCCAAGACGCAGCATTAGCAGCAGCAGTGGCAGGGGAAAAATGCGGCTCAGTAGACAACGCCGCAAGAGAAGTAATCACAAAAGCAGGCTACGGCACCAACTACAAATATTTCGCCCACCGCCTAGGCCACGGAATCGGCCTGGATGGCCACGAACAACCATATTTGGTGAGAGGCAACAGAGTCCTACTAGAGCCCTCCATGACGTTCTCAGATGAGCCAGGAATCTACGTCCCAGGCGAATACGGCCTAAGATGCGAAGACGATATGGCCATCAGCGAATCCGGCCCAGCCAAACTCCTAACCCCAGGCTTCGCCCCAAGCCTAACCACCCCAATCGCCTAGCGTATGTAGGGGAGGGCCGGTGTAGCCCTCCCGCGACGCCAGCTTTTGGCATCCCCACCACGCGCCAGGCGCGTGGCTCTTCTCTTTCCTCGCCCCAATCCCAAACGCTGTCATCCTGAACGAAGTGAAGGATCTGCATTCGCCGTTGCTTTTTCTTCGCACTTCGGCCCCGCCGTAGCCTTTTCCGCTTTTATTCTCCACTCGCGCAGGCTAAGAACTGTCATCCTGAGGGCCGCGCAGCCCGATTTCCGCGCCCATTCACCACGAAGTTGCGCGGAAATCGGGCGCTTTGGCGCGGCCCGAAGGATCTCGTAGGACACCTCGATCCGGGTTTGACTTTTCCGCGCGCGATTTCTACGAATCCTCTGCTACATTGAAATTTCCTTCTCTCTCCGCCCTCTTCAATTCCGCCCCACCAACTCCGACCTCTCTCGGCAAAACTCCACCACCCGCGCCTCCGCCCAAAATCTCTCCTCCCCACTCTCCCGCGAAATAAACGCACAATGCCCGCCATACCTGGGCGCAATCACGGTCACATTCGGATTCGCCGGAAATCCTCCATTCGAGAAAGTCTCAAACGGCACAAACGGATCATCCTGCGCCGTAAGAATCAAAGCAGGCACGCGAATCTCCGCAATCACCCTCAGCGCACTAGCCCGGTAATAATAATCGTCCGCATCCCGAAATCCGCAAAACCGCGCCGTAATCACGTCATCAAATTCCCGCACAGTCCGCACACGCCCAAGCCCATCGAGCGGATATCGCCCCGGATACAAAGCCGCCTTCAGCCGCATGCTCCGCTTCAAGCTATTAACAAAATGCCGCTCGTAAATAAAATTCCGCGCCTCCGCCAAATCATCCGCGCAAGCAGCCAAATCAATCGCCGGACAAATCCCGATCACGCCCTTCAATTCCGCAGGCGCCTCCGCCCCAAACTCCCCAGCCATCTTCAAAACAATGTTCCCGCCCATAGACGACCCAGCCACAAAAATCTCCTTCAACGAATCCTTCGCAATCAACTCGTTCACCACAGCCCGCATATCCCCGCTCAACCCCGAGTTGTAAAGCGTAGGCGTCAAATGCGCCGTCCCCCCGCAATTCCTCTGGTTCACCCGCAGCACATTGAACGCAGCCCGAAATGCCTTCTCCGCCGCCCCCAGCATGTACCCAGATTCACTAGATCCCTCAAGCCCATGCAACAAAATCAAAGTAGGCCCCCGCCGCGGCTCCACTTGCCAATGACACTTAGCAAGAATCCGCGACCCAGCCTCCACCTCAAACTCCCGCGGCACACAAGCCCCCAACGCAGGAAACTTCCGCGGCCAAAATGCAGCCGCAAGCGTCATCAAATGGGCATTCCGCAGAAACGCAGGAGGAGTAAATTCAAGCACAAAGAAAAATCTACGATAGGAAGCCAAACCGCGCAACAGGCGAAGCACAGGGTGCCCCACGCTCCGCCGTTGCGCGTGGGGCTTTTGACCCCGCCGAAAGATCTGAACTTTTTCGAGCCTGAGTTCCTGAACTAGCTTCGTTCTCTCAGTGCCCGGGATTCACGCAAACAAAACTAGCCGCATCGTTCGTAGCACCGCTCCCCGTATACCGGCTCTGCAGCGGAAATGGACACAGCGGCCGCGTCCCACCCGTAGGAAAATTCTGCGCCACGCGCGGATCAAACGGAGCCCCAGGAGGAAATGGCGATGCGGTACTCGTATTTGCAGCAACAATCGCCCCCGGCGCAACTCCGTTTTCCACCCACGACGTAATCGCGGTCAAAAGATTCCCGCTGAAGCTATCGGTAGCAGGCCCTCCTCCGCAATGCGCCATGTTCGGCACCATATACAATCGCGAGAAGTCCCGCGCATGCCCGCCGCTAACCAGATCGACGAGGCCGTAATACTCCACCAGATCCACGCCGGAAAAAATCCCGTCATTCACCGAGTCGTAGAAAATAATCTTCCCGCCGTGATTCTTGAACGAGAAAAGAAACGGCGAGGGCCCGAACGGCGTCCCGGTCATAAAATCCATCGGGCTCCTTGGATAACCCGGCGCAGACTTGTAAATCGTAGGCGCGTCCGTGTCGAAGTTGTAAGCGAAAACAAACGCCTCCTGCCCGTTAGTCCCAGCCACAGGGGTAACCGCTGGCGGATTTGTAAACACCATCGGTATCGCTCCGCCGCCAAGCGTCAGGTTCAGCGCCGTATTCGTGTTCGGCGGCCCAAAGAACGAAACGTTCCATCCCGCCCAACCCAATCCGAACGCCGACGGCGGATCCCAAATGCCCCCATCCCAGAACCAGCTCGAGTACAGCGGCACGCCGTGCGAATTCCGAGGCCCGGCATAAATCTGCTTCAGCGCCTCCACCTGCGCTGCCGTCAAGCAAGTCCCGCCATGCGGCGTATTGCCATTCGCGCCCGTCGGGCTGCACGTATAGGCCGCCAGCGCCGGATAAACCCGCTGATTCGTGCAAGCCGTGTAGTTGTCAATGATCCCGTCCACTAACCCATCCAGCCCATCGCAAGCACTCAGAATCGCAGCCGAGGCCACTTCCAAATCCTGCGGCTGAAAAGTGGGCGGCAAAAAAGGCTGCCCGTTCGAATCCAAGCTGGTCGCCAGCGGCGCCAGCTTCTGTTCGTTCCAAGCCTCAGCAACCGCCGCACGCGGCAAATCAAATCCCGGATTTCCAGCCACCAGCCCGTCAAACATGTCCGGATCGCGCTGCGCCGCCACCGTAGCGTCGCGCCCGCCATTCGAGCATCCCCACAAATATGAGAATTGCGGCCCCTGCCCGTAATACTGCGCGATGATCATCTTGGAAATCGTTGTCGTCTTGGCGATCCCGTTGTATCCGTAGTCCGTCCGCGCCTCTTCGTCGACCCCGAAATGCGCAGATCCCCCGGCATTCGCGTCATCATCAATCCAGCCGAACGCCGGATTCCCGGGCGCGTCCTCATGCCCGCCGTCATCCGCCGCCACAGCCCAGCCCATGCTCAATTCCGTCCCCGCGCTCCCCATTGGGCTCGACACCGATCCATCCGTTCCGCCTCCGCCCATCATCTCGAACCGCCCCACCCAGCTATCCGGCAAATTCACCTCGAATCCAATCCCGTAAGTAAAATGGTCGGGATCCTGTTCGCTCACGCGCTTATCGATCACGCCGATCACGTTGCAATAATTTCCGCTGGCAGCGGTAACTTCCGTAGCGCTTATGATGATCGTGTTCGGCAAAGTCAGGTTCGCAACATTCGCGCAGGTCATAGCAGGAGCAACCAAAGGCCGCGCCGTACTCTGCGCAAAAGCCCCGGCAAAAGGCCAAATCAAAAAAGCAACAAGCCCAACCGTCGATGCAGCCACTTTCCGAAAGTTCATGCAATCCTCCAGTAGCGCCGGCTCGCCCTAATCTTCGAAGGGTGTCTCTTCCGGCATCTGATGACCACAATCCTGCATCAAGACCGCGCAAGACCGCGTACTAGAAGTCCCACATCCATCCGTCTCGAATTCGAAGCGTGCACAAAATAATCAGCGCAGTCGCAAATCGGCGGCACTCTGAACCCCGCCTCCACTTCTGTCAAGACCGAAAACAATGTATTTCGCATACCGTGAAGGTATGGATACGAAAAAGGTATGGCTGCCTCCCGGCGATTCGCTATAAACTCCGCACGCCATGGAACTCCACCACCTCCGCTATTTCCTGGCAGTAGCCGAAGACTTGAGTTTCACCTCCGCCGCCAGGCGCCTGAAAATGGCCCAGCCTCCTCTAAGCCGCCAAATCCAATCCCTCGAAAACGAACTAGGCGTGCAATTATTCGAGCGTCGCTCCAGAAAAGTTTTCCTCACCGACTCCGGCTTGCAATTCATGACCGCGGCGCGCCTGGTCCTCGAGCAAGCCCAACTGGCCGTGGACGTTGCCCGCCAATCGCGCAACGGCGAACTCGGCACCGTGCGCGTAGGCTTCGGCAAAGGTCTCGGCGACGTTGTGAGCCTGGTGATCAACCAGCACGTCCGCCTTTTCCCCGAAATCGAATTCGACTTCCGCGACATTCTCTCCGGCCATCAAAGCGAATCCCTGCTCAGCCGCAAAATCGACGTAGGTTTTTCCCACGGCCCAGCAACCTCTCTGGAAGTAACCTCCGAGAAACTTTTCCGCGAAAGTCTCTCCGTCGTTCTCGCGCGCGCAAATCCGCTGGCCAAGCGCCGCTATCTGCGCCTCAACGATCTCCGCCACGAGACTCTTCTTCTGATCGAACGTTGGATTTCCCCGCACGTGCACGACCTGGCGTTATCCCTATGCCGCAACGCCGGCCTGAGCCCCCGATTGGTTATGACGGAATCAACGTGTTACGACGAAGCCGGCGCCATGATGGCGGCATCCGGAAATGGCGTCTTCCTGGCAGTAGGCAAAAATCCAACGCATCCTTCCTTCGCCGATCGCCTGGTCGCGCTAAACCTCCGCGAGCCGCAAGCAACCATCGAAGTCCATGCCGCTTGGCGCCGAGGCGAATCCTCCCGCACCATCCTGAATTTCATCCAATCCGCACGAACGCAGCTCCAAGGTGTAACTCGCGTCCTGGACATGCGCGACTTCCCGCACGTTGCCCGACCCGCCTCCCCGCGAGCTATCCAGCGCAGAAAACGAAGATAACCCCGCCTTACGCCATGTAGAACCCGTTCGCCCCATCCTCGGTCCGGAGGGGCGCGGCCTCGTCCTAACGAAGGACGGGTTGCCGCGCCCTCCGACGATCTCACCGCCCTCTACCTCCCAAACCCAACCGCGGACCTCCCACTCCAACGAAATTCCCTCTGGCCTTCCACTTACTTCCCATCCTTCCGGCGCACATGCAAAATCTTCTCCACCTCCGCAACAACACCCCCTCCCTCATCCCGAACCTCCACCATAAAAACCGGCTCGACTTTCTTCTCCGTCTTCAAACTCTCCCGAATCCCGTTAATCTGATCCTCGCTCACGCGAAACTCCGCCCTCATCTTCCCCACTCCAGGCTTCTTAAACCGAATCGTAGCCGCCTTATCCCAAACCACATACTCCCTCCCCAAATTCTCAATCAACATCAACATATAAAACGGATCCGTCATCGAATAAAGCGACCCTCCATAATGCGTCCCCACATAATTCGCATTCCAAAACCGCAATTTCATCTCCACATCCAGCGCCCTCCAATCGGCATCCAGCCGAGTAACCCGAATCCCAGCCCCGGCAAACGGCGGCCAGACATTCATATACAACCGCATGTTCCTTTTCTTAATTCCCTTCAGCATCGGCCACCCCTCCTGTAAGCGCCGCCCGCCGCATTCCGACCCCGCGGCAAACTCGAAGAATTAGTACTTCAGAACTATTGACATTCAATTATCATCCTCATACTCTAATCCCGGCAGTCAGCAGTCCCAAGGCGTGACGCTGGCTCTCCTGAGCCAGTCGAAGTCTGCGCCAAAAGATTATCAACTGAGGAGCATCCGCCAATGCGCACATCGATCGCCAGCCCCAGTAGGGGAGGTTCCATAGACCCTCCCGCCGCTCGGCCCCGATCAAAGCCGATCATCCCGCCAAACCTCGGATCCCGATACATCTCATGGCCCGACCCAGCCCCCGGATTTCTAATCGATACACTTACGATTAGAAATCGCCGCAACTCTCTCAAAACAAAGGACGGAGGACATTTCTAATCGAACAAAATGGCACAATTCGCACACGGCCGTATCACCATCTTGAGCCTGCGGCGAACCAGTATCTAATCGGGAAGCAAATTATTAGAGACGGTCGTAAATGCTAGAAAACACTCGGTCGACACCCGTTCTAATCGGGAAAAAACACGCGATTCTTCGATACACGCGATCACAACCAAGCTTAGCTGCCAGTTTTTTGCCGCTCGGCTTGCTTTCATCGCCGCCCGCGCCTACAATACCCCTTCAACTCATGCAGCAGTTTTGCCAAAATTCAGACTTCTCGCAGCCCAGCCCCTATCGGCTGGGCTGATGTGTTTCTGGCCTCTACGGCCAGGAAAAAATGAGGTGAAGATGCTCGACGGCGCCATTCCCGAAGGCCTCACATTTGACGACGTCCTCCTGCTCCCCGGCAAATCCTCGGTCATGCCGGCGCAGGTAGACACGCGCACCTGCCTCACGCGCAGAATCGCCATCAACATTCCCATCGTCGCCGCCGCGATGGACACGGTCACCGACGCCCGCCTCGCGATCGCCATCTCGCGCCAGGGCGGCCTCGGCTTCGTTCATCGCAACATGTCCATCGAGCGGCAGGTCGAGGAAGTGGACAAAGTGAAGCGCTCGGAAAGCGGCATGATCGTCGATCCCGTCACCATTTCGCCCGAACTTACTGTCCGCCAGGCCCTCGACATCATGACCAAATACCGCGTCTCCGGTCTGCCCGTCACGCGCGGCCAGAAACTCGTTGGCATCCTCACCAATCGCGATCTGCGCTTCGAGCGAAACCTCGATCAACCCGTCAGCAACGTGATGACGAAAGACAATCTCGTCACCGTCTCCGTCGGCACCACCCTCGAAGAAGCGGAACGCATCCTGCAGCAGCATCGCATCGAAAAACTTTTAGTCGTCGACGCTGATTTCAATCTCAAGGGCCTCATCACCGTAAAAGACATCCAGAAAAAGCTCGAATATCCCATCGCCACCAAAGACGAGCATGGCCGCCTCAGAGTTGGCGCCGCTGTCGGCGCCACCGGCGATTTTCTCGAACGCGCTATCGAGCTCTCCAACGCCAAAGCCGACATCCTCGCCATCGACAGCGCCCACGGCCATTCCGCCCGCGTCATGGAAGCCATCAAACAAATCAAACATCGCCTGCCCGAAATGCAGCTTGTCGCCGGAAACGTCGCCACGCACGAAGGCGCCCGCGACCTCATCTCTCTCGGAATCGACGGACTGAAAGTCGGCATAGGCCCCGGCTCTATCTGCACCACGCGCGTAGTCACCGGCGCTGGCGTCCCGCAGATCACCGCCATCGCCGAAGCCGCCCGCGCCTCAAAAGGCTCGGGCGTCCCGCTCATCGCCGATGGCGGCGTAAAATATTCTGGCGACATCACCAAAGCCATCGCCGCGGGCGCTTCGAGCGTGATGATCGGCGGTCTCTTCGCCGGCACAGAAGAATCTCCGGGCGAGACGATTCTCTACCAAGGCCGCACCTTCAAATCCTATCGCGGTATGGGCTCTCTCGCCGCCATGGAATCCGGCTCCGCCGACCGCTACAGCCAGGAATGTGCCGAACGCGGCAAGTCCGTCCCCGAAGGAATCGAAGGCCAGGTGCCCTACAAAGGCCCGCTCTCCGGCCTCGTCGATCAACTCGTGGGCGGCCTGCGCAGCGGCATGGGCTACTGCGGCGTCGCCAATCTGAATGAGCTTCAAGAGCGCGGAAAATTCGTGCGCATTTCGTCCGCAGGCCTGCGCGAAAGCCACGTCCACGACGTAATCATCACGCGCGAAGCGCCAAACTACCGCGTCGAATAAGGCATCGCTCGCCACCGCTCGCCGGTGAACGCGCCCCGGCAAGCCCAGTCGCTCCGCGCGAAAATCGTTTTTGATTCGTCTAAGCACAAGAATAGTGGAGGCCGTCAGAATGCTGCGAAAGGCAAGAGTTGCGACAGTTGCGGCGCTGCTGGCGCTCGGAATCCTCGCGACGGGCGCAAGCGCCCGCGCGGCTGGCGACGCGCTGCGCTACGAGCTGAAATTCGAAGCGCCCAACACGCATTTGATGGACATCACGATTCACGCCTCCGGCCTCGACGGCAAAAGCGCGGACTTCGCCATCCCCGCCTGGGCGCCCGGCTCCTATCAAATTGAAAATTACTGGATGTACGTCCAGGGATTTCGCGCGCTCGGTCCCGATGGCAAACCTCTCGCATTCCGCAAGACCGACGAGGAAACCTGGCGTATCGATTTGAATCACGCGACTTCGATCACTGTCGAATACGAAATCTATGCGAACACGCTGGCGAACAATGAAGCGCAATACAACGAAAAGCATGCCTTCATCGGCGGCCCGGCAGTCTGGATGTACCTGGTCGGCGGGAAGGAAAGGCCGATCGAGCTTTCCATCGCCGTGCCGGGCGGCTGGAAAGTCGCTACGGGAATGTCGCGCGACGCCGCAGGCAGCTTCCGCGCCGCGTCTTACGATTGGCTCGCCGATTCGCCGCTCGAAATTTCCGATTTCAAGGAGCAAACCTTCGAATTCGCGGGCACGAAATACCACGTCATCGACCACGACATCATCGGCCAGCAGGATTTCACCAAGTTCACGGGCGACACGGAAAAAATCGTACGGCAGCTCGTGCCCATTTTCGCGGACGTTGCCGGAACTTCGGGGCAGCAGACACCCTTCAAGGAATATTGGTTTCTATTTCACATCTGGCCGAAATCGGGCGGCGGGCTCGAGCATCTCAATTCGACGCAGATCAATTTCTCGACGGATTGGGACAGCACAACGATGGCGGGCAATTTCCGAACGCAATATGAGCTCAAGCTTTTCGTTACGTCGCACGAATTCTTTCATGCCTGGAATGTGAAGCGCATTCGCCCGCGTCCGCTCGGGCCTTTTGATTACTCGCGCCAGGTGCACACTCCGTCGCTCTGGATTTCGGAAGGTCTGACGAGCTACTACGGCGCGTTGGGAGTCGAGCGCGCAGGCCTGGTCACGCCGGAGCAATATCTTGACGGGATTGCCAGGCTAATCACGAAATTCGAGCAGGAGCCAGGCCGCAAAGAACGCAGCATCGAAGATACGAGCTGGGACACGTGGTTCAGGCGCGACACGAAGCTCGATAACAACTCGCAGAACATCCAGTATTCGTATTACGACGGCGGGCAAATCCTCGGTCACCTTCTCGATTTCGCCATCCGGCAGAACACGCAGAACAAGAAATCGCTCGATGACTGGATGCGCCTGATCTACCAGCGCTACGCCCTGCCGAAGCCCGGATTCGAGCCGCAGGATGCGATTCGCGCTCTCTCAGAAGTTGCCGGAATGGATTTGACCGATTTCTCCGCGCGCTACATCAGCGGCAAGGAGCCGCTGCCCTACGAAACGTATTTCGCTTATGCCGGAATTGAAGTCGAGAAGAAAATTGATTCGACCAAGCCATGGGCCGGCATTGACTCGATGAAAGGCGATGACGGCAAGCCCAAGATATCGAACATCATTCCGGGCAGTCCCGCAGAAGCCGCCGGTCTAGAGAAGGACGACGTGATCGTAGCCCTGGACGATCGCACGGTGATGCCGGATGACATCGCCCCAATGATTGCCAGGCACAAACCCGGTGACGTGGTGAAAATCACGGTGCTGCGCCTCGACGAATTGCATGAATTCAACGTAACGCTCCGCAGCAACCCATACGCAACATACACGCTAAAGCCCATCGATCATCCAACGGAACTGCAGGAGCAAATCTACAAAAGCTGGCTGGGAATCAAGTAGCGCCGGCGTCCCTGCCGGCATCTTACGAGCAAGAGTTTGGAAACAGCCGAAATCGTGAGCGGACTGCACAGGTGCACAAGCTCTGCGATTGAGCTTTTCAATCCGCGCGTGAGTTTTGCTTGTGGCGAGAGTGGGAATCGTAAGATGCCGGCAGGGCCGCCGGCGCTACAAAAAAGCCCGCAACGCGAATCGCGCTGCGGGCCTTTTGACTTGCCGATTCTGAAAGGCTACTTTGCGGCTTCCTTCTCTTTCGGTTCTTCGGTTGCCGGTTCTTCGCGCTTGGACTTCTTCTCTTTCTTCTTCAGCTCGGAGCCGATGAATTCGAGAATCGCCAGCTCGGCGCCGTCGCCAATCCGCCAGCCGCGGCGAATGATGCGCGTGTAGCCGCCCGGGCGATCAGCGAAGCGCGGCGCGAGATCCGCGAAGAGCTTCTTCGTGGCTCCCGGAGTCTGCAGGAACGCCGCGGCTTGCCGGCGCGTGTGCAACGTGTCGCGCTTGCCGAGCGTAATCATCTTCTCGGCCAGCCGGCGCGTCGCTTTGGCCCGCAAAATCGTGGTGGTGATGCGTTCGTTCACGATCAGGTTCGTCACCAGATTTCGAAGCACGGCCCTGCGATGCGCCGGATTCTTCCCAAGTTTGAAGCCTGACTTCAGGTGTCTCATGGTCGTGTGTCCCGCGGACTAGAGGCCGGCGGTCTCCTCCGGCAGCGGCGGCGCGGTCTGGCTCGGCAACGGCGGCCAAATGATGCGGCCGCGATCGTCGAATTTCATGCCCAGACTGAGCCCCATCTTCTGCAGGATTTCCTTGATCTCATTCAGCGATTTCCGGCCGAAGTTTTTCGTTTTGAGCATCTCGGACTCGGTCTTTTGAACGAGCTCGCGGAGGCTCTGAATGTTGGCATTCTTCAAGCAATTGTAGGAGCGCACCGAAAGCTCGAGCTCTTCGACGGAGCGATCGAGATGATCGAGGCGCGGATCGTTGTAATTTTCGACCACTTCCTCCGGCAGGTCGGGCGATTCCTCGAAGTTGATGAAGATGCTCATGTGATCCTTCACCAGCTTGGAAGCCAAGCCGATGGCATCCTGCGGCGTGATGGCGCCGTTGGTCCAAACTTCGAGCGACAGCTTCTCGTAGTCGGTCATCTGTCCGAGGCGCGCCGCTTCGACGGCGTAATTCACTTTGCGCACCGGCGAGTGAACCGAGTCAATCGGAATGTAGCCGATCGGCAAATCCTCATCGAAGTTGCGGTCGGCGGAAACGTAGCCGCGACCGTTCTTCACGCGCATCTCGAGCTCGAGTTTTCCGCCCTCGCTCACGGTCGCGATGTAGACGTTCTTATCGAGCACGGCGATGTCGGCGTCCTCTTCAATTTTCGCGGAGGTGACCGGACCCGGCGCGTCGACGTTCAGCGTGATCGTCTTCGGCTGGTCGGAGTTCAACTTCAACGGCACCGCCTTGAGATTGAGAATAATGTCGGTCGCGTCCTCCACCACTCCCGGAATCGGCGAGAATTCGTGCAGCACGCCTTCGATTTTCACCGCGGTGATGGCCGCGCCTTCAATCGAGCTGAGCAGAGCGCGACGGATGGCGTTGCCCACCGTCGTTCCCCAGCCGCGTTCAAAAGGCTGCGCTGAAAACTTCCCGTACTTGTCCGTCAACGACTCGAGTTCCGCCGCCAACCGCTTTGGTTTCTGGAATCCCTTCCACATATTCAACATTCCTCCCCGCCCGCTCGCGCAGGCCCACTCGGCAATCTTCTGCGAAACCCTTTTGCAATAAGTTCGAACTACTTCGAATAAAGTTCGACGATCAACTGTTCGTTGAGCGGCGGCGTCTGCAAATCTTCACGGCGCGGCATGGCAATCACGCGCGCCTTGAAATTCTCCCGGTCGATGTCGAGCCACGGCATGTGGTCCTGACTCTGCGCCAGATTGCGCGCCTCGAGCACCATGGCGTTCTGGTGCATCTTGTCCTTGATGGTGATGTCGTCGCCGACGCTCACCAGGAAGTTGGGGATGTTCACCTTGCGGCCCTTCACGCGCACGTGCCCGTGCAGCACGAATTGCCGCGCCTGGTTGCGCGAGGAGGCCACGCCCATGCGGTAGATCACGTTGTCGAGACGCCGCTCGAGCATCACCATCAGGTTCGAGCCCGTGGGTCCCTGAGCCTTCTCGGCTTTCTCGAAGTAGCCGCGGAACTGCCGTTCGAGCAGGCCATAGGTGCGTTTCATCTTCTGCTTTTCGCGCAACTGCACGCCGTAGCCGACGAGCTTCGCGCGCCGCGCCTGGCCGTGCTGGCCCGGCACGAAATTGCGCTTCTCGATGGCGCATTTTTCCGTAAAACACCGGAGTCCCTTCAGGTAGAGCTTCATGCCCTCCCTGCGGCACAGCCGGCAAACCGCTTCACGATGTCTTGCCAATTCTGTTTCTCCTTTTTTCTACAAACTCGAATCGATCAGACGCGGCGGCGCTTGGGCGGCCGGCATCCGTTGTGCGGCACGGGCGTTACGTCCTTAATCGCGTTGATGTGCAGCCCGGCGGAAGCCAGCGCGCGAATTGCGGACTCGCGTCCGGCGCCCGGCCCTTTCACGCGCACCTCGACAGATTTCATGCCGTACTGATCGCGCGCGACGCCCGCGGCGGTCATCGCGGCTTGCTGCGCCGCGTATGGAGTGCCTTTGCGCGAGCCCTTGAAGCCGACCGACCCGGCCGTGGCCCAGCTCACCGTGCGGCCATCGGGATCGGTCATCGTGACGATGGTGTTGTTGAACGTCGCCTGAATATTGACGACGCCGTGCGGCACGACGCGCTTTTCCTTTTTCTTGCGAAATTCCTTCTTGCGCTTGCTGACCGGCTTCGCACCTGCTGCTGGTGCTGCGGCGGCGTCTTTTGGTTCCTTGGCCACTTCGTTTTTCTCCTTACTTCCTTGCGCTTGCTGGTTATCGAGGGCTGCGTCTATTGCAGCTCACGGCTGCCGGCCTTAAAGGCCGGCGCTACGTAAACCTTACTTGCGGAGCGCTACCTTTTTCTTGGCTGCGACTGCACCCTTGCGCGGACCTTTGCGGGTGCGGGCATTCGTATGCGTCCGCTGGCCGCGCACCGGAAGATTCCGGCGATGGCGCAAGCCGCGATAGCACTGAATTTCAATCAGCCGGCGGATGTTCATCTGCATCTCCTTGCGGAGATCGCCTTCCACGCGGCCTTCCTGCTCGATAGCCTGGCGGAGGCGGTTCACTTCCTCTTCCGTCAGGTCTTTTACTTTTTTCGTTTCTTCCACGCGGGCCTTGGCGGCGAGCTTTTTCGCGCGCGCCTGGCCGATGCCGTAGATGGCGGTCAGGCCGACCCACAGTCTCTTGTTTGGCGGCAAATCAACGCCGGCTATACGTGCCATTTATTTTTCTCCCTACCCCTGGCGCTGGCGGTGTTTCGGGTTCTGGCAAATCACGCGAACCACGCCGCGCCGGTGAACGATCTTGCACTTCATGCAAATTTTCTTCACTGATGCTCGTACTTTCATCCGCTGCTCCGTTCTCGAATCCGGCCGCTACTTGTAGCGGTAAACGATCCTTCCGCGCGTCAAATCGTAAGGCGATAACTCGACGGCGACTTTGTCTCCCGGCAGGATGCGGATGAAATTCTTGCGCATCTTTCCGGAAATGTGCGCGAGCACCTGATGCTTGTTCTCGAGCTCGACGCGAAACATGGCGTTGGGCAACGGCTCAATCACCGTGGCCATGACTTCAATGGCGTCCTCTTTCGAGTTGCCGTCGTCGGACTTCTTCTTTTCGCTCTCGGGTCGCTTCGCCATGAATTCTATTCTTCTCTATTTCCCTTCGCCGCTACTGCCGCGGCTTTACCAGCACGGCCCCGCTTCTTCGCGCGGCCGGGTCAAAACCCACGGCCCACTCGACGTTACCGCCACAGTGTGCTCGAAATGCGCCGAGTCGCTGCCGTCGGTGGTTACCGCCGTCCACTTGTCGTCGAGTATGCGCACGCCCGGGCCGCCGGAATTCACCATCGGCTCGATGGCCAGGACCATTCCTTCAAGCAAGCGCGGGCCGTGGCCCGGCTCGCCGTAATTCGGAAGCTGCGGCTCTTCGTGCATCTTCGTGCCGATGCCGTGGCCCACAAATTCGCGCACCACCGAAAAACCGTTGCCCTCGACCCATTCCTGCACGGCCGCCGAGATGTCGCTCAAGCGATTGCCGGGCCGCACTTTCTCGATGGCGTGATCGAGCGACTCGCGCGTGACGCGCAGCAACTTCTCCCGCGCGGGCGCGATCTTGCCTACCGGAACCGTGAGCGCCGCATCGGCGTAATAACCGTCGAGCTCGACGCCGAAATCCATCGAGAGAATGTCGCCTTCCTTCAGCGCCCGCCGCTCCGACGGAATCCCGTGCACCACTTCCTGGTTGATCGACGTGCACAGCGAGCACGGATAGCCCATGTAACCCTTGAACGCAGGCCGCGCGCCATGTTCCGCGGTGTAGCGCTCGGCGAAGGCGTCGAGATCCTTGGTCGTCACGCCGGGCCGCACCAGCTTGCGCAATTCCTGCAGCGCTCCCCAGACCAGAAGTCCGGCGCGATGCATTTTCTCGAGCTCGCGTTTGTCTTTACGCACAATCGCCATCGGCACCGTGTCTGGTCAGAATCTCCACCAGCCTCCGGTTCACTTCCTCGACGTTGGCCGAACCATCGACCTCGTCGAGATTGCCTTTCGCCCGGTAATAATCGATCAGCGGCTGCGTTTGTTTCTCGAAAGCCGCCAGGCGCTCGCGCACGACTTCAACCTGGTCGTCTGAGCGCTGCACCAATGCGCCGCCGTCGTTATCGCAGAAGCCGGGCTTCTTCGGCGGATGCTCGTAAATGTTGTAAATCTCCCCGCCCACGCTGCAAACCCAGCGACCCGCCACTCGATGCACCAGGGTGTCGTTACTCACCTGGAAATTCACCACCAGCGGCGCTGCGAAATTCCGCTTGTGCAAAATCTGGTCCAGCTTTTCCGCTTGCGGAATCGTGCGCGGAAAACCGTCGAACACGAACCCATCGGCGCTGTCCGGGCGGCTGATGCGCTCTTCCACCATGCCCAGAACGACTTCGTCCGGAACCAGATCGCCGCGGTCCATCACCGGCTTTGCCTTGCGGCCCAGCTCCGTTCCTTTGTGCACATGCTCGCGAAGCATGTCGCCGGTCGAAAGATGCGGCACGTTGCAGCGCGCGGCCAGGCGCTTGGCCTGCGTTCCTTTTCCCGCGCCCGGAGGGCCCAGGAAAATAACTGGGCGTTTCAGACACATCCGCGACACCCCGGATTCCGTGCTAGCCACGGCGGCTGCGCATTTTGCCGCGGCGCACGAAGCCGTCATAATTCCGCATTACCAGCTGCGCCTCGAGCTGCTGCACTGTGTCCATCGCCACGCCGACCACGATCAGCAGCGAAGTGCCGCCGAAATAAAAAGTGACGCCGAGTCCCTCGAGCAGGAAACGCCACGCGTGCTCGTCGAACCACACGCCGATCGCTCCCGGCAAGTGCTGCAGGTGAATGCCGGCGATCATCCATTCCGGAATCAGGCAGACGATGGCCAGATAAATTCCGCCGACGAGAGTCAGCCGGCTCAGGATCCGGTTGATGTGCTCCGACGTGTTGCGGCCGGGTCGAATGCCGGGAATAAATCCGCCGTACTTGCGCATATTGTCGGCAAGCTCGGTGGGGTTGAAGATGATCCCCACATAAAAGAACGCGAAGAAAACGATCAACAGCACGTAGAGCAGCGTGTAAAGCGGCTCGCCCCACTTGATCGCGTTGGCGAAGCGATCGAAGACGTGCGTGCGGCCTCCCATGGCCAGCGCGATGGTGCTGGGAAAAGTGAGCAACGAGCTCGCAAAAATCGGCGGAATCACGCCGCCGGAATTCACGCGCAGCGGCAGATAGGTCATCTGCCCGCCCATCACGCGGCGGCCGACCACTCGTTTGGCGTATTGCACGGGGATGCGCCGCTGTCCGCCCTCGACCAGGACGATAAACGCCACCGCAGCCAGCATCAGCGCGATGAGAATCAGCATGGCTGGAACGGTGAAGCCGCCCCATTGCGCGTCGCGGGTCTTTTGCCAGAGATCTTGGACGCCTCGCGGCAGCCCGACCACGATTCCGGCGAAAATGATCAGGGACATGCCGTTGCCGATGCCGCGATCGCTGATTTGTTCGCCGAGCCACATGATGAACGCCGAGCCGGTGGTCAGCGTCAGCATGGTCATCAGCGTGAATCGCAAGCCCGGATGATAGACCAGCGCCTGACCCGCCAGATTCTGGCGCTGCAGCACTTCGGCGATGGTGAACGATTGAAACGCGCTCAAAATAATCGTCAGGTAGCGCGTATATTGCGTGATCTTGCGCCGGCCGAGTTCGCCTTCCTTTTGCAGCCGCTCGAGATACGGCCAGACGACGACCATCAGTTGCAGGATGATCGAAGCCGTGATGTACGGCATGATGCCCAGCGCGAAAATCGTCAGCCGGCGCAGATTGCCGCCGCTGAATAGATCGATGAAGCCCAGCACCGAGCCGCGGCCCTGATCGAAGAGCGCGCCCAGCACGTCAGTATTGATTCCCGGCGTGGGGATGAAAGCTCCGAGGCGGTACACACCCAGAATCGCCAGCGTAAACAGAACGCGATTACGCAGGTCCGGCGTGCGGAAGATGTTGCGAAACGCCTCGATCAGCTTGTTCATGACAGGGCCTTGTCCATCAGAGGACTTCGGCTTTCCCTCCGGCGCCTGCGATTTTCTCCTGCGCCGACTTGCTGAATGCATGGGCGCGAACGGTGAGCGCCACTTTCAGCTCGCCATCGCCCAAAATTTTTACGCCGTCGCGGCGCGCGTGTATCAAGCCGCTCTTGATCAGCTCTGGCGGCCCAATCGTTTCTCCCGCGGGGAAGGCATTCAAACTTTCCACATTGACTACCGCGAATTCGCGCGTGAACGGATTCGCAAATCCGCGCTTGGGAATGCGGCGGTGCAGCGGCATCTGGCCGCCTTCAAATCCCGGCCGGCGCGAATAGCCGCGGCGGGATTGCTGGCCTTTGTTGCCCGCGCCCGACGTTTTGCCGAGCTTCGAGCCCATGCCGCGCCCGACGCGCACCTTGCGGTGCCTCGAGCCGCGCGCAGGCTTCAAATTGGAAAGCGTGGGTTTCATCGTCATCCTCTAATTCTGGCTCTCGTTCCCGCTCTAACTCTGCAATTCGACCAGGTGATGCACGCGCGCGATCATGCCGCGAATCGTGGGCGTGTCCGGCCGCTCGACGATCTGGTTCATGCGGCGAAAGCCGAGGCCGCGAATGGTCTGGCGCATGGAGCGCGGGCAGCCGATGAAGCTGCGCACCCACTTGATTTTCAATATGCCCGCTGTTTTCTTGGTCATCGCTGGTCTCGAATTTCGCCTTTAGGCTTGCGGAGCGGCGACTGCAGGCTTCTCGTCGCCCGATTTTCCGCGCATTTCCGCCACTTTCGCGGCGTCCTTTAGATGCAGCAAGGCGTCAAATGTCGCTTTCACCACGTTGTGAGGGTTCGACGTGCCGATCGACTTGGTCAGCACGTTCTGAATTCCCACAACCTCCATCACCGCGCGCACCGGCCCGCCGGCAATTAAGCCGGTGCCTTCCGGTGCGGGCTTCAACAGCACCTGGCCCGAGCCGTAGCGCCCGAGCACCTGATGCGGAATCGTCGAGCCTTTCAGATTGAGCGTCACCATGTTCTTCTTGGCCTGCTCGATGGCCTTGCGGATGGCCATGGGAACCTCGCGCGCCTTGCCCATGCCGAAGCCGGCGTGGCCATGCTGATCGCCGACCACCACGAGCGCCGAGAAGCTCAAATTCTTTCCGCCCTTGACGACCTTCGTGACACGGTTGATGGCCACAACCTGATCTTTCAAATTCGCGAGATTCGCGTCCACGATCCGGCGAATCGACAGCGTATCTTTGAGTTCTTGTTTCGCCATAAAGTTAAAACTTCAGTCCTGCCTCTCGAGCCGCGTCGGCAAGCGCCTGAATGCGGCCGTGATATTGATATCCGCCCCGATCGAAGACCACGTTCTCGACTCCTGCAGCGCGCGCGCGTTCGGCGATGGCCTTGCCAACCACTTTCGCCGCGGCGATGTTGCCCCCGCCCTTGATCGTTTTCTTTACTTCCTTGTCGAGCGAACTTGCAGCGGCCAGCGTTCTGCGCTGCTGGTCGTCAACCACCTGCGCCTGAATATGCCGCGCGGAACGGAACACGCACAGTCTCGGGCGGTCCGGGCTGCCCATGACCGTGCGCCGCAAACGCGCGTGAAGCCGGCGCCGATGCGCGCCGCGCGATAGCTTTCGAACTGGTACGGTTGCCACGCTTGCTCTCCTCTTTTTCTACTGCACGCCCTTACCGGGCGTGCTCGCGTGCAAAAAGAACTAGCCCGCGGTCTTGGCCGCTCCGGCCTTTCCGGCCTTCTTCTTCAACCGCTCGCCGGTGATGCGGATGCCCTTCTGCTTGTACGGGTCGGGTGGACGCAGCCGGCGCAAATTCGCGGCGACCTGGCCGACTTGGCCTTTATCGGCGCCGCTCACCACCATGTGCGTCTGCTTCTCGACGCTGATTTGAATTCCCTCGGGAATCGGGAACTCCACCGGGTGCGAAAAGCCCAGCGCGATCACCAAATTCTTGCCCTTCACTTCGGCGCGATAGCCCACACCGACGATGTCCAAATCCTTCTTGAATCCTTCCGTGACGCCGTGCACCGCATTGGCCACCAGCGCGCGCGCCAGGCCGTGCAGCGCGCGGTGTTCCTCGGAATCGCGCAGCGCCGTCAGGATGCCGTCCTTGGTCTGGAACTTGATGCCGCGCGGCATCGGCACCGACATTTTCCCCTTCGGCCCCTGCACGTCCACCGCTTGATCGTGAATCTGAATCTTCACGCCTGCCGGAACGGCAATCGGTTTTTGTCCAATTCGCGACATGAATCACTCTTCCTCGAAATGAGCTACCAAACCTCGCACAGCAATTCGCCGCCGACGCCTTCTTTGCGCGCCGCCTGGCCGGTCATCAAGCCCCGCGGCGTGGAAAGAATCGAAATGCCCATGCCGCCAACCACCGGGCGGATATCCGTCTTGCCGACGTAGCGCCGACAGCCGGGCCGCGAAATGCGCTTCAAATTCGAAATCACGCTGCGGCGGTCGCTGGTATAGCGCAGGTAAACGCGCAGCGTCTTCTTCACTTTCGTATCGTCCACGACTTTGTAGCTCGCGAGATAGCCTTCATCCTTCAAGATCCGCGCGACCTCAACCTTGAGCTTCGACGACGGCAAATCGACGCGCGCGTGCTTCGCTCGCGACGCGTTGCGGATGCGCGTCAGCATATCCGCGATGGGATCAGTGGTCATTCATTCCGTCCTTTACCAGCTTGCTTTCACGACGCCGGGAATTTCACCCTTGAGCGCCAGGCCGCGGAAACAGATGCGGCACATCTGGAACTTGCTGAGCACGCCGCGCGCCCGGCCGCAAATGCGGCAGCGGTTGCGGATGCGCGTCTTGAACTTCGGCTTTCTGCGCTGCTTCGCGAATTGACTGTCGCGCGCCATCTTTTCTCCTGACTTTCGTTACGCTCGAATGGGTACGCCGAGCAGCTTGAGCAGCTCGCGCCCTTCCTCGTCGGTGCGGGCCGAAGTCGTGATCGTCACGTTCATGCCCTTGATTTTGTCCACCCGCGTGTAATCGATCTCCGGAAAAACCAGCTGATCCTTCAGCCCCAGCGTGTAATTCCCGCGTCCGTCGAAGGAATTCGGCGGCAGCCCTTTGAAGTCGCGCAGCCGGGGCAGCACCACACTCGAAAGCCGGTCGAGAAATTCATACATGCGCTCGCCGCGCAGCGTGACCATGCAGCCGATGGGCATGCCCTTGCGAATTTTGAAATTGGCGATCGATTTCTTCGCCCGCGTGATTACCGGCTTCTGCCCGGCAATCTGCCCCAGTTCCTGCGCCGCGGTGTCCAGCAGCTTCACGTTCTGGCTCGCTTCGCCCAGGCCGATATTCACCGTGACTTTCTTCACCCGCGGCACGGCCATCACACTCGCGTAACTAAAGCGCTTCTGCAGCGCCGGAATCACGTCCTTGTTGTACTTTTCGTGCAAACGGCTGTTCATTCTCTAGTCCTCTAATTCCTAATTCTCGAAGGTCGCCTTGCAGCGCCGGCAAATCCGCGTCCGCGTGCCGTCGGGCAGCGTGGTATGACCCGTGCGCGTGTGCTTCCCGCAGCCGGGGCAAACCAGCATCACGTTCGAAACCTGCAGCGGCGCTTCTTTGTCCACAATCCCGCCCTTTACGTTCTTCTGCGGATTCGGGCGCGTGTGCCGCTTGATGATGTTGGCGTGCTCGACGGTCACCGTGTTCTTCCACGGATTCACGGAAAGCACTCGTCCGGTCTTGCCCTTGTCCCGGCCCGACATCACCTTGACGTTGTCGCCGTGCCGGATACTGATTGCATGCCTGGTCGGATTCTTTTCTCTGGTCATCGCTACCACACTTCCGGAGCCAGCGAGACGATCTTGGTGAAGTTCTTTTCCCGCAGCTCTCTTGCCACTGGCCCGAACACGCGCGTTCCTACGGGCTCGTTGGCATCGTTAATCAACACCGCCGCATTGTCGTCAAATCGAATGTAAGTTCCGTCCCGCCGCCGGTGTTCTTTCCGCGTGCGCACCACCACCGCGCGAACCACTTTGCCTTTCTTCACTTGGCTGTCCGGCGAAGCTTCCTTCACCGCCGCGGTGATTACATCACCCAAGCCCGCCACCAATCCGGCATCGCCGCCGAGCGGCAGGATGCACGTGAGCTGGCGCGCGCCGGAATTGTCGGCGACTGTCAGCCATGTCCGCATCTGAACCATTTGCGTGCTCCCTTATCCGATTCGCCGCCGGATTAATCAGGCGACGCGCGTCGTCCGCGCAACCACTTCCAGCAGCCGCCAGCGCTTCAATTTCGAAAGCGGCCGCGACGCCACGATGCGCACCGTGTCGCCCGGGCGCGCTTCGTTGTTTTCATCGTGCGCGTAATACTTCTTGGCCGACCGCACCACGCGAACATAAAGCGGGTGCTTTACCGTGCGCACCACCTTGACCACGATGGTCTTCTGCATCTTGGCGCTGGTGACCACGCCGATCAGTTCCTGCCGACGTCCGCTCTGTTCGTTCGCGGCGGCGGCTGCCTTCTCGTCCGTCATTTCGTCTTCCTCAGTTCCTGCTCTCGCAGCAAAGTCTTCACGCGCGCGAGTTCCTTGCGCGCCTCGCGCAACCGCTTCACGCCTTCGGTCTGCCCGGTAGTCAATTGAAACCTCAGACGGAAAATCTGCTCGGCCAGCTCGCGCTGCTGGTGCTCGAGCTCGGGTGCATTCATCTGCCGGAATTTCTCCACGCGTCGCGGCATCAGAGTTCTCCCGCGCGGCTGACAAATTTCGTGCGAATTGGCAGCTTGTTGGCCGCCAGGCTCATCGCTTCGGTGGCCGAGGTCAAATCCACCCCGGACATCTCGAACATCACCCTGCCCGGCTTCACTACCGCTACCCAATGCTCCGGTGGCCCTTTGCCCTTGCCCATACGCGTTTCAGCGGGCTTCTTGGTGAACGGTTTGTCCGGAAAAACGCGGATCCACAATTTTCCGCCGCGCTTGATGAAGCGCGTGATGGCCACGCGCGCCGCCTCGATTTGCCGGTCGGTGATCCATGCCGGCTCGAGCGCCTTCAATCCATATTCACCGAAAGCCAGCGACGACCCGCGCCACGCCTTTCCATTGCGCCGGCCGCGCTGCTGCTTCCGGTACTTCACTTTTTTCGGCATCAACATAATCGTGTCCCTGTCGTCCGGCTTCTAGGATTCAACCGCCGCCGCAGCTTCCGTCTGAGCCTTGCGGCGCGGGATGTTCTCGCCCTGATAAATCCAGCACTTCACGCCAATCAAACCGTAAGTCGTCTGCGCTTCCGCCGTGCCGTAATCGATGTCCGCGCGGAGCGTTTGCAGCGGCAGCCGTCCCTGCAGATACCATTCCTTGCGCGCGATTTCCGCGCCGTTCAAGCGCCCCGCCACGCGCACCTTGATTCCTTTGCATCCAAATCGCAGCGCTGAGTCCACCGACTTGCGCATTGCCCGGCGAAATGCCACGCGCTTTTCGAGTTGCAGCGCAATCGATTCGGCCACCAGCTGCGCATCCAGTTCCGGGCGGTGCACTTCCTGAATGTCGATGTGCACTTCGCGCTTGGTGCGCTTCTGCACTTCCTGCTTCAGCTTGTCGATTTCCGAGCCTTTGCGCCCGATGATGATTCCCGGCCGCGCCGTATGGATGCGAATAACCAATTTGTTCGCGGCGCGC
>Ga0209517_10003058_pt1 | contig 22999 bp, 15 predicted proteins | sample PeaSoiMetSII2010_FD_187695 | JGI IMG/M metagenome (GOLD analysis project Ga0209517, IMG submission 187695) | Peat soil microbial communities from Weissenstadt, Germany - SII-2010 (SPAdes) (version 2) | ecosystem: Environmental > Terrestrial > Soil > Wetlands > Peat | place: Germany...
CCACCGCGTGAAACTCCGATCGCGTCGAGCCCGGGCACAATGCGCAAACTCGTATGCCGTACGGCTTCATCTCTTCCGCCAACCCCTCCGCAAACAATAAATCGAAAGCCTTTGTAGCCGCATACGTCGAAATATACGGCACCGCCTGAAACGAAGCCGTTGACGCCAGGATCAGCACATCGCCTCTCCGCCGCGCCACCATGTCCGCAAGGTATAGCCTCGTTAAGTGTACAACCGCCATGCAGTTTACCTGCACCATGTCCAACAATCGCCGCGTTTCCACCGCCGTCAGCTCGCCATATTGCCCAAAGCCCGCGTTATTAATCAGTAGATCGATCTCGATGCTTTTTTGTTTCGTGAAATCGTAGATCTGTTGTGGTGCTTCCGATCTTGCCAAATCTGCCGTGAACACTTCCGTGCGAATGCCATGGCTTTGTTGCAGGTTTCGCGCAACTTCCTCCAGCCTGTCCCGGCGTCGCGCCGTAAGCACCAGGTTCGTCTCTTCCGCAGCCAACTGCTTCGCCAGTGCAACACCAATTCCCGAGCTTGCTCCTGTCACCAGCGCCCATTTGCCATTCCATTCCTGTTTCATGAGTTCCCCTCGGATTCAGTTCCCTTCGGCGGTTCTTCTTTGTTGAATCTCCACACGGAATCTCTTAAGCGGTTTCCTTCGTGTTTCATCCGCTCCATCAACCTCCGCGCCCACACAAATTCCGCCGCCAGCAGCGTAAGCCCAAGGAAAATGACCAGCCAGCCCGGCCCCGGAGTAAAAATCATGACCAGGCCAATCAAAAGGAGTGTGAATCCGGCAAGGATGCGGAAAAACCGCCGAACTTGCTCTATGCTGCGAAAGAACATGAATCCTCCGGGCGGAGGAACGGGAGCCCCTATTGTGCGGTCTATTCCGCTCTCAGGCAATACCCACAGAATCGTTAAGACGCCGCCAGCACCAAATTGGCTGCTTCCGCTGGACCATTTGCCTTCAGAAACTGTATTTCACCTGCACAAAGAAGTTACGCCCCGGCTCGGGGATTTTCACCCCGGAAGCGAACGGATCGCGGTAATAGGACAGATTCTCGTAGTAGTAACGGTTCAGTAGATTGTCCACGACAATGCTTGCCCTCCATCTCCTGTAAAGCGCGCCCAGTTTCACATCCAGCAAGCCGTAACCTGGCGTTGGCGTTTCGTGCAGATCTGTGTCTACTAATCCCTGCCGCCACACGCCCGTCCCGCCGATCTCCGCAAATCCCCAGCGGTGCGTGTAGCGCAGCGCCGCCCACGTCCGCATCGGCTGCATTTCGGGTAGATTTGTGTTGAAGACACCCGCTTCATGCTTGGGCGCATCCGTACCGCGAGAATAAGAGCTCCCCCCACGCAGCGAAAAACCCGCGGGAAGTCCCGCGCCGTAGCTCACCTCGCCTCCATATATGTGCGCATCCACATTCGTAAACGAACGCACGCTCCCGCCCATCCCAATCATTGGGTTCAGCAGAGGTTGGTTATTCACCAGGATATAGCTGTTAAGTTGCGAATAGAAAAGTGTTGGCTTGAAATAGGAGGAGCCCTGCCGGTAGATTGCCCCGGCAGTGGCCTCCGTGTTGCGCACTACAGGCAAATTCGGATTGCCAATGTCCGGACCAGACATCGAGTTCTCCAACAAATAGCGCTCCTCCGCATCGGGAACTCGCCCCGTCGCGCTGGCTCCGGCGAACAATTCAATCTGCCGCGGGAGCGCGTACGAAATGCGCATGTTCCCGGAACCATAGTTATCCGCGCTGCTTGTGTTGCGTGTGTTCTGGTAAGCGAAGTACAGATCAGTGTCGAGCCCGGCAACGCCGGTGGACATCGCAACGTGATCGAACCGCAAGCCGCTGCTGACCTTCAATCGCTCCGAGAACGAGTGGTGATAATCGGCGAAAACGCCGGCAAGATCTGTGTCCACGTTGGGCAACGAGGGATTCGAGGACATCAGGCCTCCCATGTTCATGAAGTCCACCATGTTCCAATTGCGCTCATAACCCTCAAACCCAATCGTCACGTCTTTGCCCGCGTCGAGTTCCGCACTTCCCCCAGCGGTGCGCGCGCGCGGCTCCGCCGCCATCATCCAGGGTCCACCCATGGCCATTTCCGCGGACGTGCGGTAGCGGTCACTCATAAAGTGAATCACCTGAGTGAAATAGCCCTCAATGCGAATAGCATTCAACACGGAGGCAAGGTTGTGAATCTCGTACTTCACTGTGGCGCGGTCTGCATTGTCGTAGTCCGAATCCATCGTCTCGTAGGGAGACAGCAACAGCCCGCTTTGTTGCCGCGTGTAAGACAGCGAGACCCGCTGATTGTCACTGGGCGTCCATACGGCATCGAACCAGCCGGTATTGATGTCAAAGGCATGCTGATGGAGCGCCGCGGAGGAATAGTTCGCGTAAGCGAGAAAGGATTTGCCGGAGCCATCCTTATAAGGGTCGGACACGCGGTACGAATATCCGGCAAGCACGCGGAATTTCGAGTTGCCAAATGAAACGGTCGCGCTGGGATTGAAAAAACTGAATGAACCGAAACTCAGGCTGGACGTGACGTGCACTCCAAGCGGCGGCGCCTTCGTGACCACCCGCACTTCCACACCCAGGCTGCCCGCGCTATCGCTCTCAAGTGCATCCTTTGCAATCTCCACTGTCTCCACTTCGGCGAAGTCCACATGCTCTGCCGGAGGGTCCGTGTGACCGGGGCATGCCCCATAGATGCGGGCACCATCGATCAGAAAATTGATGTTGTTCTGCTGGAAGCCGCGGATCACCACATCATTAGCAATGCCCGCTTTCCGGATTTTGGACACGCCATCCACCGCCGTGAGCGCTTCGCCAACGTCCTTTGCGGAGCTTTCGCGTACTTCACTCATGTCCAGTTGATCCTGAAACGGCTGGCTCTTGGCTTCCACGTGGACCTGTTCCGAAGCGGCGGCAATCTCCAGGCGCACAGACCAGTTCAGAACACCCGATCCGGAGAAATCAAGCGTGCCGCTGGCTGTGGCAAAACCCGGTGCCGTGATGCTGATCTGCAAAGGGCCAGCGATGGCCTGTTGGTGCTCGATTTGCACCCTGTAAGCACCCTTTTCATCCGTCTTCGCCGTCGCGATAAGCCGCCTGGCATTTTGCACTTCCACCACCGCCCCGGAAATCATTGCCCCAGAAGGGTCCGTCACCTCTCCGCGCACCTCTTCCGCCCACGCAGGGCGGGTCAAAACAAACAGAGACATCCCAAGAAGCAAAAGTCCAATCGCAATGCGTCGCATCCACTCTCCTCAAAAATGAGCGAAGGTTGCACAACGTAGTACGGCGAAAAAGGGGCAGAGACACTCCCCCCTGATTTCAGGGCGTCTTTTAGCTTAGGAAAAAAGGTGGGCCACGCTTGCGGTGAATTCCAAACTCACAACCCCGTGTGATGAGTATTGTCTCAACACCAAGCGCAGAGGCTGGAGCACAAGGAACAAAGAAGACCGGTGCGCGATGCAGGAACAGCGTCCGCCAAACAAGCGGCATCAACCACCGCGAGCGATAGGGGCATTCCGGCGTTGCAGCGCGCGCGACAGGCCCGGTGGAGGCAGTAATCCCCGGCGCCCCTGTATGCGCGAACATGGCGCAATGATGTTTCCCGTCGCGACGGCAGCAAGCCGGCAACGCAGCTTCCGAATCCACATTGCAAAACGGCAGTAAGAAAGGCAGGAAAAAGAAGGCCAGTAAAACGCCCGCTATCGCTCGCAGCCTAAAGCTGTGAGTACGCTTGGATCGTCGAATACGCACGGCAAGACAGGACATAAACCAAGTGCGATCTGCAACACACCGCTTACTTGCTCGCTTATGCAAACTTGCAACCGCGGAGTGATGCAAGAAAATTAAGTTGAGAATACCATAGGTGAAGGAGTTCTAACTTCGCAGAAATATGCGTGAAAATTCTGGCGGAGAGGGTGGGATTCGAACCCACGGTAGGGGTTAACCTACACACGCTTTCCAAGCGTGCGCCTTAAACCGCTCGGCCACCTCTCCACTCATCGGGTCAACCTTCTTACTTTAGCAGAAATTTCCGCGCGGACAATAAGCCGTGGCCTTGCGTTCCCAAACCCCTTCCCTCACGGTGTGATTCTGACTTTCACCTTGCAAGCACCAGGAACCGGCTTTTCGGAAACCACATACAAGTACCCGCCGCCACACCCCGAATACATTGCGCCCGCGTACCGCGCCTGGTAGAAGGCCAGCAATCCAGGCAAATCTACCGTGATGAGAGGATGTGCGACGGTGTTCGGCAGAAGCGCTTCCCAGCACTTCATGCTCTCGTTAAGGGAAGCGCCCAGCTTCCCTGCATCTTTCGCTAGGATTGCCGCAAAGCATGCTCTCCCGCATTCGCCTAAGCGGCGCACCCACTCCGGGTTCAGATGCTGTTCACCGAGGGGGCTGTAGCCCTCCTGACGCTGCGCGATCGGCAACAGATGAACAATCTCCTCCAGCCAATGGCCAACATCAGGATCATTACTGGATTCCACGCGGGCAGGAAACAACCCACCTTCAAATTGGAAGTCGTAGTCAAGCCTGCTAATCCCGGGCAGTATCAGCCCAGCCATGTCCTGAGAGCCGGACGGGTTCGCCTTCCCCTTGTTTTCCGCCTCATAGAGTTCCCGCACCAATTTCATTGGTTCTTCGTCAGGCAAGCTCCCGTTCCAAAGCTCTTGAGCAATCCTTCGCGTACTGGTCGCCATCCCGGCCCGGTCCATGAAGCGACATGTGGGCTCCAGGCCAACGACAACCATGGAACCCGGTGGGGCCGGGTTGAACTTGGACACGAAGGGCTGATCAATCCAACCACCGGCCAGTGCCATACGATAGGGAAACGTTCCGATGGGGTTGCTCAACATTCGCGCCCTCTCTGAAACCGTGATGCTAGCCAGCTACCTGTTCTTAAGCGCAACCTCTTTCATCCAGCCATTCCTTTGCATCGTGTTGCCAGAATCGCATCTATGCCGACTCCAGAATCATGTTCGCGTACTGAACCGTATCGCCTGTCCGGATCAAGCCAATCGCCAATGGGACGCGTTGTTTGAATTGCGTGTGCGGCTCAAACGTAACCGGAATCGTGCCGAAACACTGCGCGAAGCTGTGCATGGTATCCGAACTGTTGTCACGGCGGAATTCTTCCGCCATCACGATTCTCCCAATCACGAAGTTAGCTTGAATAGCCCGGAAAACATCCAAAACCCCAGGCACATCATCGACCAGAGAAATATCCACGGTTTCGATCTGCGGCCAGTACGGAAATCCCCGGTCGGCGATAACCAGCGTGTTTGTGTGACGGACGCGGCTCAACAACGAATTGATTGCGGGATTAAGAATTCCATTCTTCAGCACAGTTACCGCCTTCTTCAACCCTCGGTGGAAGGTCTAAACCCATAGTTCACGAAAGTTCGGTCTCAGTCGCTCCTCGATTGCCTTGCTGCGTCTGCCTCGCTTGCATCCTCTTACGCCGCAAATGAAACTCTGTCTGGTCCACCCTTACGGCCACTTCTGCACAACTATAGCGATCCGCGGCCAGGAACTCTCTTTTTTGCTCGGGCGTCGCGGATTTCACATCCAACAGCCACAACCACAGGCGGTATTCTTGGTGTTCCTTCATTGCCGGAAACACCCGTGCGTTCCACAATGTCCGTCCCCGCTCAGGCGTCTCGGGTGGCCAGATAGCGGAAGCGTCCGCTCCGATTGCTTCCAGCCAATTCTGAAGCGGCTGCCCACAAAATGTGCCTCCCTCTTCGGCGGAATGTTTAAACGTATCGTCAATTCCGTAATATCGGAAAAACCAGACCCTTTCACCCCTGCGACTCACACCCGCTGACAAATCTAAGCAAGCGCCTTTTTGCAGCCGAAGGGGTTTCAAAACGTCCACTCCGACAACCGCATTCCATCCTTCCAGGGTTAACTTGTCACGAACAACGCAGCACTCAATCCACGCATGATCCGCGGCGACTTCAGAATCAATTGCGCTATTCAGGATCAACGAACTCCGCGCAGCTCTGCCCGAATCCTCTGCAAGCAAAGCCATTCCATTCGTAATCAGTTCTCGCGTCGTCCCGAAGTGGAGGAACTTGCACCGCGGCAGTATCTCCAGATTTAGCGGAATACGCTGCAGGAAGCCGAACCAATTCGCAAGGAGCGCGCAATCAATAGTCGAACCGCTCGCTCGCACCGCATCCACATACTGTTCGCAAGTCGTTTCTGTCCCCAGTACGCAACAAATCTCCCGGTAGAGGTCGATGCTATTGGAAAAAAGTGCGTCGCGCGCTTCCTTCTGCCCTTCCAGAGCAGCTTTGCCGTGATCCCGGGGACCTTCCGCAAAGAAGGCACGCATTAACCGGACCGCCGCGCTGGCGTCCATACTCATCACGCCCAGATCGAGTACGGATTCCCCCTCCTCGTTCACTGCTCCCGTTTCAACCTGCTTGTCCATTGATGGCTTCTGCAAATACCGTCTCACCGAGCCGTTCTTATCGGCGCAGAAGACACCATGATGCGCTGCCTCTTCCGAGGAAGCGAAGCATCCCAGCGCCGTGATTCCTGGCCGGTCAAGTTTCATAACAGAGGGGTCAAACAGAATGAGCGCATCTCCGGAAGCCACCACAATCTGCCCCTGGCGTGCTTCCGGTAACCGGAGGAATGCTGGCACGAGCCGATCAAACAGGGTTGCAGCAACTGCAGGTTGGCCCTTGGCTGGGACCGGAACGAACATCTTGCCGCAGTGCGAGTACGCAGGCAGGCGCCGGGAATCTCCGCCTGCATGGACGATCAAAATTCGCAGACCGCTCAAAATCGCCTCGGCCTCCTCGAAACTTCCAGCACCAACCCCCGGCATCTCGCCACGCAATACACACCCAAGCGAATGCAGAGTGCTTCCTCCGCTGCCGATACGTCTGCCCTCCAGATCGGGAATCACAAGACAATGACGGACCTCCGGAAGTTCGCCGGCTTTCTGTCTCTCTCGAAGCTGATGGTCGTAAGCCTTGGCCTGCTGATCGTTTGCGGCTGTGACGATCAGATAGTCCCAGGTCCTAGTTGTCTTCAATGCATCCACTTCCATTTATTCCGTTTGCCCGCTCCTGCCTTCATCGCTTTGCTGGATCTTGCAATTCCGGTGGCTTTTGGAATTCGATCTTGAACGAGTACGCATAGTTCCCGGCCTTTTGCGGTGGCACCTGAATGTGCAGGCCGTCTGGTTTGAGCTGGTATGTCAGTGGAGATCCCTGCCCCAGAAGTGAAATCGCGACAATTCTCTGGCCGGAGAGTGCCGCCTCGCTGAGGGTGTGAATCACCGCCTCGCCCGATTCCGGCCAAGCCATTTCGATGGCGTAGAGCACATTGCCCTTGGTGGTGAAACGGAAATCCTGCGCTGTATACGGCTTAACATCCGTATCGTGAAAAGAGCCTTCGACGATGACCGTGGGGCCTTCGCCATACTTGGACCACGCTCGAGTGCCGTATATCGCCTCTCCGTTCACTTTGAGCCAGGAACCGATGTCGCGCAGAATCGCCTGAACTTGCTCGGGAATGGTGCCGTCTGAGCGCGGGCCGACGTTCATAAGCAGGTTGCCATTCTTGCTCACAATGTCTATGAGTTGGTGGACCATTGTATCTGCCGATTTAAAACTGTCGTTTTCGATGTAGCCCCAGGATTTGTTACTGATGGAAGTATCCGTTTGCCAATACTGCGGGCGTATTCCAGACAACTGGCCTCGTTCAATATCCAAAACCGCGGAGTGTTCCTCGATGGCGCTGTCCTTGTAGTTGATGACGGGTACTTTGCCCTTACTGGCGGCGTGGTTGTAATAGAAGGCCGCAAATTCCGCCACATGCCCTCTGGCAGTAGGCTGCCCGATCCACCAATCGAAGTACATAATATCCGGCTCGTACTTCTCCACAATCTCCGCGCCGCGCGCCAGCCAGTCATCCAGGTATTCGTTGCTCAGATAGGTCCAATCCTGGAGCAAACTCCCCTTCCCCTCCAGCCACGCGTGCGCTGGACCATAGAATGCGAAGAACTTCGGATCGTTCACATCCGAATCAATTTTGCGGCCGCCTTCGAGGAAGAAATCGTGTTCAATGCGATGCGAAGATGCACCCAGTCGCAGCCCTCTTTCGCGCAGTGCTTTTGCCAGTTCGCCATACATATCACGTTGCGGGCCCATCTTCACCACAGTCCAGTCGGACAACCCGCTATCGTACATGGCGAACCCATCATGGTGCTCAAAGACAGGTACAACGTACTTGGCCCCCGAATCTTTGAATAACTTCGCCCACTCCTGAGGGTCGAAGCGCTCGGCCTTAAAACGCGGGATGAAATCCTTGTAGCCAAACGTCGTCTGCAAACCATACGTGGCGATGTGGTGTTTGTATTCGTCGGAGCCTTCCTGATACATGTTGCGCGGATACCATTCGTTGCCAAATGCCGGAACGGAATAGACGCCCCAGTGGATGAAAATGCCAAACTTCGCGTCCTTATACCAATCCGGCGCTTCGTAGTGGCGCAGCGATTCCCAATCAGCGCGATAAGGTCCAGCCTCAATGGTTTTCTCCACTCCATCTAAGAGAGCTTTACGTGCCCCGTCGTATTTCGAGCTGGCCCGCTGCCAAGCTTGATCCATCTCGCGGGGAGATTGCGAATTCGTCGCCTTCGTATTTGACGAAGCGTTCTGTCCAAGAACATGAACTGGGATGAGCAACAGGACAGCCAGGCCAACAACAAACTTCAGGCCCCGCAGAAAATCCATCGGCAATCCATTCGCTTTCATATTTCGCCTCCGGACACAAATTCACAGCGTGATCAACAGACCAAGACCTAGCCGCACTGCCTCATCTCTATGATTCGCTGGCCACTGCGGAGCTGTCCGCTCTCTGCGAACCAAAAAACGAGTACAAGCAGATAAATAAGTACGCAAACAGCGGCACCGAGTAAGCCAGCGCCAAACTGTGATGCCTCACCGAGATCAACCCCATGATTGGAGGAAAAACCGCGCCGCCGACAATGGCCATAACCAAAAAGGAGCCCCCAATTTTGGTGTTTGGGCCGAGACCCTTTATTCCCAACGCAAAAATCGTAGGGAACATCAGCGACATGAAAAAACTGGTCAGAAAGATGCACCAGATGCCGAACCAGCTCGGGTGTAGAACTCCGATCCCGACCAGGACCACATTCGCGGCCGCATAAGCGCCCATCAGGCGGCTGGGTGTAAAAAAGCGCATCACGTACGTGGATACAAATCGCCCCACGCCGAACGCTCCCAGCGAGCCAGTAAGGATGTATCCCGCAATCTTCTCTGGCGTGTGGCCGTAATCCTGCACGTAGGTGATCAAGTAACTCCACGTACCCACCTGCGCTCCGACATATAAAAACTGCGCAATGACCGCAAGGATAAAATGCCGCTGGCTGAGCAGTTGGCCAAAACTGCCGTGCTCACTATGGTCCTGTTCGTCCTCGCTCGTTATTACCGGGAACTTCGTACGGATGATAAGCACCGCCCAGATCACCGCGAACACGCCGATGACAAGGTACGGCCGAATCACGCGCAACGTTTCAAATCGCAAATACGCCTGGTACGTGTGCGCCGCCTGGCGCGCCGCGATTTCCTGCGGACTCAATTCAACGCCGGAAAGGATGAAGACCGTCCCGATGAAAGCCGCCGTGATCGCACCCAGAGGATTGAACGCCTGCGAAAAATTCAGCCGGCGCTCTGAACTGTCTGGATCGCCCAGTTGCGCAATAAAGGGGTTGGAAGCCGTTTCCAAAAAGGAAAGCCCGCTGGCGATGATAAAGAGCGCGAAAAGAAAAAAAGCATAGCTGCTGTACAATGCCGCCGGCCAGAACAAGAAACAGCCCGCAGCGAGAAGCAGCAAGCCCAGTACGAAACCCGCTTTGTAGCCCGCGCGTTTCATCATCAGCGCCGCGGGAATCGCCAGAAGAAAATAACCCATGTAGAAGGCGGACTGGATAAGACCGGCCACGAAGCGGGAAATCTCGAAAGACTTCATGAACTGCTTGATAAGGACATCATTCATGCTGCTGGGAATTCCCCAAAGGAAAAACAGCACGGTGACAAGAATGAAAGGAACGATCTGCCCTGCGGGAAACAGCTTATGACTGGGAGACGGTCTCGCTCCTCCCGAACCACTCTCAATTTTTGGATTCACCTTCGCCCGCCCTTTCCTGATGAACGTGATTGCCTTGTGTGGCCCGCGCTACTTATCTCTTTCCGTAAAGTGGGCCGAAGTTCGCGCAAGCCCGGTAATCTCCGCCTTCAGGATCGTGCGTGCCAAATCCCGTCCAGGTACTTGGCCGGAAGATCCTCTCCTCCGCCACGTTGTGCATGCACACGGGTATCCGCAGCATGGCCGCAAGCGTAATCAGCTTGTCCCCGATGTGCCCGTAACTGATGGCTCCGTGATTGGCTCCCCAATTGTTCATCACCGAATACACATCCCGGAACGGGCCCTTCCCCGTAAGGATCGGCGCAAACCACGTCGTCGGCCAGGTGGGATTCGTGCGGCGATCCAGAATCTGATGCACATCATCCGGCACATCTACCGCGTATCCTTCAGCCAGTTGCAACACCGGCCCCAATCCTGCCATCAAATTAATCCGCGACATCGTGACCGGCATCTCACCCTTGGTCAAGAACTGCGAAGAGTAGCCTCCACCTCGAAAGTATTCCAGCATCGCCGGACACCACCGCGTCGCGCCCAGGCACCGCTCAACCTCTTCCGCGGAAATCTCCCAAGAGGGCTTCATCGTCGGTTTGCCGTCCTTCGCCATCTCTCCCGTCGCATCCAGCGTGGCTGCACCGGAATTAATCAAGTGCAGAATGCCTTCGCTCGCCTTGCCACGCAACGCCTTTCCCGTCACTCGCTTCACCGATTCCGGGCTCCAATACGTGCGCACATCGGCAAAAATCTGCGCTGTATCCGTCAGCAAATGTCCGAACAGCATCGTCGCGCCATTCAGGGAATCATTTTCGGTGGCAAATACAAAAGGCTCACGAATGCCGTTCCAGTCGAACGATGAATTAAGGATTGCTTCCATGAAATCGCCATTGGGGAAGTGATCCGTCCACTGCCGCTGCCCCTGGAATCCGGCGACCAGCGCATTGCGGCCCATTGCCTCTTCACCGAAACCGAGTTCCACCAACCGGGGATTCCCAATCATCAGGTCACGCCCGATCAACGTCATCTTGACCACCGTCTCCCAGTCCGCATCCTTCTTCGCGCGCGTCGTTTGCAACTTCTTCGGATTCATGTCCGCGCCTTCTTTGCACTTCTCCTTTGTCCAGCTCAGCGCCCGTTTAAACTCCTCGGGATCAAAAATTCCTTCCTCGATGCGGCGAGCAAATTCGGACATGTCCACAAACTCCGTCCGGATCCCCAGATAATTCTGGAAGAAACTCGGCTCAACCATAGATCCCGCTATCCCCATGGACACTGCCCCCAGCGACGCGTACGACTTGCCTTTCATCTCCGCGACGGCCAGCCCCGCCTTGGCGAATTGCAGCAGTTTCCCCTGCACGTCTTTCGGAATCGAGCTGTCCGTCGAATCCTGAACGTCGTGCCCATATATGCCGAACGCAGGCAAGCCCTTCTGATTGTGTCCCGCAAGCACCGCGGCAAGGTACACCGCGCCCGGTCGCTCCGTGCCGTTGAATCCCCAAACGGCTTTAGGAACGAGCGGATCCATGTCCATCGTTTCCGACCCGTAGCACCAGCAGGGGCTGATGGTCAGCGATACGCCCACACCCGCGTGCGCGAACTTGTCCGCGCACTCAGCCGCTTCCGCTACTCCTCCGATACAAGTGTCCGCGATTACGCATTCCACCGGCATGCCGCTGGGATGGCGCATATTCTTTTCCAGGAAATCCGCCGCAGCCTTGGCCATTCCCATCGTCTGGCCTTCCAGCGATTCGCGAACGCCATTTCTCCGTCCGTCAATCGCCGGACGGATTCCGATCTTGGGTAATGCCCCCCGCAACCGTTTCTGTGGTTCGATTTTCTTTGCGTTGCGAACGTTGGCCATGATGATCTCTCCTCTTGAGGCAATCGTTTCTTCCTGGGACTGCTTTGTGTTTCAAGGAAACCTGTTCGACCTTGCGGATGAAGGTGTAATGCCTGAGGAGCGACTGGGGAAGTTGGCCGCATTGCCGGCTCATCGAGAGGAAGCGCTTTCTCTTGAGCCTCTGGAACGAACCACACTTCTCCGGGTCTCGGCAAAATGCCAGTCACGAACCGTCTGCACCACCTAATATAGACCTGCGCAGTACGGCGGAACAACACGTTTGGATCTTCGCGAAGTGAGGTTGGGTCCGCGCAGCGCTTTGGTCTGGCTTCACGCAGAGCCGAAGTGGAGGGCGTGCTGGGCTATTCCTAAAGTTTAGCGCGGAACACACGCCGTTTGACCGATTTGACCCTCGCCCGGCGCTTACGGCATGATGTAAATAGTGTGTTCGCAACAATTCCGGGGTCGTCTAATTGGTAGGACACCAGCCTTTGGAGCTGGTTATTCTGGTTCGAGTCCAGGCCCCGGAGCCATCTCTCTCCTCTAACGAAAGCTCTCAAGCTCGCAGATTATTCCGCAATGGCGGAGATTCTGTAGCTCACCCCTTCAGGGGTGAGGCCGTCCATAACTCCACCCGAACTGCCTCTTTCACTCCTAGCGCTTTTTCTTCTCTGTGACCCGTGCGTGAGCCCTTCGCTTTTCGATTTTCGCTTTTCGAGTTTCGTATTTCGATTTTCGCTGCTGCATCTTACCCGTGTTGCCCCAGCAACTCTCCCACCGCGCGAAAAGCCTGATCAATCGCCACATCCGTATACGCGCTCGCTCCCGCATCCGAATTCGCAATCGCAATCCGTCCAAACGGCTTTCTGCCCACCACCCAAGGCTCCTCGCCTTCTTTCCACTCTGGATCAAACAGCGCATTCGGCGTGAACGCATACCCATGCGCCCAGCGATTCACGGTAATTCCCTGAATATCGTTCGCCGCATCGAATCCCGCGCCGCCCAGCATCCGAGTCAATTGCTCGCGGATGTTCCGCTCGAATTTCGTGAACAGCGTCTGCAGCAACTCCGTCCGCCCCGCGCGATTCTGATCCCTCATCGGCAGCCCGGGCTTGCATGGAGTCCTCAGCATGAACAGCACTGCCGGTTCCTCTGGCTTGCTCGGAAACTCATACTTTCCCAAGCTCACCGGAAAATCCAGCGCCACATAAGTGTGATAGCTCGCCGGCGCCACAATCTGGTGCACGCCCAGCTTTGCAAACGGCACCCAATTCCGCAGCGCCACGTGCGTGTACACCAGCGGCGCCTTCACCAAATACGCCAGCGCCTCCTTTTGCGCCTCCGGCAATTCCGGGCAAACATACGGAATCATTCCGTTGTAGCAGGCCAGCACGCAGTACTTCCCTTTCACCGTGTACCGCTTGCCCCCGCGCATATACGAAACTTCCACTTCCTTGGCCGCATCTTTCGCGCCCGAATGTTGCGCGCTCACCACCGTGCTGTTCAGCCGTACACGCACCGCGTTCTCCGCGCGGTCCAGCTTGCTGTAGTCCGCCCTGGCCGTCACTACATCTTCCATGGTGTTACCCGGCATCGCTTCCGGAATCAGCGAGCGTACCAGCAACCGCGCCACCGAAGCGTTGCCGTCGGGAAAATGGAAAATGTACGGCTCTTCCTTCTCATGTTCCGGGAATCCCAGCCCATCAAATCCCGCATAGGAGAACGACTGATAATCGTCACCCGCTTCATAACACGCGATAGCCGAAACAGCTTCAATCCCCACGCAAAACAAATCGTGCGTAAACGTCTGGAAAAACGGCAGCGCCTCCGGAATCAATTTGCAATATTTCGTCAGGTATTCCGCGTAGCTGATTTTTTCCAGCTTGGCGATCTTCTGCTCGCGGCTCAATCCCGGCAAGTAATCCATTTTCTCCGTGTACACACGCGCGATATCCTTGCGCGCCGCCTCCGAAAGCGGCGTCTTCGCAAGGAATTCCGGCCACGGCGTCGTATTCATTCCCGTTACCAGCCGGTCTTCGCCAAAAGTTTCTTTGTCGAAAAACGCCGCGGTGCCCAGTTTCGTATACAGCTTTGTGTCGTAAGCCTTGAAAAACTTCTGCGTCTCGATCCCCAACTCCTTCAACAGTCCCGCTGCTTCCGCGCTGTACTTTCCGGGACTCTCGATGGATTGCGTTCCTCCGTAACTCAGCACCATCCGCCCGGCCGCCTGAAACTCATTTCGTTTCGCGTGCCCGCCGAAGTCATCATGGTTATCCAGGATCAGGATCTTCGCGCTCTTCCCAACTTTCTGCCGAAACCGGTACGCCGCTGCCAGCCCGCTGATCCCTCCTCCAACCACCACCAGGTCGTACAACTCGCCGGTGTTCACCGCGTCGCCCAAACCGTCCGCACTCTCTCCATCACGCAAGCGGTGCGCGATGCTGAACGATCCGTCATGATTCCCGCGTATCCCCTGCTTTGCCGGAGGGTAGTAGTCCGCCGCCTTCTCCGGCGCATACTCATCCAACACGCCAGCCGCCAGCAATTGCTCCGCGCCAAACGTGCCGCCCACCAACGTCGCTCCCGCCCCAATCGCCACGCCATTCAGAAAATCACGGCGCGTGATCTCCCGCCCAATCCCCAGCTCTTTATCTTTCAATTCGTCGCTCATCATCCACCCTCACGCCATTCCAAGCGCCGTAGTATACCCTGCCACCCAAACACTTTCCCATTCGCAGCAGGCCTTGCTTGTGGGCCACTTTTCCGGTTGAGCCCGCAGTGCTTACCGGAAACATGGGCACCTGCAGCAAGCTGTCCCGTGGAGTGAAGTCAAACGACTCGTTTCTCTCGCGTCAATTAGGGAACGAGGAGGCCGCAAAAACACCCTTCTGGGGAATGCCCCGGCTTGTAACAAGATAAACTGCAAAGCTTCCCAGCCAGTGACCACCTTCATAATGTTTGCCCGTCACCGCCGCAAGCCCAGCACGTCTGTGCTCCTGGGCAGCCGCCATCATCGCCGGCAGGCGTTTATCGGCTTTGGGAAGGCTGGCAGCGATTCCTTCCAACATCCATGCGCGACTTAGGTTGAGCCCGTCCAGATGTGCCAATTTCGGGTCACTCGGATCGGGCGACACCACTGGCTGTAACCAACCGTTATTTCCCACGTCGGAAATCTGTGGCAGAAAACTTCGCAGCCAGCCGGCAAACTCGGGGCTCGGCAGCACACGTCGCATCACATCTGCTTCCCCGAGGCATGGCGATAGAAAATCTTCGCCGGAGGGCTCATACGCCAATGGACATTGTTTATCGGCCAGGTAGAACTGCCGGGCTTTCGATTCCACCAGGCCAGCAAATCTCGCATTCCCTGTAGCGCGTGCATAGTCAAGCATTAAGCCCATCGCGAAAGCGGTCTGCGCATGCTCTCCGATTCGCACCGGATAGGAGAGCTTGGGAAGCCAGTCATTCAGCCGTCCAAGGACAGCCTGTTCCAGCGGACGCAAGTTTGCCGCGAGATCGTGTGCCTCAGGATCGTCCCACTCGTGGAGTTCCGCCACCAGTTGAAGCAGCCAGGCTAGCCCATAGGGACGCTCGAAGCTGGCACGTCCCTCCCCGCGCACGTAGACAGCTTCTTGTACAATATTGTCTGCGGTCAGGCTTTGGCGCAAAGCCTCGCGTGCCGGCGGCGCGAAGCCAGCATTGGGAAAGGTCCTGACTAGTCGTACCAGCAACCAGTGTCCGTGCACCGAAGAGTGCCAGTCATAGCAGCCGTAGAACGCGGGCGTCAGTTTTCGCGGCGGAGCCACATCCGCATCGCTGTTCAGGCTGTGAGTGAGTTTGTTTGGATATTCCTTGTGAACGCACGCAAGCGCAAGATTGGCGAACCGCTCCGCCGCGTTGATGTCGAACGCGGGAGGAGGCGTGGTGTTTTGCGCACGCATCGGACTACCGGCCAAAAGTAAAAAAGCAGCGCAGATTATGTACTTCATTTGAGACCTACTCTACACGAAAAATGTCCGAGGCTGTCAGCCGACGCACGGCGTCCACTGAAGATCGCAGCTCGCTCCAATTTGGCGAGAGATCCGTTTGTCACTCATAGCAACACAACGGGGTCGTCATTGGTCGTATCGTCGGCCATTCAGAAGTCAGCCATCTACCCAAAACCTGTCATTCCGACCGGAGGGACGGCGGTTCTTGCCGTCCAGGAGCGGAGGAATCCCTCCTAGACTTCGGATTTCAGGCTAAGACGGTGACCGGAAGGACGGGTGCCCTGACGTCAGGTGGTTAGCAGGCGGCAGGAGTCGGCCTCTTCGTCGAAAGGTAGATCTGCCTTTGGGGGGTCGGGTACAGGGATCGTTGCTGCGGGACGCGCCTCCGCGGCTGGTTCGGGCACTGGTGGCTCCGGGAGAGCCGGCTTTCTTTCGTTGATGAGGGGCGTGAGCCAGGGACTCTCCAGTGCCGCTAGCGCAAGCTCTTCTTCGAGGCCGTTGTAGAGCGAGTCTGCCAACTCCTCTCGCGCTCTGTCCATGTAGTTTTCCCCATGCTTTCTTCGGAGGGACTCAAAAACGGACCGCGTGGTTATTGCGCCCACCTTTGCATCGATAAGTTTTCGGGGTTTGCCGGATTTGTAGGTCCTGAGTGCGTTGCGGAACGTGAGCACTGAATCGCCTTGGTGCTCATCGAGGCTTTCGCCGAGGGCCTGTACAAACTGCATTTGAAAATTGGATCGATCTTTGAGGTTCTGCTCAAGCTCCACGAACTGTGTTGTCTGTGTTTCTTTCAGCTTCTTCACATCGGCTGCATTGGATTCCCAAAGCTTCTGCACTTCCTTGGCTAAAGCCCGTGCGTATTCGTTGCGCATTTGCACCGTGGCTCCGGCCGTAGCCGTTTTTGTTTGCTCGTCGATCATTTTCAGGCTGAATCTGGCAACAAGGACATACACGCCTGTCAGGAGTAGTCCCATGATTCCCAGTGTCCACATTTGCGTGTTGAAGGCTTTTTGGTAGTAAGACTCGTACTGCTTCTGCGTGCGCAGGATGTAATCCTTTTCCATCTCTGCGTTGCTTGCGGCTTTTTCGGCGGCATCGGCGCGCTCCTCGAGCTTCTTTAGGCGGTCTTCCGGGGTGCCGCGCGAGGCTTTTTGTGGCTGCTCCGATCGAAGGGCGGCAGGACTGAAAAAAGCGAGAGCCGCAACTAGAACCAGAATGCGTTGGCGTATGGTACTCACGGGGCTGACTCCTGGCTGGGTCTCCTAATCTAGTTGCTGGGGGGGTGTGGGGTTACTGTTTGAAGGGGTAGCGGTGTCCGAAGGGATACCGGCCGGAAGGGCTAGGCGTCTCGACCAGCGGTGCGCAGCGTTCTCTCAATCTAAACAGCCTGCTATTCTGAAACCGACTCACCGCCCAACCCTCCAGGCCATTGCGCTTCCGAACCTCTCCGCCCTGCGATATTGTCGACATCCTGAAGAAGACGGGACGCAAATATCTACTCCCCGCTGCCTAGGAGCAGATAAATTCTTCGTGCAGCAAAGGAGAATTTCCCCGTCCTAGTACCCTGTCTTGATATTCACACATCTCCTGACCGCATGATCAGGCAAGGGTTAGCCGTTTTTCAGTGGCATTCGCTTGGTCGTCTAATTGCTCTCTGATTGTCGGCGTCTTTCTCTATTCTGCATTATCGAAATTCCTGCCTGAGCACCCCAGCTGCTACCTGGCAGCTGATCGCTATGCGGTGATCCGACTTCTTGAGTTGTAAACAGAGTTGAGGGGGGAGAACTGGATATGGAGCCTTACGAGGAACAAGATCTGCACGAGAATAACGGGAACAAGCCGTCCGATCTGCCAACCACCACAAACCATTGGCTGGTCGTCGCTCTCATCATCCTGCTGGCCTTCGCCGGGTACGCGGTGAACTATGGCGCGCGTCAGCACAGCCTGGCGGATCAGATGAAGCAGCAAGCTGCGGCAACCACCACTTCGATGGATCAGTTGCAGGCGCAAGTCGGCACTCTGACTGCCAAGCTGAATGGGATGACATCCGCACCGCCTCCGGCCGTTTCACCGGGGCCTTCCAGCACGTCGCCGGCCGCTTCCGATGAGGACACCACAGCCCCGACTCCTGCCCCGGTCACCGCCGCTGACACTCCGGTTGTCGTCTCCGCCCCGAAGCCCGCGCCAGCAAAAAAACATACAACGGCCAAGCACCGCGCCGCTCCCGTGGACAAACGCTATACGGAACTCAAATCGCAATTGGACGAGCAGCAAAAGCAGTTGAAGGATACACAAGATGCGGTGGCCAAAAACCGCGCCGATCTGGAAGGCTCTCTCAACTCGACCCGCGACGAACTCAATGGCTCAATCGCCAAGACGCATGACGAACTCGTCGCCCTCGAGAAGCGCGGCGAGCGCAGCTATTTCGAGTTTGATCTTTCCAAGTCCAAACAGTTCCAGCGCGTCGGGCCGCTCACCATCTCGCTACGCAAAGCCGACACCAAGCACAAAAACTACGACCTAGCCATGATCGTGGACGACAACGAACTCAACAAAAAGAAAGTCAATCTATACGAGCCCATCTGGATTCACACCGAAACCGGCGCGCAGCCGATTCAAGTGGTTGTGAATCGCATTGAGAAGGATCAAATCCATGGCTATATCAGCGCGCCGAAATACAAACAATCCGAACTGGCGGCCATAAGTTCATCCACAACGCCCCCAGATTCCGGCCATGCCGAGTCGGCTTCGCAGCAGCCGCAGCAATAAATAATTTCCCTCTCAGCTTCGCCAGCAGGGCGCCTTCGCTGGTGCCCTGCTCTTTTGTTTTCCGGCACAATCCGCTGGCGTTCTTTTCTGCCTGCTCTTTTGCTTCGACTTTTGGCCTTGCGATGTTACCCTCATTGCCTTGCATGGAGGGATGCGCGGCAATGCCTGAACTCGTCGCTGGAACACAACCCGAAAAGGAAACCGGCCGCCTCGAAGCCTTCAGCGACGGTGTCTTCGCCATCGCCATCACCTTACTTATCCTCGAACTGAAAGTTCCCGCTCTTCCTGCAACCGGCATCACCTCCGGCGCGCTTGCCAAAGGCCTGCTCCTGCAATGGCCCAGCTACATCGGCCTAGTCACCAGTTTCTTTACCGTTCTCATCATGTGGATCCATCATCATGGCATTTTCCGCAATATCTGCCGCACCGATCCCTGGTTGCATTATGCCAACGGCTGCTTGCTGCTGATGGTGGCCTTCGTTCCCTATCCCACTTCCGTCCTCGCCGCCTACCTGCGAACGCCCGCCGCCCGAATGGCCATGGTCTTCTATTCCGGCACGTTCGTAGTTATCGCCCTGGCCTTTTATCTCGTGATCATCGCAGGCTTTCGCAAGAAGCTTCTCGCCCCCTCGGCTTCCATGGAATTTGTCACTAAGACTTGTCACAGCTACAGGTACGGCCCGCCGCTTTATTTTGTGGCCACGCTCGCGGCATTTGTTGATGCGCGGCTCTCTTTGGCCATTTGTACGGGTTTGTGGATCTTCTGGGCTACCACCATCACAAAAAACACTGTGGCTTGATCCGAGTTGGATTATTTATACGTCGCCACCAATTCGCCGTTCTCAATATGCAGGTCGGAAATGTCCGGCGGCAATCGCAGCTTTTCGCGATTATCGGGGGACTCCATCAGCCGCTGCACCGCGGTTTCCAATGTCGATTGTGGAATCGGCAGCGAACCGATGTGCCCGCTCACCGGCTGGAATTGCAGATAGCCGTTCGTCGCGCCCAGTTTCCCTTCCAATTCCAGCGTCATATCTTTGCCGTGTACATCGAAAACTACGTACGCTTTCACGCGATCGTCCGCCATCTGCACTTTCACATCGCGTACGGATGAGCGCATCTTCTCCACATCCTCCGCCGTAGGCGCACCGGTCCCTCCCGGTGTTGCTTCAGGCGCGGGTGTCGCGACTGTCGCGGGCGAATCCGTCTTCAAGTCCAGATGTGAAGCCAAATACGAATTCAGTTCCGACTCATCCAGGCGCACCGTGCCCGGCTGGCCCTGCGCCACCGTCTCTGCAACTTGTGCGAATTTCTCTTCGGCGCGCGCCGCTGCTTGTGGCGTCGTCACCACCGGCGGCGCCGGCTCTTTGTGCAGCACCAGAACTAACGTGATCAAGGCAACCAGGTAGGTGGACCAGCGGAAAATGCGGAATATCCAGCGCAGCACGCTGGTCTTTGGCGGAACTCGTGTCGCGGGACTCGGTACGTTTGTTGTGCTCATCGGTGTTGCCTCAGTTCATCCGGCCACGCATCGTTCCCCAGCCCTCTTTGCTTTAACCCTAACGCTGTGCGGAAGTTGCCGCAATCCGTCGGCCGTCGGAAGAAGCCAATGCGGCACCTGTCCCTTCGACCCTATAAGTGATAGTTCCCCAATCGCGCTCGGGAAGTTCCCGTGCCCGCTGAGCTTGGCATTTCGCGGCGGCCTCTGCGGCGGGAAAAATGTCGGCGCGCCGACCATATTATTATTCATAGAGTTTAGTATATAGTTACTAGAGTCACGGGAAACAAAGGAGTTAGGAGAGAACGCATTTTGCGGAAGGCCTACCCCACCCCCCTGTTTTTGCGTATGTACGGGAATGATTGGGCTTACGGGCGAAGTTCTCGGATGTACGGGAATGATTAGACTTAGTGGCGAGTGGCTAGCGGCGAGTGGCGAGTAACAGAGCAGAAAAAGACGCCTTTCCGAGTTTTTGTAGCGGCCACCTTCAGAGGTGCGCGGGTTTTGCGATTTTGTGTTCGTGCACAAATATGTCGGCGCGCCGACATATTCAATTAATTCCCTGTGAAATGGAGGTTTTCGAGGAACAGGTTTGCAGTTTGTACAGGGGAAGCCTACTGAGGCGGTCCGCTCTCGCACCAGAAAGTGAAAAACTGCCCAGGAAGCGGGCCGGTGAGCGCCTTGCAGGGAGACGCGTGAGGGGTGGTGCCGATCAATCACAACCCATGATACTACACCATTTACCACATGTCAATCAGTATTTGTGAGGTACTAGTTTCGAAACTAGTGCGAGGAAGCAGGAAAGCGGAACCCAAGACCCGGGCGGAAAGAGTCTATAGTTTACAGTTCACAGTTGACAGTTTCGGAGAAGAGGAACCCGCGACCCAGGCATACACTCCGTGCCTGGGGCACCCGCGAAGTAGCATGGCTGGATGTCTCCCCCCGCACTACGAGGTTCTTCTTTACTCCACCGAGCTGAACACCGACAAATTCCAGGTGTCTCTCCAATTCACGGTGAGGGCGTGGTTGGCTGGATTGATCTCGATGGGCAGCCAGATGTGCGTGGCGGCGGTGAAGTCTGGAATGTCCATGGCGTTTGCCGCCCCAAAACGATCCGCCATGAAAATGAACGCGTGCGTTTGTCCCGCTGCCGGCAGCACAAATGTGGTTTGCCCATCGAACGTCGTCTGCTCCGACGGGCCCTTCGCAAACAGTCCCCGATCGAGCCACGGCCCATGCACTGATGATGACGTGAAATATGTATTCTGATTTGGCGCCCAGCCGGTAAGCCGCGACGCGAGGAAATAATAGGTACCGCGATCGTTGAACAATGCGGGTGCCTCGCCTTCCGCGCCTTGCATGATTTCGACGCGCGTGGCGCAAGAATAGTTTGAGCTGAGTTCATACAGGAGCACGCGCGAATGCGCCGTGATGAGGTAGGCTCGCCCGTCGTCATCCTTGAATAGCGTGATGTCGAACCCCAGGATACGCTCAGGCGGGTCGGCGGCTGCCGATTTCCACTCCGAGCTGGGCAATCCGGTTCCCGTGGCCCACGGTCCCGTCCACAGTCCGGTGGCATTTGGCGCACCGCACCAGCCGAGTTTTCCTTTGAAGCGAAATGGTCCTGTGGGCCGGTCGGCTTCGGCATAGACCACATCATTGAGCGTCCGAAAGTCCGGCGCGATCAACGCGGCCATCAGGATGTACTTCCCTGTTGCATCATTCTTGATGACCTTGGGACGCACGAGAATGTTCGCCGCCTGCAGCAAGCCGCCGGGACCATAGGTGACATCGGAAAGCTGAGTCGCTTCGCGGTGCCAATGCAGCAAGTCGCGCGAGGAGTACACCGTGACGCCCAAATTCAGAAACCACGCGAAGGGCTGACCGGACAATGTGTTGGGAGGAAGCCGAGGTCCAGCAAAGTCCGTGCCGTACCAGTAGTACACTCCGTTTTCAAAGAGCACTCCACCCATATGGGATTGAATGGGCTTCCCGGCATCGTCGAGCCACACGCGGCCGGGCGCGAAGGATGATTGTTGGGCTGCAGCGAGTGAACCGAATACGATGACTGCGATCCATAAGGCGAAGAGTGGCTTGAGCGAAGACGATGTGAGCACGTGGATTGTCCTTGGAACTGCGAAGTTGGAGCTATCTTACATAGAATTTGGGATCAATCAGGGACGATTGACAAAGGAGGGAGTGGTGTACGAGAGACGGAGCTAGCGGGTGGCCCTGGTTGAAGGCAATGGAATCTGTTGACATAGTAGACGAGGAGAGTATATCACTTCTATAGATATTGTTGAAGTAATGAGACGCGGAGGGTGCCCCAGGTTCGGTTTGGGAACCTGGGTCTTGGGTCGGCATTTCTTGCTTTGGGGTTTCCGATGTCTTCCGGACTGAAGCGGTACTACGGCAAGGCCGATCTGCATTTCATCACCTTCAGTTGTTACCGGCGGTTGCCGCTGTTGAAGACGGCGCGTGCACGTGACCTGTTTGTGCAGGAGTTGGGAAAAGTTCGGGACGAGATGGGCTTTCGCCTGGTGGGTTACAAGGTTATGCCGGAGCATGTGCATCTGCTGATCAGCGAGCCGGAACGGGGAACACCTTCCAGTGTGCTGCACAAACTGAAGCTGCAGGTGTCGAGGAAGATGCGCAAGCGAACAAGGGCTAGCTCAGC
>Ga0209517_10003059_pt1 | contig 22997 bp, 15 predicted proteins | sample PeaSoiMetSII2010_FD_187695 | JGI IMG/M metagenome (GOLD analysis project Ga0209517, IMG submission 187695) | Peat soil microbial communities from Weissenstadt, Germany - SII-2010 (SPAdes) (version 2) | ecosystem: Environmental > Terrestrial > Soil > Wetlands > Peat | place: Germany...
ACCGGCATTTCATGCAACTCGGCCCGGACGGAGTACAAGTGCGTTCCCAATTGATTTTATTCATTCACCCGTGTTTATTTGATTTCTATCCGTTTGTAATCCCCCTTTTGTGGTTCGCTGTTAACACGCTGTTATTGAACGCATAAAATCGAAAATGATCAATAAAATTAGCTGGGTGGAGAATCAGCCATCAAAATATCCTTGTATTTTCAGCGTCTGCAGTGGGATTAGCTGTTTTTTCTCCGCTGTTCATCCTTAACGGCATTGGGTCGGACCCAATGCTGTTAACTTTAGATTTGAATGCTTTTTTGGTCACGAAGAGCACGAAGGATACGCGAAATGCACGAAGGGAAATCTTTGCTAGAGTTGCACTCCATAAATTCTTAGATATTTACGGTTTGACATGACGAGGAATTTTCGTCATTCCGGCGAAAGTCGGAATCCAGAGTGTTTATCGAGAGTTGCAGGCTAGAAGGGACTGGACCCCGGCCTTCGCCGGGGTGACGACTGATACCGGCGGAATATCGAGTAACTTACGAAACGCAACACTATGGATCTTGTATGAGAAAGGTTTTCGTGTGCTTTCTCTTCTTCGTGTCCGACCAATACTTTTTAGATTCGAAAGGCCACAAAGGTGCTTATCCAGATTGGTTTTCTTCGTGAATCTTCGTGGCTCCTTCGTGTTCTTCGTGACCCCGGCGGCCCTTCCTGACCGTTCCAAACGCTAGTCCCACGAAGGGGCAGGAGAACGATGGCGGAAAAGGACCCTTTCCGGATGGAAACTACTCTAATGTAAATCGCCTTCCCAAACACGGGTGGGACTGCTAAAATCTCACTTGCTCAATCCCGTCTCCATCAGTGTCGTTTTTCGCTACAAACTGCGCTCTTTTCGCTAACCGGGCAGCAGATCAAAACGGACGAGATATGGACCATGTTCAAGTCGCCGGCAGTCGGTTCAGTGGAACAATCGAATACATTCGATTGATTGATCTGGTTCAGGTTTCCTGCCTTGCCAAAATGAGCCATATAATCAAAGTTGATTCCCCCGGACAAACCGGCTGCGTCTATTTAGACTCCGGAAATGTCGTTCACGTAGAATCGGGCGACAAAATTGGGGAGGAAGGGTTTTTCGAACTGCTCCAGTGGGAGAGCGGCCGTTTTGAAACACTACCCCTTCCTGAGGAAGTGACCGTTTCAATAAACCGGCCATGGGAATATCTACTCATACAGGCGATTAACCTTTCAAAGGAAAAAGGGACCGGAGAAGAGGGAGCCCCCTCAGCGCAAAGCCTGTCGCATAGCTTTTGGGGTAAAATAAATGAAATCGGTTTGACCGACCTTGTTCAGTTGGCCTGCCTCGACAGCGTCGACCGCGTCATTGAGATTAGCTCCGAGACACTTACGGGAACAATTCACATCCGAGGCGGACAGGTTGGTCATGCACAAACCGGCGGCCTTATGGGCCGGGAAGCATTCTTCAAGATCCTGACGGCCGACAGCGGAAGCTTCGTGACACTTCCCGGTTCTATCGAAGGGGATGTCACGATCAGCGTGCCATGGGAGCACCTGCTCATCGAAGCCATGCGCTTTCTTGATGAAGCTTCGGGGGTAATCGACAAAGAACAAGTCGAAAATAGAGCCGAAACCCTGCTGCAAAAGATTCAGAAAAAGAAAATGGCAGAAAAAATCCGGCTTGCGATGACTGCGGATAAGGAAACCCGGACCATATTGATGCGGGACAGTAATCGCATGATTCAAGTCGCTGTAATTTCCAATCCAAAGATAACCGACAGTGAAGTGGCGGCCATAGCCCATTCCAGGCAGGTTGATGACGAGGTCCTGCGCAGGATTGCTGCCGATAAGGAATGGATAAGACTCTATCCCATTCGTCTGGCTCTTGCATCAAATCCCAAAACCCCGGTCGCCATTGCCAGAAAACTGGTCCCAACCCTCAACCGCCAGGATCTGAAAAACATCTCCAGCAACAAGTCGATATCGACTGTGGTGGCAAACGAGGCCCGTAAGCTCTCTCCAAAATAATTCACGATAGAAACGACAGGCAACCCCTCTCATATTTCGGTTCGGCATACTATACTTTTTAACCCGCAACTCGCAAACTACGAACGAAGTGTGGCACTCTGTTCAATGCGAAGCTATATTTACGATGCAACCGTCAGGGCGCGATTTCGTGGAGGTTTATTTGTTCTTGAATGATGTCCGGAATTTGTTCGCCCTTTCCATTGTATTTGGATTGTATTTTCAATAAAACAAGGTCTCAGGCCATTGGTTTCGAACAGTGTGTCTTTAAAAACCGTATAAAGGTAAGCCGGTGAATTACGGACAGGGAACACCCGAACGGGAGCTTTTTCATTCGTAATTCTTAATTCCTAATTGCCCTTTTTGACCCATAACCTTTTTTTGTTATTTCACTTTTGCCTTCATTGCCCGCGACCCAAACGAAGTGAGGCTTAGAGCTGAAAACTCAAACAGATACCACGTGCCACCTGTGCGGTCTTCCGGCGGGAAGCTCCAATATCTCACAGCCCGTTGCGGGCCGGATGGTAAACTTTTGCTGTCCAGGCTGCATGTATGTCTTTCAGATTCTCTACAATAGCCCCGGGGGGGTCCCTGAGGACTACCGAAACACTGAGCTTTACAAAGCTTGTGTCACAGCGGGCCTTATTCCATCGGGTGACGCCGAAAAAATGGCGAATGAGAGAGAGAAGAGCCCTCCGCTATCCCGGCAGGCCTCACCACCTCATCACTCATCACTCATCACTCCTCACTCCTCACTCCTCACTCCTCACTCCTCACTCCTCACTCCTCACGCTTCACAAACCGCCATTGAGGAAGGACTCTCGCAGGAACTTTCCATCAGGATTGAAGGAATGTGGTGCGTCGCCTGTTCGTGGCTGATCGAACAGCTTGTGCGCAAAATGGACGGTGTGCTGAGCGCCGGAATCTACTTTTTTTCCGATATCGCCCAAATAAAGTACATGCCCCACCTCGTTCAGCCCCAAGCCATAATAGAGAATATCTCTCGGCTGGGCTACAAGGCCTCTTCGGTCGAATCCGCCCCCGATTCGGACCAAAGCAGAAGCCTGGTCGTCAGACTGGGGATTTCCGCGATCCTCAGCATGAACATAATGATGATCTCGTTTGCTCTGTGGGCCGGTTTTTTTGAACAGGTCGGACAAGAGGGGGCGGCCCTTTTTTCCTATACACTTTGGGTTATCGCCACACCGGTCGTCTTCTTTGGCGGTTGGCCAATTCTGCGCAGGGCTTTCCTGGGGGTCCGTCACCGCACGGCCACAATGGACGCGCTTGTAGCGATCAGCGTGCTTTCGGCCTATTTTTACAGCGTTGCAGCGATGTTGCGGGGGAGTCTCCACGTATATTTCGATACAGCCTCGATGCTCGTAACGCTCATTTTGCTCGGCAGATTCATTGAGCTCCGGGCAAAGGAGAAGGTATCCCATACGATCACCGCGCTTTTTCACGCAGCGAGAGGGAAGGTGCGAATCTTAAAAGACGGCAGGCAAATCTGGACTCCATCCGGTAACGTTTCCAGAGGAGATTTGTTCCTGGTGTTTCCCGGAGAACGTGTTCCGGTCGACGGGCGTATCTTGTCCGGTGAGGCCGTTATGGACGAATCCATAATAAGCGGGGAATCCCGGCCGGTAAGCAAGGGACCCGGGGCCGACGTTTCCGCCGGGTCGCTGTTGCTCAATGGAGAAGCCAGGTTTGAAGCGGACCGTCCGGGGAGTGAGAGTTCCCTTAGCCAGATAATTACGCTTATCCAGGAAGCGCTTTCCACCAAAAACAGCTTCGAGCTGTTCGCAGACCGCATCATGCGATTCCTGGTCCCTGCCGTGCTGGCGCTCGCCGTTTTCATCCTCATCTTTCTTCTGATTTCTTCTGTTCCGGCGGACGAAGCTCTCCTGCGCATGCTGACGGTACTCGTCATAACGTGCCCCTGCGCTCTCGGAATAGCCACTCCTCTTGCCAGGGTGGCCGCAATCGCCAGGGCGCGCGCCTCCGGCATACTGATCCGAAACCCTGTCGCCCTCGAACGCGCCGACCGCATAGACGTGATGATTTTCGATAAAACCGGGACCCTGACTGAAGGCAGCTACACTTTGCGCCATACTGTGACTCCGGACTCAAATGCGGCAGACGCTCTGCGGCGGGTCGCCTCAGCGGAGGTCAAATCGGATCATTTCCTGGCCCGTGAGATCGTCAAGGCTGCACGCCTTCAGTCTTTGGAACTCGAAGAGGTCCTCTCTTTCGAACCGCGGGAGGGGCTTGGGATAATAGCCCGGACCAACTCCGGCGAGGTGATCGCCGGCTCGGGGAAATTGATGCTGAACCAGGGACTCGAATTTTCCGATGAGCTTCGCGGCCGGGCGCACGCTTTTGAGGCCGATGGCTCGACAATCGTCTTCTTCGCCTGGGAAGGTTTGGTCAGAGGGTTTTTTGTCTTTGGAGACAGGCTCAGGGAAAACGCAACCGAAATCATATCCCGGCTCCGCTCGGAGGGCATATCCGTATGGGTGGTCTCCGGAGATTCGGAGGAAACCACGCGCACGATCGCGCTGCAGGCTGGGGCGGACAACTTCGCCGGTCAAAAGCGGCCGCAGGATAAAGTAAAAATAATTGAAGAGCTCCATGCCCAAGGGAAACGAGTCGCAATGGCCGGTGACGGAATAAACGATGCGGCGGCGCTCGCTTGCGCGGACTTTGGAATAACTCTCGGACCAGGCGCAAATCTTATCCGGGAATGTTCCGACGCCGCAATCCTGGGGGATGACCTGCTAAAAATAGGCGAACTGATCGAACTTTCTCGCTTTTCTTTCAAAATCACCAGACAGAATCTCTTCTTTTCCTTCCTTTATAACATCCTTGGGATTCCAATTGCCGCCGCCGGCATCTTAAATCCGCTAATCGCCGCCTTCGCTATGTTTGCCAGCAGTGTATCAGTCATTTGGAATGCTTCCAGGATTTCCAGGTTCAAAATCGCAAGCCAAGATTGACACCAGACCGAATCGAATTTAACTTGCGACCTAGAAATAAGTTGCGAGTTCAATCTGTTAAGAATAATCGAGGAATGGTTACGATATAGTGAGGAGCATAAAATGAACAAAAAAATCTTCAGCCTGTCTCTGTTCGCCATAGCTTTGGCCGGGCTGTTCCTTTTTGCGGCGCCCAACGGTTCGATAGCCGCCAGCGACAACTACAATAATACATTCAGCGGCTCAATCAATCATTTCGGGGTCGATGAGGCATACAACGGCGGGGCGCTTGCCGGCAGGGACTATGACCGGCCTTCGAAACCGGACTTTCAATCCTACGGTCTGCATGGTGATTGGGAACCGGGAGGGATGTAGAAATATCGGAATTAGATAGTCTCCATCCTTGAAGGGGTCCTTTTCCGCCCCCCGTAGGGGGAGCTACAAAGGTGGGCGCGATAAGATCGCGCCCACCAAAATCGATTCTGCGATCAAGCCCCTCCGAGATGCTCCCGAACCCGCTCATAACTACAGAATTTGGTTGTCCAATTCGCACAATCTGGAATATAAGTGATTTTTCGGTCCGCTTTGGGCTCGGCATACGTGCCGCCAGCGGCGTTTCTTCATATACAAGAGCGGTCTCCAATTTCGTTTACCCGCCTTTCCGGGTAATGATCCGCACTCCACTGCATCTCCTTGTTCATCTCTTCACCCTTTACGCTGCCCTGATCATCCACTTTGGCTGTTGTTTCCACACTGCACTGGTCCGATCGAAGAAATAGTTGCCCAGGGCTTCACTTGCAGACCGGATGTTTCGACCAGAATTCGCCGGTGGTCCTGGAGGGGGAGGCAATCGTTGCGCCCCTCTCGCACCTCAAATGAATTGCTCAAGCAGAAAGCAAAGGAGAATAGATGATGAAAAAGACGTTCTGGGTGGTTTTTTTCGTCCTGGTTTTTGCCTCGACTGCAATTGCCGCAGACACGATCAAGATCGGGGCCATGTATCCATTGTCCGGCAGGGCGGCCGATCTAGGGATCGCCTGCCAGCAGGGAGCCGATTTGGCGGTGAAAGAAATCAACGCCAAGGGGGGTGTTCTTGGCAAAAAGCTCGAACTGATCTCCGCCGACAGCAAGGCAAACACGCAGGAAGCTGTCGCGATTTCCAACAGGTACATCCAAAAAGACGGCGTTAATTTTCTTTTCGGCGAGGTGAGTTCGGCTGCGGTCCTCGCGATCGGGCAAGTCGCCAAGCAGGAAAAAGTGATCTACATGGCGACCGTGGCATCGACCGATACGGCCACCAAGGAGAAATGGAACCGTTACACGTTCCGTTCCGGGACGTGCAATTCACAGGAAGCCAATTCGCTGGCGCTCTACACGCCGAAGAACCTGGTCAAGTTCTACAACATCGGCCCCGACTATGAGTACGGCCGGACCATGTGGAGCCTCTACAAGACGAGAATCTCACAGGTAAATCCGAAGGCCGAGTTTATCGGCGAGCAGTGGCCAAAGCTTTTCGAGCCCGATTACACCCCGTATATCAATGCAATTCTTGCCGCGAAACCGGATGCCGTTTACTGCAGCCTCTGGGGCGGAGACCTCGCAGCCTTTATCAAGCAGGCAAAGCCTTACGGGCTGTTCGAAAAAATGAAATGGGTTATCCCCGTCGGAGGGGACCAGACCGTCATGAAGGCCCTGGGACAGGAGACGCCCGTCGGCCTGATCACAGATTCGCGCTACTATTTCTACTGGCCGGATACGCCCCGCAACAAGCAATTCGTAAAAGACTACCTGGCAGCCTATAAAGATTACCCGAGCACCGGGTCTGGTGAAGGGTACGACGGCATTTACTTCCTGGCAACGGCCATGGAGAATGCCAAGTCAACAGACACGGAAAAGGTGGTGGCCGCGTTGGAGGGATTGACTATCGATCTTCCGAGAGGAAAGGCGACGCTGCGCAAAGAGGATCACCAGCTCCTGTGCGATTTCATGGTGGGCGAGACGATATTCGACAAGGCTTATCCTTTCGCCATTGTCGGCAATCAACGCGTCTTTCCGGGGGATCAGGTGCTCTATACGCTGGATGAATGGAAAAAGGCGCAGACCGAAAACAAGTAGCCTTTAAGGCGGTAGCGAGTAGCGGGAAGCGAGAATTTCTCCCCGCTCCTTGCTCCTCGCTTCTTGCTACTGTCAAGAAAGTCTTTATGGACGTTTCATTTCTCACGGTTCAGATATTGAGCGCTTTGCGCGAGGCGGCCTTCCTCTTTCTCATTTCTTCCGGGCTGACCCTGGTTTTCGGAGTGCTGAATATCCTCAATTTCGCCCACGGCTCGTTGTACATGCTGGGCGCTTATTTCATTTTCTGGATAACGGTCCACATAGCCGGCCCCCAGGTCTTCTTCCTTGCGCTTTTTGCGGCGCCCCTGGGGGTCGCCCTGATCGCGATGTTGATCGAGATGGGGCTCCTTAGGAGGATCTACATCCAGGAAGAAATCTATCAGTTGCTGCTGACCTACTCTCTTGTGCTGATAATAGACGATCTGGCCAAGATTGTCTTCGGCGCGGGATATAAATCTGTCTCAAAACCCGAATTCCTTTCCGGATCGGTCTCTTTTCTCGGAGGTATTGTCCCGGTCTACACTATCCTGGTGCTGACCATGGCGCCCGCTCTTGCGGTCGGTATGTGGTATCTGCTCTGCAGGACCAGGTTCGGCAAGGTGGTCCGGGCGACTTCCTCGGACCGCGAGATGGCGGACGCGCTCGGCATAAACATGAATAGGCTTTTCACCCTCGTTTTCGGTTTCGGGGCGATGCTCGCCGGTTTTGCAGGCGCTCTTGCGGCGCCGGTTCGAACGGTTTTCCCGGGCGTTGGGACTGAAATCATCATCGCGTCCTTCGTGGTCGTAGTGATCGGCGGGCTCGGGAGCCTGTGGGGGGCACTCATCGGCTCCCTTCTGATCGGGGTCCTCGAGACGGTTGGGATAATCGTTTTCCCCGAATTCGAAATGGGTCTGATTTACCTGCTGATGGTGGTGGTCCTTATCATAAGACCTTGGGGTCTTTTTGGAAAACCCTTAAAGATCAAGACCCTCGCGGAAAAAAACCTGGGCATGGAAGCCCAGGAGATTTCTCCCGTGCATTATTCCACCCACCCTGCCCTGCGGTATGCACTGCTCGTCGCGCTCATGATCCTGCCGCTGTTCGTGGGTCGCTACTACCAGTATCTTCTAAGCCAGATTTTCGTGGCCGCTCTGATGGCCGTGGCGTTCAATCTACTGCTCGGCACGACGGGGCTTTTGTCCTTCGGCCAGGCTGCCTTCTTCGGCGTGGGCGCATACACCGTGGGGTTGCTTCTCACCAAGGCGGGGGTAGGACTTTTGCCGGCTCTCGCCCTTTGTTTGCTTGCTTCCGCCGCTGCTGCGGGAGTGATCGGGTTTTTTTGCACCCACCTCACCGGGGTCCATTTCGCCATGCTCACGCTTGCCTTCGGGCAGCTTATCTTCGCGGTGGCCTTCAAGTGGTACAGCTTTACAGGGGGCGACAACGGCATCCAGGGCATTCCGGTAAATCCGATCTCGTTGGGATCTTTTTTCTCCCTGGATATCGGCTCGACAAAAGGTATGTACTATTTCATACTCGTGATCGTATGGATGTCGGTGGCGCTTCTGCGCCGCATGCGTTGTTCGCCGTACGGGGCCACCCTTAAGGCGATCCGCGAAAACGGGCAGCGCGCCGCTTATCTCGGGCTCAACGTCAGATTCTATCAATGGACGGCGTTCGTGATAGCGGGAGCATTCACCGGCCTGGCCGGCGGCCTTTACGCGATCATGTCGAGGTCGATCTCCCCCGAGATCATCAACTGGACCAAGTCGGCCGAGCCGGTGCTCATGACGATCATCGGCGGCATCTATACCTTCGCCGGACCCGCCGTTGGAGCCGCTGTATATGTCGTTTTGAACGAGTATAGCGTCGCCTGGACCGAACACTGGTCGCTCGTGCTTGGCACGGTGCTCCTGGCCCTTGTCTTGCTTCTTCCAGGAGGAGTGGTCGGCGCCTTTAACCAGAGAGCCAGGCAATTACTGGTCAAAATCAGATGGATAAGACATTGGGCTTTCTCGAAGTCAACAAAATCACAAAGTCCTTTGGCGGCCTCACGGCCCTCCAAGACGTATGTTTCTCAGTAGCCAAAGGAGAGATCCGGGCGATCATCGGACCCAACGGGGCCGGGAAATCCACGCTTTTTAACGTAATGACCGGGTTGCTCGCCCCGGATTCGGGACAGGTGGTTTTCAACGGCGACAGGATTTCCGGCCTTTCCCCTTACCGGATCATCCGCAAGGGGATCGGGCGCTCTTTTCAGATCACCAACATCTTTCCCCGCATGTCGGTTTTCGAAAACGTGCAGGTGGCCCTTTTCGCCCAGCACCGCAAGAGCGCCAACTCTTTTTCGGCTGCCCGCAGATTCGGGGGAATCGAGGAGGAGACCCTTTCCATCCTCGGCCACGTGGGCCTCGCCGAAAGAACCGATGCATCGGCATCCGTACTTTCCCACGGCGACCAGAAGAGGCTCGAGATCGCTATATCGCTTGCATCCAGGCCCACGCTCCTCATGCTTGACGAGCCGACCGCCGGGATGTCCCTGTTCGAGAGCCGCGAAACCGTTGAGTTGCTCAAAGAAATCTCCAGGGCGCAGAATATAACCCTGATCTTCACCGAGCACGACATGAATATTGTCTTCGGCATCTCACAAAAAATCACTGTGCTGCAGCAGGGCACGGTAATCGCGGACGGAACGCCCGAGCAAATCAGGACAAACCCGGTGGTGAAAAGAGCTTACCTGGGTGATGAAATCAGGGAATGAAGGAGCAGGAATTAAGGGATTGAGGATTTATTTTTAATTCCTGAATTCCTAAATTGAGGTCAAAGATCATGTCCTTACTGGAACTCAAAACCGTAAATACTTTCTACGGGCGAAGCCACATACTTTTCGACCTGTCGTTCTCGGTTGACGAGGGCGAAGTGGTGAGCCTGATCGGTAGAAACGGGGCCGGGAAAAGCACGACGTTCCGGTCGATTATCGGGCTGACCGCGCCGCTTTCGGGCGAGGTGGCGTTTCGGGGCTTGCGCCTGAACGGCCTCAGGCCCTATCAAATCTGCCGGAAGGGAATCGGCTTTGTCCCGGAGGACAGGCGGTGCTTTCCGGACCTGAGCGTTCGGGAAAACCTGGAGGTGGTCGCAAGGAGGGGAAAAGGGGCTGGCTCTCCATGGACGATCGACAAGGTCTATTCGATTTTCCCGCGCTTGAGGGAGCGCGAAAAAAACCTTGGGTCCCAGCTATCGGGGGGCGAGCAACAGATGCTCACCATCGGCCGCACGCTAATGACCAACCCCGCGCTTCTGCTGCTCGACGAACCCTCTGAGGGACTTGCACCCCTGATCGTGAAAACCCTTGCGGAGATGATCCTGGAGATCCGCAGGGAGGGGGTAACTGTGCTTCTGGCAGAACAAAACCTCCATTTCTGCGCAAGGGTTTCCGACAGGGGCTACGTCATCGACAAGGGCTCGCTCAAGTACGGCGGGAAAATGTCGGACCTCATGGCAGACGAAGAGATAAAGGAGAAGTATCTGGCGGTCTGATACAAACACAAGGGTGGCACAATAATGGAAAATCAGGATTATTTCGATTTTACTGATGGGTTGTTCTCGGTTTCGGACATATTCGACAAACCCGAAGCCATGAAGGGTGTTCGGGTGGTCGAGCTGTGCACCCGGGTTTTCGGGCCGGTAACCGCCGACCTGCTGGGCGACTTCGGCGCAGAAGTGATCAAAATAGAGCTTCCAGGGGTCGGAGACCTGATGCGCTATGTCGCCCCCCGAGGTTTTTTCTGGCAAAACATGTCCCCGGCTTTCGTGCACATGAATCATAATAAGTATCACATCGGAATAGATATTCGAAAGCCCGAAGGCGGCGAACTGCTCAGGCGGCTCGTGCGAATGTCGGATATCCTGGTCGAGAATTTCCGCCCCGGGACGATGGACAAGTGGGGGGTGGGGTACCGGGAGCTCAAAGAGGTTAACCCGGGCCTGATCTATCAGGCAAACAGCGGTTTCGGCCAATGGAGTAGCCAGAGGGACAGACCCTCTTATGACGCGACCTCCCAGGCCATGAGCGGGTTTTCGGCGATTACGGGGTTCCTGGGCAGGGCCCCGCTCAAGACAGGGGTCTGGATCGGCGACTGCACGGGGGCCATGTTTTCCGTCCTGGGCATCCTCACCGCCCTCTATTACAGGAGAAAGACCGGAAAGGGACAGATTATCGATGTCTCCCAGGGTGAGAGCCTGGTCCGCTGCCTCGACTGGACATGGCTCTACCTGACCCGCTACGGCAAGGACCGCGCTCCGAACGGCAATCGCGACATGGCCATTTCCCCTTCGGCAGTTTTGCGCTGCAAGGACGGGTTTATCGGTGTCGCCGCCGTAAACGACCGGCAGTTCCAGGGACTGTGCACGGCGATGAACCGGCCTGAAATGGCGAAGGACGAACGCTTCGCGACGTTCTCATCCAGAGTCGGCGAAGAAAACGCAGAAGCCCTGCATCGCATCCTGTCGGACTGGGCGGCTTCCATGACCATGGAGGATATCGAAAAGCTGGCCGAAATCCACGGATTTGCCGCACATCGCGTCACCAACGCCAGGGACCATTATCATGACGAGCACCTTAAGAGGCGGGGAGCTGTCTGTGATTTTGAAGATCCGCTCTACGGCAACGTCGTTGAATACGGACCAGGACCGAAGCTTTCGGCAAGCCCCGGCCGCATGCGCTCGATAGCCAAGCCCGTCGGGTTCCACAACGACTACGTATTTAGAGATCTGCTCGGCCTGAGCACGGAAGAGATCGAAGAACTCGAAGAAAAGAAGGTCATCGGCCGGTGGGACGATCGAGTAGGGGCCAAACCCCCAGACGACTGGAAAAGCAGTTGTTAGTTGTCGGTTTTGAGTTAACTAAATACTCAAAACTCAAAACTCAGACACGAGGATATTATGAGTGATTCCAAGAAAATGTCGTGGTTCGAATGGTCACGGGAAAATACCGGCCCTCAGCATGCCTCAGAGAAGCCGGAAGCACTGAGTGATTTGCTGGTGCTCGATCTTAGCCATGAGAGCATGAGCGGCCTGGTATGCTCCTCCATCCTGGCGGAGATGGGCGCAAGAGTGATACGTATCGAACCGCCGCAGGGAGATCCCGCAAGGCGCTTCAGCCCCTTCGGCGTTCTCCACCAGGATACGGGGCTTGGATATCTCGCCGAGGGCAGAAACAAGTACCACATTACCCTGAACATAGAGGACCCGAAAGGCCGCAAGATATTCAAGTCCCTGGCAAAGCGCGCCGACATCGTCATCGAGACCTTTCAGCCCGGCTTCATGGACGGCTTGGAAATCGGGTACAGGCAACTCAAAGAGATGAACGAGCGCCTAATATACGCCGGCCTGTCCACCTACGGCCACTTCGGACCTTTGGCCTCAAAGCGGCGGCCCGGTTCGGAAATCTCCAACCAGGCGTACTCGGGCCTTATACAGGTTAATGGCGAACCGGAGGGGGATGAGCAATCCGAACACGGGGTCCCCACAAAGGTAGGAAGCTGGTACGGCTGGTACGCCGAGGGGCTTTTCGGGGCATACGGCATCCTGCTTGCCCTGAACTTCCGCGAGGACTCCGGGAAGGGCCAGTTCGTGGACGTTTCAGGCGCCGAATGCATAATGAAATTCATCGACTACAACCTCAACTGGTTCCACATGGAAGGCCGGGTGAAGGAGCGGCTGGGCAACTTCGATCTGGCCGTGTTCCCTTATACCTATATCAGGTGCAAGGACGGATACACCTTCCTCGCCGCTTACAACGACGAGGCTTTCGCCACGCTCATGGAAATAATCGGCTCACCCGAACTTGCCAAAGACCAGCGGTTTTCCTCCTTTATGAACAGAACCTCCAGGGAAAACGAAGAGGCGCTGCAGAGAATTCTCGAGCAATGGAGCACGCGGTATTCGGTCGACGAGGTAATCGACCGGGTGCAGGAGGTCATTTCCACAAAAGGAGGCAGGGCCGCTGCGGTGGTTACGGGAAAGGTGCTCAGGCCTTCCGAATCCATCCAGCAGCAGGACTGGTGGGATCGTGGAGTGTTCAGGAAAATCAACGATCCGTCTTACGGGGAACTCACCCTGCAGGGACCCGTCTGGAACATGAGCGAGACGCCGCCCCGCCTCAAATGGGTGTGCCGCCCGGTCGGCGCCGACAATCAGTTCATTTACCACCAGTATCTCGGATTGGGCGGCAACGAACTAAAAAGGCTAGGCACGGAAGGGGTGATATAGGTCGTGGGACCGCCGGCCGGGTTCGCCACTCAAACCTTTGGCGGCGGCATGAAAAGGCGGTGGGACCGCCAAGGCGAAAATTCGTTGTCCAATTCGCGCGATCTGGAATATAACGCAGCACGCACAACTACTGCTCCAGGTGGAAACGGACTGGCAATGATTCACATAATACGAGTTGAGAACAGGTTGGACTCGATCGACTGGTCGAAACTGCGCCCTTTCAGGTGGGTCCCGATTGCTTTGGCGGCCGTTTATGTCATCGGGGTCTGGATTCAGATAATCCACCGGCCTCAAGGTGATTTCAGGATCCACTTCGAGCTTGGAAGCCGGCTGGCCGGGGGACATTTTATATATAACGACAACCTCGATTTCGTATACCCGCCCTTCTGGGCACTGGTCCACGCTCCACTTCATTTTTTAAGCCTGCATGCCGCCCAGATAATCGTCTATCCTTTGGCCCCTGCCGCCATTGCGTTGCTGATCGAAATCCTGCGGCGGCTAACGGAACAGAGCCTCCCGCTTTCACCGGACGCCTCCTTTTGGTCCACAACGCTTGCCATCCTGCTTGGAAGCCTTTGTTTGGGGCGTGACCTCCCCGAGGTTGGAGTCAATACGGCCCTGGTCGCAATGTCCTGGTTGTCTGTTTACTTCTGGTCAAAGGAGCGCGACATTACCGGCGGGGTTGTGCTTGGTATGGCGGCAGCCATGAAGTGTACGCCCCTTCTCTTTGTCGCCTGGTTCATACTCAAACGGCAATGGAAAATCGCTGCAACAGCATGCGCCGCCTTTGTGTTGTTCACTTTGAGTCCGATCCTGGTGAGCGGTCCAAGTCAATACGTCCGCATGATGGATACCTGGATTTCCGGGGTGGTAAGGGGATTGAGCGACCCCGATCCATCGCACGGCCCATTAGGAGAGGAAAAGGTTGAAAACCTATCGCTTCGACCCGCTCTGGCCCGCTACCTGATGCACCTGCCATACGGTCATGGGGGCAGGCCCGAGACATCGGATAACCCCAGTGTACCCAACGATCCCCCCAGTCCGTACTATTGTCAGTTCCTGAATTTGCCTGCTTCCCAGGCAGGAATAGTGGTCCGCTTTCTTATGGGGTCGCTCTTCCTTTGGATGATCTGGCTGATGCGTCACAAGCCGGTGGACCGCGGTTCCATCGAAACAGTCCGGGAATGCGCCGCCGTATCGCTCCTGATTCTGCTCTTCTCACCAATCACCTGGGTTCAGCATGCAGTCGGAGTGCTTCCCGCACTCTATCTGATATGCCGGTCCACTTTCGCCGGCTTTAGCCTTTCGCGATGGCAAACTGCCGCCATGGGGTTTTTCACGCTTTTCTGCCTGATAATGTCGAGGTTTTTTTTCGGACGGGATTTTATAAAACTTGTTAATTCCTACCGAGTGAAGACACTGGGCTTTATTCTTCTGTTGAGTGTCGTTCTATCTTGCATGCCACGAGCGAAACACGAATGAGCGGACGGCTCTTATGATCCGTGAAACTCGAAGACGGGTTTACCTTCGGTTGCGCTGCCCACATCTCATTTTGTCTGTTTCGGATTGATCGAACACCCATCTTCCGGTCGCTGATAGTATGTGCGCAGGTCTATTTTCATGTCGCGCTCAGGATTACCCGATAAGCCCGGATCGGAGTCGTACCTGATTTTATCCCGAGCTGCTGTTCCGGCATCACTATCTCTTTTTGCTCCTTCGCCGGCAAAGGCTTGAGTGCTCAAAAACAGGATAGCGAATCCGATTGCGAAGATCTTCAGCCGTTTAGAGTTCATTTCCTCACTCCTCCAAGATGTCCTCTTATTAATAAATAACCATCAGGAAAGAGATTTGTCACACACAGGGATTGCCTTAAAGAAAGTGATCAAAAATGCCGAATAAAGTATAGATTGCGAAAGGGTCCGGCTCCTGTGAGCCTGCAAGCTATTGTCTTTTTTCTTTCGACCGGAGCGAGGAATACTACATGTTTGAAAAAGATCTAAACGGAGTTGGAACTCCGCCGGGTTTTTTCCCAAACCTCGGTGACAAGCGACGGATCACGCTTTTCAATACGGGGACGGTTCAAACGCTTGCAGACACGGATTTCCTGTTCAAAAAGGGAACACCCGGCAAGACTATATTTTATGTTCTAAGCGGCACCTTAAAAGTTGTATCCGCCGATTCGTGCTCGCCGGGCTACAGGTTCAAGACGGGAGACGTCATTGCAGAGACCTCTTTTTCAGCCGGGGAGGATAGAATATCCTCCATTGCGGCAGAAGGGCCCTCGACCGTATTCTCTTTGGATCCTGCCGGGTTTGAAACGTTGGGCGTCGAGATAAGGACAGCTATTCTTGGAAGGCTTCATGATACCGTGCTTTCAAGGATAAAGTACCTGGACAAACAAACAAAGTCCGCGCAGTTCCGGCAAGCCGCATTGACAAAGTATATCGTGAAGTCGCGAAAACACCTGGAAAACTACGGACAATCGGAAATAATAGTAAATATCCTCAAAAGCATTCCAAGGCTCCCGCTGCATATCACGCAACTGATCGAATTGCTGTCCGGCCAGAGGGCTTCGGCAAAAGAGGTTGCCGCCCTTGCAAAACAGGATCCCTCGCTCGTGGTGGATGTCCTCAAGGCGATAAACTCCGCGAGGTATGCGCTCCCGACGAAAATCACGGACGTCTCTTATGCAATTACCTACATGGGTTTCAATGAGGTATATCAGATCGCGTTATCACGCGGTCTCATGAAATCTATTCCAGATTCGGTTGAGTTCAGAGAGGTTTACCGCCACTCCCTTTTTCTCTCCTTCATCGCATCGGAACTATGCCAGTCATACGACAGGAACAGGGCGGCTCTTCTAAGCACGATCGGCCTTCTGCACGACCTGGGACAAACAGTGCTTCTGCTGCTTCGAAAGCAAAATCCGAAATGGTCCCTTTTTATCGAGACGCTGGACTCAGCCAAGCTTGGAGCTATGCTTCTGGAACAATGGAATATCCCGAAACAGATCTGCTATACGATAGAATATCAGGCCTGGCCGGCCTTCCGCCAACCTGCCGATATCCTGTCGGACCAGAAAGAAAATATCGCCCTGCTCTATGTCGCCCACGCCGTCTACGATCACTTGGCAAACAGGGCCCTCGACGCCCTCGATCACCCATTTCTCGACGAATATTTGCGCCTGCTCGGGTTTGATGATTGCCCCGGGATCGCCGAGGTTTCAAGGGACATAGTCCTGGAGGGTCTGAGAAGAAAGTCTCAAAGACTGCCGGATTTTGTGCGAAAGCTGATTGGGCCTCCGGAACCACGAGCCAACCTTCGGGTGGTTTAAAAGAACGCCCTCGTGGAAGGCGGCGCTGCCATGATGATTTATTTTTGGGACTTCGCCGGGACAAGGTTCACCGTGGACATTTGATTAAACCCTCTTGCGCAGAGCCTGAGTTGGGTTTACTCTAAGACCGCCGGGTTGATTTAATTCCTAAATTCCTAATTCCTAATTGTATTTTATGGTTGAGATCACAAACCTCAGCAAATGGTACGGGGACTTTCAAGTCCTGACCGAAATAAACGAGACGATCGGTCGTGGGCAGACAGTAGTGGTTTGCGGGCCGAGCGGTTCGGGAAAAAGCACTCTTCTTCGATGTATAAACGGCCTGGAGTCTTTTCAGAAAGGCGAAATTCTCGTTGACGGCCTATCGGTAGGCGACCCCGAAACAAACCTCTACGAACTGCGCCGGAAAATAGGAATGGTTTTCCAGCGTTTCGAACTCTATCCGCACATGACCGTCATGGATATGATAACCCTTGCGCCGATCAAGGTGAAAAAGAGATCGAAACGGGATGCGGAAGCCAAAGCGATGGAACTGCTCGAGCGGGTGGGCATTCCGGATAAGGCCCATACCTACCCGGCAAGTCTATCCGGAGGCCAGCAGCAGCGGGTGGCAATCGCAAGGGCACTGGCCATGGAACCTGAGTACATGTTGTTCGATGAACCGACCTCGGCTCTGGATCCGGAAATGATCCAGGAGGTGCTCGAAGTCATGATCGATCTGGCAAAAGGAGGAATGACGATGCTTGTGGTGACCCATGAGATGGGGTTTGCCAGGGAAGTAGCCGACGAGATAATTTTTATGGATGGTGGACGGATCATCGAACGCGGGACCGGCGAGGGGTTTTTCAACAATCCCGGACACCCGCGGACCAGGGATTTTCTCGACAGGATACTCAGGGTATAAGGTGTCAGATGTCTTGGTTGGAGGTCGGTCCTTTGTATGAAAATCCTTCGCGCCTTCGTGCGAAAAGCCCCTACTCCGCCTCCGCATAGTCGGGCAGGCGGAAGCGCAGGACGCGCCCGGGATCGCGTGGGGCCTTTATCGTCTGCTCGTTCCATTTCATATGGACGCCACCCGCATTGCCTATTACGACCTGTAAAGATTTGTCGGCAGGCCATTCCCTCCGGTCTCCGGGGCTGAGCATTGCGCTCAAGGTTTCTTTATCGTCGATTCTTACCTGGACCCAGACCTTATCATCGGCCTCCACTGTAAACTTATTTCCCGAACGCTGTTCAACATCCTGGGCCGTTTCGTCGTCGGCTACCGCCTCCTCGGTCGAACTGCTGAAGGCAAGGCCCGCCGTAGCACCATTATCAGCCATGGCATCTCTGGTTGATTTTTCGCCGGCCTGGATGCCTGCATCGCCGGCCTGTTCAGACTCGTCGGCCTGTTCAGCAGCTTTTTCCGCTTCCCTTATGTGAATTTCGGCGGTTTTTATCGCCTCATCTGCTTTCCGCAAATCAGGGGCGGGCTTCTCGACCCGAGGCTCCGGGCTCACGACCGGCAGCTCTTGCAGTTCGGCGGGAAACTCCTCCTGGGTGATAATCCTGTCTGCCTCCGGGGGGGCAAACAGCTCGGAGCGCTTCTCAGATACCCATGCACCCCCATAGAAAACCCCCGCTGAAATCAAAAACAGGATAAAGACCGGCAGGCCGATCATCCTTCGCTTCTTGTGCAGCAGCCGCATCTGCTGCCCATATCTTTTTATTCCTGCATCCTGGATGTTGCATGCTTCGATTTCGGAAGAGAATTTTTGAATCAGCGACTCAGGCTCTATCTGTAAGGCCTCACAGTAAGCATGGATGGTATTCCGGATTAGAAGCGAGGCGCCGAAGCGATTGAAGTCGCAGGCTTCGAATGACTCGAGCATTTCGACGCTGGTCCCGCTCCGCCCGGAAATCGCCTGGAGCGTCAGATCGCGATTAAGCCTCTCGGTTTTGAGAAACTCTGCAAGCTCTTTCATCAATTGATGGCCCGTCTAACGAAATCGTTAGCAATTTTCAGTCATTTCTCCCACCAGAGAACCTTTTTTCATCACCCTGCTAGAGGGAGATCTGGATGAAAGCTTTTGATACCAGATCACGCGCCCACTCTTCGAACTTGCGGTTCATTTCCTTATCGTACAGAGTTCTCCGGACTTTTTCCCGCAAAGCCGGGTCAGATTTCTCGACCCTCTTGGTGTCAGTATCAAAGACTTTCATTATATAGTATCCGGCCGGCCCCTCCAGCAACCCGGATACCTGGTCCTTTTTAAGGTTACGGACCCCTTGGGCGATAAACGGTGCCAGATCCTCGGGCGCCATGTACCCCAGGTCCCCCCCATCCGAGGCGGTCGGTCCCTTTGAATACTGTTTGGCCAGGTCCTTGAAATCGGCTCCGCCTTTGAGTTTCTCCACTATTTCATTGCCTGTTTTCTGAACCTCTTGCGGTTTTCCAGATTCGCCGCCGACCGGAAGCACAATCATACCCAGATGGACCTTCTGAGAAGTCGTTGCGGATTCCCCCGTCTCACCCCTGAGATAAGCTTCGACCTGCTGGTCGCTTATCAAAATCTTCGATTTGAGCACCCGGTTCAGCAGGGCCTCACGTTCCAAGTCTTTTTTTACCTGCCCACGATATTGATCGAAGGTCTGGCCGTTGGCTTTCAGACTAAGTTCAAGCTGCTCCATAGTCATATGGTTCTGCTCATTGATTTGTTGGATCCTTTGCTCAATATCCAACTTGGCGACTGAAACCTGGAGCCGGGCTGCTTCCATGTCGGCAAGTTTTTGCTGGATCAATTGGTTGAGCACCTCACGTTCAATTTGCGCTCTCTTTGCCGGGTCTGAAGCATTGAACGTCGGCATGTTTTTTTCCAGCATTTTGATCCGATTTTGCAGCTCGCTATAGAGGATTATCTCTCCGTTTACATTTGCCACGATGCGATCCACCGTTTCGGCCCACGCAATTGCACATGAAAAGACAACTGCCACAATCATACAAAACGCACTCTTATAAAAACGGCTCATCCTGTTTCCTATTTTTTACTTTTTTACTGTTGCCTATTCACTAATTATTACATTTTGTCAATGAAGTTCACAACCTCTAGCATTTTCGTCGAGTTCTTGCAACATTCTTTTAAGCCTGAGGATTCTTTGCTGAAAATTACGTCCCCAAATTTCCACTTTGATCTTGCGCTCGGATTCCGGGGCGAAGTTTAGCTTTCTCTGCTCAAAAAAAGACATCACAGGCCAAATATCAGTTCCCTGCGCGAAGTGCAGAACGAAGTTTTCCGCATCTCCGTCAAGCCGCACGATTTTGCGCCGCTTCAGAAGGAGCCTCATCATAGCCATCAGAATGAGGCTCTTGGCCGTTTCGGGCAATGGACCGTAGCGGTCTCGCCATTCACCGGCAAGATCTTCAATGGATTGCTCGTCGGCAAGTGTGGCCAGCCGTTTATAAGCGATAAGCCTCTGGTCCGTATCGCAGATGTAGTCTTCGGGCAAAAAGGCGGAAACCGGCAGATTTATCTCCGTTTCGATCACCTCGGACTGTGATCCGCCATCCTTCATGTTCTTTATGGCCTTTTCAAGCAACTCCAGGTAGAGCTCATAGCCGATCGCCGCTATGTGCCCCGACTGAGACGATCCAAGAATGGCTCCGCCACCGCGGATTTGAAGATCGTTTAGAGCGATCTTGAACCCGGCCCCCAGTTCGCTGAAATCTAAAAGCGCCCGCAATCTTTTCTGGGCATCCCTGGTGATCAGGGTTTCTCCCGGAATGATGAGATAAGCGTAAGCCTGCTCGCTCGACCGGCCCACCCGTCCCCGGAGCTGGTAGATTTGGGCCAGCCCGAATTTGTCGGCCCGGTTGATTATAATCGTGTTGGCCGCCGGAATGTCCAGGCCCGATTCTATAATCGTGGTGCAGACCAGGATGTCTATTTTTTTGTGAATGAAATCGAGCATGACCTTTTCGAGGTCCCGTTCTTTCATTTGACCGTGAGCGACCGAAATTCGCGCTTCCGGCACCAGAACAGCAAACCTGGCGGCCATCTGCTGAATCGTCTGGACGTGATTGTGCACGAAAAAGACCTGCCCGTTGCGGTTTAGCTCCCGATAGATCGCCTCGCGGATTGTAAACTCATCGTAATTTGTAACATATGTTTCTATAGACCGGCGATCCTGCGGAGGCGTCTCAATGGTGCTGAGGTCCCGAATTCCGGCAAGCGCCATGTGCAGCGTCCTCGGAATAGGCGTGGCGGTAAGCGTCAGTACGTCCACCGATGCCCGCAGCTTCTTCAACTTTTCCTTGTGCCCTACCCCGAACCTGTGCTCTTCGTCGATTATCAACAGCCCCAGGTCCTTGAAAACCACGTCTTTCTGCAAGAGCCTGTGGGTCCCTATCACGATATCCACCGAGCCTTTATTTATCTGATCGATAATTGCCTTCTGCTGAGCGGCCGACTTGAATCGGCTCAGGGAGACAACATTGACCGGAAAACCTTCGAATCGCTCCTTGAAGCTTTCGTGGTGCTGTTCGGCCAGGACCGTTGTCGGGACCAGCATCGCTACCTGTTTTCCGTCCATCACAGCCTTGAAGGCGGCCCGCAGAGCAACTTCGGTCTTTCCGAAGCCTACATCCCCGCAGATCAGCCGATCCATCGGACGCTTCGAAGTCATATCATCCAGGACATCTTCGATCGCTTTTACCTGGTCGGGTGTCTCGTCGAAGGCAAACGTAGTCTCAAATTCCTGGAAATACTGATCGGGGGCCGTAAAAGAATACCCCTCCCCCGACTCGCGCAGGGCATAGAGTTCGAGCAACTCCTCCGCCATTTTCTCCGCAGACTCCCTTGCCTTGGTTTTGGCTTTTTCCCAGGATTTGCCGCCCAGCTTGTCAATTGGGGGTCCCTGTCCCTCAAGGCCCATGTATTTCTGAACCTTTTCGAGCTTATCCACCGGCACGTAGAGCTTATCGCCGTCCTGGTAGGCAATGAGCAGAAAATCATTTTCCACCCCGCCTGCATTCAAATGAGACAGCTCTTTGTAGACCCCGATTCCGTGGTCCACGTGAACAACGAAATCGCCATTGTGCAAGTCCTGGAACGAGTTGAGGAAAATACCCGCAACGGGCTTCTGTCCACGCCGGCGGGGCCGCCTCTCGAATATTTCCTCTTCGGCTACTACCGCCAGATTGTCCGCCTGCCACAAAAACCCGTTTCCAAGCGTCCCCTGGATTATCTTCACCAGACTGGATTCAAATGACTCCTCTCCGAAACCTCGGCTGCTTACCAAAGATTCTACGCCGTAGTCTTTGAGAAGCTCGGCGATTCTTACCCCGCGCTCTTTGTTCGGACAGACCAAAAAGACCGAAATCCCTTCGCCGGTCCAACTCCGGAACCGTGCGGCAAGTGGATCGAGCAGCCGGTCCCTGCTCTCGTGGGCTTTGACCGCCGCGGCGACCTCGGTGTGAGACGATGTGCCAAGATCAAATACCTTTGCGGCGCCCTGTTGCTCGGAAAGCGAATTGGAAAGAAGCTGTTGAAAGCCGCGAGCGGCCTCCATGGTCTTTTCCGGTTCATCATAGAGTTCGCTCGGATCTCTTCTCCATTCGCTGCCCGATCCTCTTTCGTCCCAGGCCCGCAAAATCTTTCCCCACTGCCCATCCATCTCCCGGCGGACCTGAACCGCATCGGTCCAAACCAGGATAGCGTTTCGATCCAGGTAGTCCCAAATGGAGGCCGTTTTTTCAAAAAAGACGGAAAAAACGGACTCGAAATCCCCCAGTTGATAGCCTTCCGCTATCTTGTCCAACCAGATGTTTCCGGCCGCCGGTGAGAGCATCTCGTTTTTAACGTCCTCGTAGACCGCGTCCTGCGCCCGGCGTCTGGATTGCTCATTTAGGACGATCTCATTTGCGGGCAGGATTACCGCCTCTTCCAAAACGCCCATCGAACGCTGGGTAACCGGGTGAAACAACCGGATGGATTCGAGCTGGTCCCCGAAAAATTCGAACCGCAACGGCCAGCGGTACAACGGCGCGTATACATCCAGCACGCCCCCCCGGCGGCTCAAATCTCCGTAATCCTCCACCAGCGATACCCGGAAAAAACCGCGCTCGATCAGCCGGCGCATGAAACCCTCCGGGTCGACGGATTCACTCGCAACCCTGTACTCCATGTTGGCAACGAGCATCTCCGGCGGGATAACCCGCTCGAGCAGGGCAAGAGCAGAGGTGACCACCACCAGCGGGGAGGAGGCCGCGCGCAAGGCATAGAGCGCTTCGATCCTCCTGGCGGTCA
>Ga0209517_10003062_pt1 | contig 22985 bp, 16 predicted proteins | sample PeaSoiMetSII2010_FD_187695 | JGI IMG/M metagenome (GOLD analysis project Ga0209517, IMG submission 187695) | Peat soil microbial communities from Weissenstadt, Germany - SII-2010 (SPAdes) (version 2) | ecosystem: Environmental > Terrestrial > Soil > Wetlands > Peat | place: Germany...
CCGACGGATGAAATACATGCGTTCGCACAACGAGTAGTGGCCCAGCATCTGGTCAGTACCCCCGATCCGCGGCAGCCGGAGATCGTTGCCGTCATCGATCGCGCCATCGGCTCGCTGATGCGAGCGATTCTGCACAATCCGGATTTTCAGGCGCTGGAGGCGGCATGGCGCGCGGCGTTCCTCCTGGTCCGGCAACTCGATACCGGTTCGCAGCTCAAGCTCTACCTGTTCGATATTTCGAAACACGAACTGGCGGCGGATCTGAGTTCTGCTGTCGACCTCCGGGAAACCGGGGCCTACCGGCTTCTGGTGGAGCAGAGCATCGAAACCCCCGGGGCGGAGCCTTGGTCGATCATCGTGGGAAACTACAGCTTCGGTTCGGCGACCGGCGACGCGCCGCTGCTATCGCGAATGGCCAAGATCGCGAGCCGCGCCCGGGCACCATTTCTAGCCGCCGCCAGCCCCGGCCTTCTGGGATGTGCTTCGTGGGCCTCCACCCCCCAACCTCGAGATTGGAACGCCTCGCCGGAACTCACCCGCGCCTGGGCCGAATTGCGGCGCATGCCGGAATCCAACGCCATTGGACTGGCGCTTCCGCGCTTTTTGCTGCGCTTGCCGTATGGGAAGAAGACCTCGCCGCTCGAGACCTTCGACTTCGAGGAGTTTCCCGAGACGCCAGTGCATGAGGACTATCTGTGGGGCAATCCGGGGTTCGCCGTTGCGCTGCTGCTGGCCCAATCCTTCAGCCAGGCGGGATGGGAGATGCGTCCAGGCACAGCGGTGGAAATTGACCGGCTCCCGCTGCATGTCTGCGGAAGGGCAGGCGAATCTGTGTCCAAGCCGTGCTCCGAGGTCCTGCTCACTGAGGATGCAGTCGAGCGGATTCTGGAGGCAGGCCTGATGCCGCTGGTTTCGTTCAAAGACCAGGACCGGGTCCGGCTGGGGAGATTTCAGTCGATTGCCGACCCACCGCGAGGGCTGGCGGGGCGATGGGGCAATTGACCTCGTCCGTCATAAACCGCAGGTCGAGAGTCCACGCGGCGAGGAATCCGCGTTCTCGGCGCGCAAATCGTCGCGATGAGCATCGATTGCCTTCAAGTTTTGTCCGCCGGTCCAAAAAATTCTCCCCGGCGTGCGCCCTTTCCCCCCGCTTTTACGCTTTATACAATAGACGCCCGCCAGGAGAGGCGTGTAACGTTCGTGGCGTGGCCAACACTATCAGTAGCAGAGGGATTAGGAACACCAATGCCTTGGGATGATGTTCCTGCAAGAAAAAGGGGCCGGGGTGCTTGACTGTGGTTGGACCTTGTGATAAACCGTTGCACCACGACCCGTTCGGTCAGAGGCGTGAGGTCTGGCCACCTCCGAGATGCGGCCCCTGATCGCTACGTTCCCCGGTCGACTGCAAAACCGGAATTCATAATTCAACGGCACTTCCTCGAAAACCGCGAAGAAGTAGGGAGAAAACATGGCAAAACCGAGCACACAGCACAAATTAGACCGGGTGCGACCGCCCCGGGTTCAGATCACCTATGACGTCGAGACTGGCGGAGCGATTGAAATCAAGGAACTGCCCTTTGTGGTCGGCGTCCTTGGAGACTTCACCGGACAACCCGAACAACCGCTGCCCAAGCTGAAAGAACGCCGCTTTGTCGACGTGACGCCCGACAACTTCGATTCGGTTCTGGAAAGCATGAAACCGCATCTGTCGTTCGCGGTGGAAAACAAGCTGAGTGAAGATTCGAGCGCCGGCCAGCTGCGCGTCGATCTGAAATTCAAGAGCCTGGAAGACTTCGAACCCGAGCAAGTGGCGAGGCAAGTGAAGCCGCTGAAGGAACTTCTGGACCTGCGGACCCGGCTCAACGATCTGAAGGGCACGCTGCAGACTAACGAGAAACTGGACGACGCCTTGCTTGAGGCCGTGAGCAAGACCGACAAACTCGACAAGCTGAAGGCCGAAATCGGCCAGAAGGGGGAACCCAATGCCTGAGACCGAGAAAGCTGCTGGTGGTTCGGCCGTTGTAGAGCAGGTTGCGGAATCGAGTCTGCTCGACCAGATTGTTGAAAAGGGGAGGTTCACCGACCCGAGCGCGCGCGAACGGGGCAAGAACCTAGTCAAGGAATTCGTCGCCCAGGTTCTGGAAGGATCGATGACGCTGGGGCGCGATGCCGACCAGATGATCTCTGCGCGCGTGGCCCAGATCGACCATCTGATTTCGCTGCAGTTAAACGAAGTTCTGCACAATGCGGCGTTTCAGAAGCTGGAGGGAACGTGGCGGGGGCTGAAGTATCTGCTCGACCAGTCCGAAACCGGGACGCAGCTGAAGATTCGCGTCTTAAATGCATCAAAAAAAGATTTGCTGCGCGACTTACAGCGCGCTCCCGAGTTTGATCAGAGTGCGATGTTCAAGAAAGTCTACGAAGAAGAGTACGGATTGTTCGGCGGCGAGCCCTTCGGCGCGCTGGTCGGCGATTACGAGTTCAGCAAACATCCGGAAGATCTGGAATTGCTGGAGAAGGTTTCACAGGTCGCGGCAGCCGCGCACGCGCCGTTCCTTTCGGCCGCGTCGTCGGAATTGCTCAACATGGATAGCTTCACCAACCTGGACCAGCCTCGCGACATCGGCAAGATCTTTGACAGCACCGAGTACGCGAAGTGGAAGGGATTCCGCGAGAGCGAGGACTCGAAGTATGTGGCCCTCACCTGCCCGCGCATCCTGATGCGTCTGCCTTACGGCAGGGACACGGCCCCGGTGGAGGGCTTCAACTTCGAAGAGGGCGTGGATGGCACCGATCACTCCAAGTACCTCTGGGGGAATGCGGCCTTCGCGTTGGCGTCCAAAATGACGCAGGCCTTCTCCACCTACGGGTGGTGCGTGGCGATTCGAGGCGTCGAGGGCGGCGGCTTGGTCGACGGACTGCCTTCTCACACCTTCCGCACCGATGAAGGCGACGTGGCGCTGAAGTGCCCGACCGAAATCGCCATCACCGACCGGCGCGAAAAAGAACTGGCGGATCAGGGACTGGTGTCGCTGGTTCACTGCAAAGGCACCGACAAAGCTGCGTTCTTCAGCGTCCAGTCGTGCAACAAGCCCAAGCTCTATGACAGCGACGCGGCCAATGCCAATGCCCGGCTTTCGGCGCAATTACCTTACATGATGGCGACCTGCCGGTTCGCGCATTATCTGAAAGCGATGATGCGTGACAAGATCGGCGGATTTATGTCGCGTGAGGATGCGTGGAGGTTCTTGAATCGCTGGATTTCCAAGTACGTGACCCAAGACGACAAGGCAAATCAGGCACAAAAAGCCAAGTTCCCCTTGCGCGACGCAAACGTGGAAGTGGAAGAAATAAAAGGTAAACCGGGTTGCTATCGTGCGGTTGCGTACCTGCGTCCGCACTTCCAGTTGGATGAAATCAGCGTGTCGTTGCGTTTGGTGGCGGAGTTGCCGCCAGCTGCAAAGTAAGGCCTTAAGGCTGCAAACAAGGATTCGCAGGAATTCTTGAAATCTGAAAATGAAAAAAGGATGGAGGAACAGAAATGCCAAGTGATTATTATCTGCAGATTGGGTCCAGCACCAGCGCGCCGGGCGGCGTGACCGGCGAATCCGTGAACCCAAATTTTCTGAAACAAATCGAGCTGGAAAGCTTTTCGTTCGGCGCTTCCAACCCGGCTGACGTGGGCGGCGGAGGACTGTCGGCTGGCAAGTGTTCTTTGTCGGACTTCAGCTTTACCTGTGCCCTGGATGCTTCCAGCTGGCAAATCGTAAAGGATCTGTATGCCGGTACGCACCTTGACAAATGCACCTTCAGCGGAAATAAGTCGGGCGGCGGCGGCAGCACCTACATGTATATCCAGGTGGTGATGAGCAACTGCTACATCACCAGCCAGAGTACCGGCGGAGGGTCGCAGGGTGTGCCGTCTCAGAGTGTCAGCATCGCGTATGCACAAATCGAGTATCAGTACTACACTCAGGACACCACCAAAGGTACGACCACGTCGGCAGGCACTGCCACCTATAACATCACAACGGGCGTGAACAAATAGTTTGTTGGGTTCTAGGATTGTGAGGCAACGGGAGGGCTCTCGGCGAGTGTGAAAGCTCGCCGCGGCACCTCCCGTTGCCACGCTTGTCCTCTTCGGCAGTCCGACCGCGGGGATGGTTCTAGTCAATCGGAAAGTGGGGCCTTGCATGAACCCGAAAGAGTTGTACCAGGCTGGGCGGCTTGACGATGCCATCAAGGCGTTGAGCGCAGAGTTGCGAGATAATCCGACGGATACGCGCCGCCGAACATTTTTGTTCGAACTCCTCTGTTTTGCCGGGCAGTACGAACGCGCCGACAAGCAATTGGAGGTGCTGGCCCAAGCCGGCCCGGAGAGCGAAATCGGCGTGCTGCTTTATCGCAGCGCCCTGTATGCCGAGCGTCAGCGCCAGGATCTATTTGAGCGTGGAGAATTCCCGGCTTCGCAGAGCGAGGAAGATGATCAAGCCAGCCGCGGCGGAACCGTGAATGGAAAGAGTTTCACCTACTTTGCGGACGCCGACCCCAGGACAGATGCCAAGCTTGAGCTTTTTGCCGCTGGCAATTACTTGCTCCTCCCGCTGGAGCACGTCGCTTCAATTGAAATCCCGCCACCCAAGAGACTGCGGGATTTGATCTGGAGCCCCGCTGCAGTTCGCACAACACCAGCCTTCAAGGGAACTGAACTGGGTGAGGTCCTTCTCCCGGTTCTCGCTCCTTTCTCCTGGCGTCATCCTGATGAAGCGGTGCGCCTGGGCCGCATGACGGTCTGGGAGCAGCGCGATGGTTCCGAATATCAAGTTCCGTTTGGCCAGAAAATGTGGCTCGTCGACGAAGAGGAAATTCCGTTCCTCGAGTTACGCGCGCTCGAATTTAATCCCGCCTCAGTGGCCGCCTGATCAACATGCCCTTGCCCGACGACTTGCTCATTCCAATTGAAGGCCCTAATCCAAGTGGGTCCAATCTCCGCTACGATCCGGTTTACGACAAGATCAAAGAGGCACGGCGTGAAGAAGCGCAGCCTCCTCCGGGGATGACGGAACAAGATCGTAAGGTTTCGGATAACGTCCTGGTGATTAAGTTGACCACGGACCTTCTCACCAAGAAGACCAAGGATCTTCAGCTCGCTGCCTGGCTTACCGAAGCGTTGCTTAAGCAAAAGGGATTTGGCGGTCTACGAGAAGGACTCGGCGTATGTCTGGGTCTGATTGACAAATTCTGGGACACACTGTATCCGGAGATCGAGGACGGAGATGCCGAATCGCGCGGAGCGCCTCTCGGTTTTGTTGGGACAAAGCTGGAAGTTCCGCTGAAGCTAGCGCCCGTAGTCGAGAAGCTGAAGTTCAGCTATCTCGACCATCAGCAGTCCCGTGAAGTCGGCTATGAGGACCTGGCGAAAGCCGACGACGCCAAGAAGAAACGCGCCACACTCATCAAAGAAGGGAAAATAACACCCGAGGCGTTCGACAAGGCTTTTGAAGAGACTCCGAAAAAGTTTTATGCCCAGGCGGAGCAGGATCTTGATGCCTGCTTGAGCACGCTGGCGCAACTGAGCAAAACCTCAGACGAGAAGTTCGGAGATGAGGGACCTTCCTTTGGCCCGCTGAAGACGTCCCTGGAAGCGGAACGCCACCTGATCCACAGTTTTCTCCAGAAGAAGCGCGAGAAGGAACCCGATCCCGTGGAAGTGGTCCCGGTCGAAGCTGGGGGTGCCGAGGGCGAAGCTGGGGCCGCCGAAGGTGGGGGCACGGTACGCACCGGTGTTCTGATTTCTCTGGATGGGTCGTCGGAACCTGCTGACCGCATCGATGCGATTCGCAAAGTGGCCGAAGCGGCGGCATTTCTGCGGCGGCGCGAGCCCAACAGTCCGGCTTCCTATCTCATGTTGCGCGGCCTGCGCTGGGGAGAGTTGCGCGCGGCCATTGATCTGGCGGATCCTACGCTTCTGGAAGCTCCGCCTAGCGAACTTCGCCGGCATTTGAAAAAGTTGCTGCTGGATAAGAAATACGAACAATTGCTGGAGGCGGCCGAGAGCGCGATGGCGCTGCCTTGCAGTCGCGCCTGGCTTGATCTGCAGCGTTTTGTGGTGGAGGCGTGCGATGCCCTGGGCAGCGGTTACGAAGCGATCGCCCGGGCGGTTCGCTCGGAACTGAAGGCGTTGGTCACAGATATTCCGCAGCTGCTGGACGCCACCCTCATGGACGAGACTCCAGCGGCCAATGCCGAGACCCGTGCCTGGTTGATGGCGTTAAGCCATGCACCTGCCGAGTCAGCGAGCCCGGCCGAACAACCGCTGACGGCAGCGGCCAGCTCCAACGGTCTAGGACCGAGATGGCCCGGAGAGCCGACCGATGCGTATGCTTTGGCGGTTCAAGCCCTGCGCGAAGGCCAGGAGCGGAAGGCGTTCGAAATTCTGCAGCAGGATATTGTGCGCAAGCGCTCCGGACGCGAGCGCTTCCGGCGCCGCATGCAACTGGTGGAGATTTGCGCATCCGCCAACAAGGCTAACGTCGCGCAGCCCATTCTGGATGATTTGGCCGCCGCCATCGAGAACCACAAGCTCGACGAGTGGGAAGATCCGGAGATGGTTGCCAGCGCACTGGCCACCATCATGAAGATGAGCATGAGAATTCAGGCGGACAAGGCGCAGCAACAGAAGATGTTCGAGCGCATCTGCCGGCTCGATCCGGCGCAAGCGCTGGGGGACGGGAAGTAATTCATGGCCAGGCGAGATGCTACCGGACCGGTCACGCTCTCGGTGCTGGATCGGCTCATCGATCGGGATCCGAAGAACAGTTCAGAGATTCCCTTTACCCGCGCGCAATCCTTGCGCGAGCTGAAGCTGGGTTTGAAGCGCGATCTGGAATGGCTCCTCAATACCAGGCGGACGATCGATCCTGCGCCCGACTCGGCCCGGGAGACGGTTCGCTCAGTGTATCAATATGGATTCGAGGACATCTCTTCCAAGTCGGTATTGTCGGGCCGCGACCAGGGCGAACTGGTGCGAGACATGGAGTCGGCAATCGCAATTTTCGAACCCCGCCTGAAGCGCGCCAAGGTGCGCATGGAGCAAGTGGAAGCCAACTATAGAAGCTTGAAATTCGTGATCGAAGGATTGTTGTGCATGGACCCTGCGCCGGAGCCTGTGCGTTTCGATACCGTCCTCGAACTGGGCAAGGGCGAGTACGAAATCAAGGGAGCCGATCTTGCGAAATGAGCTGAGGAATTACTACGAGAGCGAGCTCACGTTCCTGCGCCAGATCGGAGCGGAGTTTGCGGACAAGTATCCGAAGATCGCCTCGCGCCTGGTGCTGGAACCGGATCGCTGTGAAGATCCGCACGCGGAACGGTTGCTGGAAGGCTTCGCGTTGCTGGCCGCGCGAGTTCACCTCCGCATCGACGACGACTTTCCCCAAATCACCGAAGCGCTGCTCAATATCCTCTACCCGCATTATCTGCGGCCGGTGCCGTCGATGTCGGTGGCCCAGTTTCATACCGACGCGGAACAGGGCAAGCTCACCAGCGCCCTCCACATTCCGAAAGGAACGGTTCTGTATTCGCGTCCCGTGGAAGGAGTGCCGTGTAAGTTTCGGACTTCCTACGACACGACGCTGTGGCCTTTCAAGATTTCACAGGCCCAGTGGATGACTCCCGATCGCATTCGCCCGGCGTTGCGCGCTTCAGAAGCCGCGGTCCTGCGAGTCGAACTGGAATGCTTCCCGGACGTTTCTTTTGAAAAGCTCGATCTGGAAACTCTGGCTTTCTACCTGAATGGTGAAAGTGCGGTCGTCCACGGGGTGTACGAACTGTTGTGCCGGAACTGCGTCCGTATTCTGGTACGCGATCCGGCGAACCCGAAAGCTCCGGTGCGCGAAATTCCAGTCAGGAATCTGCAGCCCATGGGCTTCGGGGAATCGGAAGACGTCCTGCCCTATCCCCGGCGCTCGTTTGTGGGTTACCGGCTGCTACAGGAATACTTTGCCTTTCCCGAGAAGTTCTTTTTCATGAGTCTGGGCGGGCTTTCGGAGTTGCAGCGGGCTGGACTCACGTCGAAAGCCGAGATTCTTTTCATGATCTCGCCCTTTGAGCAGGACGGCCGCCAGCAACGCCTGGAAGTCGCGGTGAACCCCAAGACGCTGCGGTTGGGATGCACTCCCATCATCAATCTATTTGCGCAGACCGCCGAACCGATCCTGGTCGATCAGACCCGGTATCAGTATCCAATCGTGCCCGACGCGCGCCGCCGGCAGACCATGGAAATCTACTCCGTGGACGAGGTCGTCAGCACCGACGCCGAGACCCATCAGACGGTAACTTCCCAGCCGCTCTATTCGGAGCGGCACGTGGTGGCGGGCACGACTCCGGCGTATTGGTATGTGACCCGCTCGCCTTCCACCCGCAAGGGCGACGACGGCACCGATGTTTTTCTTTCGCTGGTCGATCTCTCGGCTCGTCCCATGCAGCTCGACTATGACACGGTGACGGTGCGGAGCACCTGCACCAATCGCGATCTGGTGACGCGCTTGCCCTTCGGCAGTGAGACCGGAGATTTCGAAATGGCCGGGGCTGCGGCCATCAAGCGTATCGTCTCGCTGCATAAACCGACCCGGACGCTGCGTCCCCCGCTGGATGGAAAGACCTTGTGGTGCCTGATCTCGCACCTGTCGCTGAACTATCTTTCCATCGTGGATGACGGCAAAGAGGCGCTGCAGAAGATTCTTGAGCTGTACGATTTCTCCGAATCGCCCGATACCAAAAAGCAGATTGGCGGAATCACCTCGCTGGATGCCCACCGGCACTTCACTCGCGTGATCTCGGAACACGGGATCGGTTTCGCGCGCGGCACGCGGGTGGAAATCGAATTCGACGAAGAGCAGTTCAGCGGCGGCGGCGCTTACCTGTTTGCCAGCGTGCTCGAAAAGTTTCTGGGCTTATATGTGTCGATGAACAGTTTCAGCCAACTGGTGGCACGCAGCCGCCAGCGAAAGGAGCCGTTGGAAGAGTGGCCACCGAGAGCGGGACAATCCGTTCTGATCTAGCCGCTTCTGAAGTCGGCGAGAAGCTCCGCCGGGAGCCTTACTCGTTTGATTTCTTCCAGGCGGTGCGTCTGCTCGAACGCTTCTTCCCGGAGCGGGCGTCGGTCGGCAAGTTTACGCATCCCAATACCGAAGTCGCGCGTTTTGGCGCAAGTCCTTCGCTGGCGTTTCCCGCCAGCCAGATCCAGTCCATGAATTGGCCGGGCGAGGATTTGCCCGGCGCGACTTGGCCTGAGGACAAACCAGTTCATCTGACCGTCAACTTCATGGGGCTGACCGGCCCCGAAGGTGTTCTTCCCAACCCCTATACCACGCTGCTCATCGAGCGGTTGCGATCCAACGACTCTGCTCCGCGAGATTTTCTGGATATCTTCAATCACCGGATCATCTCCCTTTTTTTTCGGGCGTGGCGAAAGTACCGCTTCGACGTGGCTTGCGAGCAGGGCGAGCGCGATCTCTTTTCACGGCACCTCCTCAGCCTGGTGGGATTAGGCACGGATGGCTTGCGCGACCGGCAGGCGGTGTCGGACGATGCTCTGATCTACTATGCGGGCCTGCTGGCGCAGCGGCCGCGCTCGGCCCAGGCCTTGCAGCAGATTCTGGCCGACTATTTCGATGTGCCCGTCCAGATCGAACAATTTGCGGGAGGCTGGTATCGCCTGGACCACGAGACCCAATGCAATTTGTCGGAAGGAAAAAGCGCGAGCGGCGAACTCGGTTTCGGCGCCGTGGTGGGCGATGAAGTCTGGAACCAGCAGTCCAAAGTTCGCATCGTTCTGGGTCCGCTGACCCTGGAGCGCTATGCAGATTTCCTGCCCGATGGCCAGTCTTATGAGCCCCTGGGGGCGTGGGTGCGATTTTTTTCCAATGACGAATGGGATTTCGAAGTGCAGCTGATTCTCGAACGCGAGCAGGTTCCGGCTTGCACCCTGGGAGTGGAAGGCACATCTGGCCCGCAGTTGGGCTGGGTCTCGTGGGTGAAGTCGGTGCCTTTTAGCCGGGACCCAGACGATACCGTGTTGGCGATTCGAGCAGCGGAAGGGGAAAGCCATGAATCTGAAGTCTCTGATCGGCAAGCTTAATGATTCGACTCGCGGCGCGCTGGAGGCGGCAGCAGGACTCTGCCTGGCGCGCACGCACTATGACATCGAAGTGGAGCACTACCTGACGAAGTTGCTCGACTCCACCGACAACGACGTGGCGGCGATTTACAAGCATTTCGAAATCGATACCTCCAGGCTTTCCGGCGAACTTTCGCGTGCCTTGGACAAGCTGAAGACCGGGAACGCGCGCACCCCTGCGCTCAGCCCGTCGCTGATGAGGATGCTGATCGAAGCCTGGACCCTCGGGTCGATCGACTACAGCGCCGGACAGGTGCGAACCGGTTTCACCATCCTCGCCCTGGTCACGAATGACGAACTCGTGCGCCTCATGCGCGACGTCAGCCGCGAGTTTCAGAAGATTCAGGCGGATTCATTGCGCAAGGACTTCGCCTCGATTGTCGGCAATTCGAGCGAAGAGGCGCAGGCCGCGGTGGCGGCCGCAGCCGCGGCGCCCGGCGCGCCCTCCGCGGGCCCGCGTCCCGGCGGAAAGTCTCCCAACCTCGATCAGTTCACCATTAATCTCACCGAGAAAGCGAAGACCGGCAAAATTGATCCGGTGCTGGGACGCGACCTGGAAATTCGTCAGGTGGTCGACATCCTCATGCGACGCCGCCAGAACAATCCGATCCTTACTGGCGAGGCGGGAGTGGGGAAAACTGCCGTGGTGGAAGGCTTCGCGTTGCGAGTAGCGCAGGGCGATGTGCCGCCGCCGTTGCGCAACGTCATCATCCGAACTCTCGACCTCGCGTTGCTGCAGGCCGGAGCCGGAATCAAAGGTGAATTTGAGAACCGGCTGAAAGGCCTGATCGAGGAAGTGAAAGCTTCGCCCATCCCCATCATTTTGTTCATCGATGAAGCCCACACCATGATCGGTGCAGGCGGGCAGGCGGGACAAGGCGATGCGGCCAACCTTCTGAAGCCGGCATTGGCACGCGGAGAGCTGCGCACCATCGCTGCCACTACCTGGTCGGAATACAAAAAATATTTCGAAAAAGATCCCGCGCTGGCTCGCCGCTTCCAGGTTGTGAAAGTGGAGGAGCCGATTGAAACCCAGTGCCTCACCATGCTGCGCGGCATTGTGCCGTCGCTGGAGAAGCACCACAAAGTCCGCATCCTTGATGAGGGGCTGACGGCCGCAGTGCATCTTTCGCACCGCTATCTGGCCGGACGCCAGTTGCCCGACAAGGCCGTCAGCGTGCTGGATACGGCCTGTGCGCGGCTTGCGCTGGGACAGAGCGCCACTCCGCCTGCCATTGAAGACAGCGTCCGCCAGATCGACGACCTCGCGGTTCAGAAGCGCATCCTGGAGCGTGAATCGTTGGTCGGAACCGACCATCGCGAAAGACTGCAGGAGATCGCCACCAAGAGCGCGGAAATCGAATCGCGGCTGGCGGGCCTGCGGACGCGCTTTGAAAAGGAAAGCGTTTTGGTGACGACGATCCGCGATTTGCGTTCCCAGCTCGAGAGCGCGGGTGCGCAGAACGGCAACGGCGCCGCGCGTGCTGAAATACCGGGAGTCGCTACCGACGCAGCCGCACCCGCCGCTTCAGTTCCTGCGGCAGCAGCCTCGTCGACCACAGCTACCGCGGTCGAAGAAGCCGCCAAGCCTGTGGACGTGGCCGCAGTGCGGGCCCAACTGGCGCAGGCCGAGGCTGAGCTTGCGGCCCTGCAGGGCGAAGAGCCTATGATTCGCGTTGCGGTCGACGCTCAGATTGTGGGCGAAGTGATCTCCGCCTGGACCGGAATTCCGGCTGGCAAAATGATGAAGGACGAAATCACCACGGTCCTCTCTCTGCCAACAGTCCTCGGCCAACGTGTGATCGGGCAACTCCACGCCCTCGAAATCATCAGCCAGCGCATTTCGACTTCGCGCGCGCGTCTCGACGATCCCAACAAGCCGATCGGCGTTTTCATGCTAGTGGGACCCAGCGGAGTCGGCAAGACCGAAACCGCGCTCGCGCTGTCGGACCTTCTCTACGGCGGAGAACGCAACCTGATCACGATCAACATGTCGGAGTTCCAGGAAGCGCACACCGTATCCACGTTGAAGGGCTCGCCTCCGGGCTACGTCGGCTATGGCGAAGGCGGTGTGTTGACCGAGGCTGTCCGGCGCCGGCCGTATGCCGTTGTTCTGCTCGACGAAGTTGAGAAAGCGCATCCCGACGTCCTTGAGCTTTTCTACCAGGTGTTCGACAAAGGACACATGGAAGACGGCGAAGGCCGCGAGATCGATTTCAAGAACACGATTATCATTCTCACCACCAACGCCGGCACCGACACCATGGCGAAATTGTGCGCCGACCCGGAAACCATGCCCGGTCCAGAAGGTCTGGTCAAGGCGCTCAAACCGGAGCTTAACAAGATTTTCAAACCGGCATTTCTGGGGCGCATGGTGCTGATTCCTTATCTGCCCATTCGCGATGAGAATCTGCGACAAATCATCCGGCTGAAGCTGGGCAAGATTCAACGCCGCATGCAGGAGAATCACAAGATCGAGATGTCGTATGATCCTGCCCTGGTGCAAGAGGTGGCGAATCGCTGCACTGAGGTTGAGAGCGGCGCGCGCAACGTGGATAACATTCTCACCAACACCCTGCTTCCGGATATTTCGAGGCAGTTATTGGGACGCATGGCGGCGAATGAACCCATGGAGCGAATTCACGTGGGCATTGGCGCTGACGGAGCTTTCGAATATCGATAGAGTGCTGGGCGGCCGCGAGGGACTATATGAAGGATGTCGCTCTATTTGCGGTTGATCGCAACTGGAAGTTCAAAGATGGCCCCACCGTCGGCAGTAACGCAAGCTCGGTGGAGAAGCAGGGCGACTTCGAACTGGTGGATCCGGTTTCTCGCGGAGATCGGATGTTTGGAACAGGGTATGTCAAGCAGCGGTCTGTTTTTGTCCTGTTCGATGATCTGCACGGACTTGTGGAAAGTCTGGAAAAATTTAAGGGCTTTTCTACCAAGGGCTTTGAGGGGCCGCTGGAGGCGGGCGAGGTCCGGCTGTTGGTGATCACCTGTCATGGCTGCCCGGGCGTCTTGTTTATTGATGGAGTAAATGCGGATGGCAGCAACTCGATCTTCCTGAGTTCGAAGACCATCGTCAGGTACGCATCCGACCTGAAGCGGCTGGGCAAGTTCCTGGCTAAGAATGATGCCTCGAAAGGAGTCCGCTCAAACTTCGCGACCGTACGCCTGGACGGATGCAACTCCGGCGCCGATACGAACGATCCCACAAAATCGCGCGGTTCAGATCTGCTGATCGCGCTTTCGCAAATCTGGGACGGAACCAGGGTGGTTGGCTTCGCAGACTATGGAATCGGAACGGGAACCAAAACCGCCCCGTACAGATATGGAGGAGCGGAGGACTCGGATGTGTATTTCGGCGATTCACAGACTGAGCCGGAATTTGGAAAACTGAAAATGATTTTCAGCAGTTGGCGGTCCGAGAGTTCTCCAAACGCCAGAATCGCGCAAGACGGTGTTATTGTGAAGCGGCCGGTTCGCGAGGTGCTGGGGCAATCGCCGGAAGTGATCGAGCACCAGATGGCGACGCACACGCTCGACCAGGACACAATTGAAGCCTTTGGCATTGGCGGCGCTGCATCGAACGGTGCATCGTTCCGGCTGCCCGCTCCCACTGGCGCTGCCTCGGGGCCGGGCAGTATATTCCGAACTCAGCCTTAACGAGCGAATCCCAGATTATGTCAACCTATACGCAAAAAAATAGCCTGATCGCGGTTTCTGTCGACGGATTGCAAGACGACGAAGTCCTGTTGCAAGGCCTTGCCGGCGTGGAAGGATTGTCGCGACTGTTCACGTTCCATCTTGAGCTGTTGTCGCAAGAGGACTCGATTGATTTCACCAAGGTTCTGGGAAAAAAGACAGTCATTACCATCGCGACGGCGAAGCCCAATACCCCGCGCTACATCAATGGCTATGTGAGCCGGTTCGCACAGAGCGGTTTCGACGCGACTTTCTATCATTACCAGATGGAGGTCGTGCCCTGGTTCTGGTTTCTTACCCGCCAGACCGACTGCCGCATTTTTCAAGCCAAGAGTGTTCCCGAAATTGTGACCGAGATTTTCGACCAACAGAAGGACAAGTCGCACAAAGCGGATTACAAGATGAACGTGAATGCCGGGGACTACGACAAGCTGGAGTATTGCGTTCAGTACCGCGAGACGACTTTTAATTTTGTTTCCCGGCTCCTCGAACATGAGGGGATCTTTTACTACTTCGAGCATACGAAAGACGGTCACACGCTGGTCGTCTGTGACAACTCGGCATCTCTTCCTGCCTGCCCGGTTACTCCGACCGTTCCCTACGATCCGATTGCGGGCACGAGCTTCGGGAGCGGGGAGCACATCTCAGACATCCATGCGAAACGCGAATTCAGAACCGGCCAGTACACTTCGACGGATTACAACTTCGAGACGCCGTCCACCAATCTGAAGGCAACCGAGCAGACGGTCATCAAGGTTGGGGGCAACGATCCTTACGAGATTTTCGATTATCCCGGAGTCCACACCACTCTGGATCAGGGCCAGGATACCTCGAAAACTCGCATGGAAGAGCACGAGGCGGCGCATCACATCCTTGTCGGCTCGGGGCGCGTGCGGGACTTCGCCCCCGGCAAGACTTTCACCCTCAGCACGCATTACCGCGGCGATATGAACTCGTCCTACCTGATCACCGAGGTACGGCACTCGGCCTCGGAAGGTGGAATCTATTTTTCGAATAATGCGGCGGACGAAAACAGCTCCATTCAGTTTCAATGCATTCCCGCGTCGATTCCATACCGTCCTCCGCGAGTTACTCCGAAACCTTTTGTCCAGGGGCCGCAGCCGGCCTTGGTGGTTGGCAAACAGAACGAAGAAATCTGGGTCGACAAGTACGGGCGCGTCATCGTGCAGTTCTACTGGGACCGTTACGGACAGAATAACGAGAACAGCTCGTGCTGGATTCGCGTATCGCAGTCCTGGGCCGGCGGAAACTGGGGCGCGATGTGGATTCCCCGCATTGGTCAGGAAGTGCTGGTCAGCTTTCTGGAAGGTGACCCGGACCGGCCCGTCATTACAGGCCGGGTCTACAACGCGAACCAGATGCCGCCCTACACTCTGCCCGATTACCAGACGCGCAGCACGTTCAAGTCGCGCAGTTCCAAGGGCGGCGGGGCTGCGAACTATAACGAGTTGCGCTTTGAAGATCTGAAGGGACAGGAGCAGATCTTCATGAATGCGGAAATGGATATGGACCTGCGCGTGGAAAAGGACTCGCGGGAGTTCATCGGCGCCAACCGCCATCTGATTGTCACCACCAACCAGGTCGAGCAAATTCAGACCGATAAACATTTGCATGTGCAGGGAAAGCATTTTGAGAAGGTCGACTCCGACATGTCGCTGAACGTGGGCGGCAACCAGATGGAGAGTGTGACCGGCAACAAGTCGCTCAGTGTCACCGGCGATCAGAAAGAGAGCGTTACCGGCAACGTTTCGCTGTCGGTTACGGGCGGAAAGATGGACTCGATCACGATGGGCTACATGATGAGCGCGTTGAGCATTCATCTCAGCGCGCAGACCGGCATCGTCATCGAATGTCCGGTGGGAATTACGCTGAGTTCGGGAGCCAACTCGATTGATATCGGACCCGCCGGCGTGTTTGTCACGGGAACGCCGTTTGTCTACCTCAACAGCGGGAGTTCTCCTGCCAGCACCTCGGACCCCAGTTCAGGATCGCCCGACAGCCCGACCGCTCCGAACGATCCGGATACGGCCGATGACGGCAGCAAGGGAACGAAACTGAACTGAAGCACGAAGTTTGATGGCAAGGAATTCGGTCAAGCGCCGCCAGACTGTCTTTACGGCACCATGACCGTCATCTCCCCCGGCATGACAATGCTGATGACGCCGGCCCACATGCACATGAGCGTCGAGGTATTGTCGAGCGTGGGCATTTCAGCGAGCAAGACGGTCGGCGCTCCCGGCACCCACGGAGCGACCGTCATGGGAATGCAGGGCATCGGCGTCAACACGCCCATAGCGGCTGCGGTCGCGGCCGCCACCATCGGGTTGGCGGGCGACATGCACATGGCGAACGGCATGATGTTGACCATGGGAATAAAGTCCATGATGTTGGCGGCGGGCATCTCCCCGGTGCAGAGGACCATGTTGGTGGGCAGAACCACCAGCGAACTCGGAGCCATTCCCATGGTGCACATCAACATCGCTCCCATGCAGACTTGCATCGGCATATGCGATCCCTCCACGCCAATTTAGCTGCGGGGCATTTTAGCAAAGCCGGAAGCGAATGCAACCGTGGAACACGCGGACCGTGGCAACGAATTCGCGGAACGTGCTGAAACCGGAGACAGATCTTTTGGCAATTCTTCGAATGGTTCACCGAATGACCCGATCCACCGAGTGGCCGATGATTTCCACTGGCTCAAGGAACAATCTCGACGAATCGGCGTAACCGTTCCCTAGGAGCTGAACTCGGAAGGCTTCAGTGCGCGCTGCAGTTGTAACTCGCCAAGGTCAGCGCGCGTTAACCCTTGCACGACAGCGTGTTAAGAGAATCTCCCACCCCTTCGGGCGTACCCCTCCGGTTAACCCGCGAAACCTTAGTAACCTTGCTCCCGGCCACCGCATCTACTCTATTATGAATATAGAGTTACACCGGAGGACGAACCCCCGAAGGGAAGTGGTATGGCGAAAAGGCAGTTAACGTCGGGCATGTGGCGCATTGATCCGCAGAAGTGGTCGCGGGTGATCGATCGCTCGGGACAGCCGGTAGCGTCGGTTGAAGCGGATCTGGATCCCACTGCCAGCGCCAGCCTGATCGCGACTGCGCCGGATATGTTCGAATTACTGCAGGATTTGGAAACCGATGAGTCCATTCCGGAAAGCGTGCGTGAGGAGATTCAATTGGTGCTTCGACGCGCCCGCGGGGATTTTGGGCTGGCGGTTTTTTCCCGCAGCTTCAAACAATTACGGTCGAGAACCCAGGAGTGGCTGAAATTCATGGAACGCCTGTGGAACTCCTGACCGCGACGTAGAAGAATAACCTCCCGTTGGGTTCAATCGCATCCTGCCTAAGCGCAAAAAGACTGGGTCTTCCACGCTGCCGCGTCGCCCCAACTTGCTCCACCCGATTTGCCCTTTGCTTCCTGGCTCAGGAATTGTTATTGTGGGCAGCCGTGCCGAGAACCGCCTGAAAACTACTCCAGGCGAACTTCGGCAGCGGGCGCCGCGATTCTATGAAGCAACTGAAACCAGTTCTGTGGACCAAGGGCACGTTCCTGACCCCGCAACATCTCCAGGTGCAGGATCGCTTCATCGAAGATGCGCTCAATTTCCGATTGCAGGCACTCAAGTTCTGTCCGTGGGGATTTCGCGAACTGTCGATCAACGCGGAGTTGCTGACCGAGGGGCAGTTTGCGGTGACTCGCGCTACTGGAATTTTTCCTGATGGACTGCTGTTCGAGATTCCCGAGGCCGATCCGCCGCCGCCCTCCAAGTCCCTGGCAGAATTCTTCGAGCCCGCGGATAAGAGCCTCGACCTCTACCTGGCCATTCCCGACTACCGCCAGCGCGGCCTGAATGTTTCCACCGGAAAAGATGGAGGCACGCGCTATCTAGCGGAGGTGACCGCTTTTCGCGACGAAAATACGGGCAGCGGTGAGAAGCCGATCCAGGTCGCGCGAAAAAATATGCGTCTGCTCGCCGACTCCGAGAACCGCGAAGGCTCTTCCGTGCTGCGCATCGCCAACGTCGAGCGCACGCCTGCGGGCACGTTTCAACTCAATCCCCGGTTCATTCCCCCGCTCATCGAGATCGGCGCCAGCGAGTATTTGGTCGGCCTGCTGCGCGGGCTGGTCGAACTGCTCTCCGCTCGCAGCACGCAGCTTTCGGCGGGACGGCGGCAGAAAAATCAGAGCCTGGCCGATTTCACCGCCTCCGATATTGCCAACTTCTGGCTGCTCTATACGGTGAATTCCAATTTCCCCATTTTTTCCCATCTCTATGAGAGCAAGATGGGACATCCTGAGGAGTTGTACGCCGCCATGGTTACACTGGCGGGATCGCTGACCACGTTTTCGCAAAAATTGCGGCCGCGCGATCTGCCGCTTTATGTGCACGATTCCCTGGGACCGGTTTTTTCCGAAATCGATGAGAAGATGCGGTCGCTGCTGGAAACCGTGGTGCCCACCAACCTGGTTTCACTGCCATTGAAATTGTCGCAGGATTCGATTTACGCTACGGCCATCGATCACGACAAGTATCTGACGAACACACGCATGTACCTGGCGGTAAGCGCGGAAACCACGGAAGAGAACATCATTCAGAAAGTGCCGCAACTGGTGAAGGTCTGCTCCGCAACCCACATTGAGCATCTGGTGCGGCAGGCTCTGCCCGGAATTGCCCTGCGCCATCTCACCAATCCGCCGAGCGCGATCCCGGTGAAATTGAAGTATCAATACTTCGCGTTGAACCAGGCCGGCCCAGCCTGGGAAGCCGTCACCCGCGCCCGCAACTTCGCCGCCTACGTTCCCGGAGAGCTTCCGAACCCAACGCTGGAATTGCTCATCCTGCTTCCGCAGGCGAATTGAAGAATTGCGTGATGATTGGAACGCCAGCGCTCTCAATTATCAGCCTGATAGCGTCAGGTGAGCGTCGATGCGCTCAGAACCGCAGCACAATTCCGGCGGAATACCGGAAGCCATTGGCGGGCGACGTCGAAGAAGAGCTGGAGCCCTCGACGGGAACGTGATGCCTCTCGTAATCAACTTGTGCGGCGCGAATCGAGAGACGGTTCGAGATTTTTATATCGAGACCTCCACCCACAGACCAGAGGAATGCGGTGTAACTCGGAACAATTCCATTTGGCGATGCCTGACCCACCCCCTGAGTTACCCCCCCGAACAAAGCATGCGTGAAGGCACACGCACGTTGCCAGCGAAAAACGTAAACAGGTCCGAATTGATAGGCGTAGCGATGTACAGTTGCGAGCCCCCCTCCTCCCCCTGCAAAACCGCCGTTACCGTAGTTTCCGCTGAATTGCGCCGACAGCCCCAACGATTTATGGAGGTAGCCGGTTATCGAGGCAATCCACCCGTTGAGATTGGTGGTGGCGCCGATGTCGTTGAATCCGCATCTATAGTCAGTCCCGCACCCACCCGCAGTCCGCTCCAGAGAATAGCCCCCGAACAGCTCTGATTTGCCAGTTTGTCCCAGCATCGGCAAGTTGAAGACGACAACCATAAGAACCACCAGTCGCAGTCCACGCATTCGCGCCCCCAAAGCTTCCAAGGATGCCGCCAACTTACCATAGGATGTCCAGCCCTTATGGAATAGAAGCGCCGCTATATTAGAGCCGCTGGTGCCGGATTGTTGGCCTAAAATCTCGTGGCTGTTGAAAAACTCTTGCCCTGGAAAATGCTCTAAAACACTTTGCGCTAGGATGCCCGACAAACGACGTTCTCGTTTTTCTAGACATTTTCTATCCTTTAAAGTTTCGCTGTTTTGAGAAAAATGGAGTGTTTCAACAGCCACAATCAGCAACATCAAGGAACAATTCAAGAAAGTCGGAAGTACGCTCAATGCTTTAGCACGAAGTAAACCACCAGCAGAACCGCAGCGAAGAAAAGCACTGTCAGAATCAAGATGAGCGGCCAGTAGGAAACGGGCGGCGGCTCCGGAGCTCCCACTTTCGGAACTTTGGGAGCAGCAGGAGCTTTGGGAGCGGCAGGAATTTTGGGTGCGGCCGGAGCGGCGAATGCCGGCTTGGGCGGTACGGGCGGCGGAGGCAGCGGTGGGGGCGCTATCTTCGGAACTGCCAAGGCCGGCATAGCGAATGCTGGCGACCCTGCTGCGTTGGCGGGGGCCTCTGCGCTGGCGTCGTCGACAGCAGGAGCAGGCCGCGCGGAAATGATGCGAGTGTAGGAGCTTGGACCGCTGGGGACCTCCGGCAGCGGGGCCGGAGGGGCATCGCTGGCCGGGCGCGAGAATGCGCCCGTGGCGCCGTCGGAGGCCATGGCTGGGGGCTGTATTGCGGGCGGCTTCGGCATCGGCGGATTCGATGGTACCGGGACCGGGAAAATCGGCGGCGCCGGCGCCACGTACGACCCCGGCTGCGGCGGCGTGAAAGGCTCCTTCGGAGCTGTCGGCACAGGCAGACTCGACCCCGGAAAGCTCGGCGCGGGAAAGCTCGACGGCAGACCGGGCTCGGCCAGGTTTGGCGCATGCAGGCCCGACGCGGGCTGAGGCGATGCGGAAAGGCCCGGCGCGTTCGCTCGCGGCAATCCGGACGGCGCACCTGTGCTCGATATCCGCTGAGAAACTTCCGGAGTGAACCATCCCGTGAATGAGCCCGCGGGCTCGTTGCCCGCAATTCCCGGCGCTGGCGGCGGCTCTTCCTTCTGCGGCTTCACCGATCCAAACACTGAGGTAAAGTCTCCAACAGGTTTCTGCGGGGCCTCCTGCCGAGGCGTCACCGCCGGAGTCTCTGACGGAACGTCTCCCCGAAACGGACCCTGGAAAAAGCTGGTGAACTCGCCGAGCTTGGGACCTTCTTTGGCTGGCGAGGTGGTGACCGGAGAAGGAAAATTCCTGGCTGCGAAATCCGGACGAAACGATTCTGCCGGACTCCCAGCATTCGGATCTATTTTTGGCGCGGCAGGAATCCGCGAGCTTTCCGGAGCCCAGGGAGGGGCCGAGTGCAGGCCAGACTGGCCTCCCGCGGAGCTGATCGGTGGTAGAGGACTGGGCGGTGGGGACATGGAAGGCGAACTCGGAGCGGCTGATTTCGCCGGCGGGTCAAAATCCCGCAACAATTGCGTGACCGAAACCGGGGACGTCGAAACCGGAGGTTGCGACAGATTCTTCATCGCCATCTCCGCCGTAGGGGCCTTGCTTTCCGGAGTGGGCGGCGGAGGGGGCGGGGAGGGCGCTGGTATCTCCTGGGTATCGCGAGCCTGCGCTTTATACTGCCTTACCCAACCCCGCAGCGCGGTTTCCTCGGGCAATTTGGTCACAAGGTAGGCATAAAGGGTCCCACTGTATCGGCCCGTCTCCAGCACCAGTCCCACCGGCTCGGGAGCGACCCGGCGAAACGAATCGAGAACCCACTGCACCGTGGGCTGGTTGGGCTTCTGCGGGTCCCCATGCAGAATATGCACTAGCACCCGTTCGCCTCGTACTTTGTCATTGGCGACGAAGGTCTCCACCGCGCCGGTGGTCAGCGACTCCAGCAGTTCGTATTTTTCTCCGAATTTCATGCTTGATGTGTTCGTCCCCCCAAGGAAAGCCACTCGCCCTGACGCAGGATTATACCTCGCAGTCGCCAGCGAATCGCAAAGAATGCGGAGAACCGAACGCGCGACGGACCTTGGTAATAAGAGCGCTCTAAGCCCGATGTGGGGCTAGTTCTGACGGCAAGACGCAGGTATATCCGAGAGCACCCGGCGGTCGCTTTCACCGGGATTTGTCTTGACTTGCACCCCCGCCGGGATCAGAATTGCCTTCATTCCCCACGTCGCAGGCGGACATCTGTCCCAGACGTTTCGGCGGAGATTGGTGATGCCTGTGGACAACCTAAGAATTCCCTCGGAGTTCAAAGTTCCTGTTGGTGAAGTCAAACTTGAAAAGGATTTTCTCGCCAGGAGTTTGCGATGAATTTTGCGTCAATGAGTTTCGCGCCCATAAGTTTCGTGACGAAGAGTTTCGCACCGAAAAGTGAAAAGATCTTTCAGAAGTCGTTCCTTCTGGTGTTCTTGCTCGCGGCCTTAGTGGCCAGCGTGGGAGCCGATAAGAAGTCAGCTCCAGCCGCGCCTAGGGCAACTGCGCCTAAAGCAGCGCCCGCGCGCCCGGCCGCCGGTCGGCCTGCGACCAACCGGCCCGCGACCGCAAATCGCCCGGCCACAGGTACCAGACCTGGAACGGCGGCGGGAACCAGGCCCGGTGTCGGCAGAACGGGTGCGGGGACAATGAACAGGACTGGAAACGCCGGCAGGACCGGCGGCGCGGGGGGTAGGACGGGCCCGGGTTCGACGATGGGCAGAAACGGCGGCGCCAACGCGGGGAAAGGCGGTGCGGGTTCCGTCTCCAGAGTCAACCGGCCTCTTCCCGGCAAACAAGTTTCCCTCAAGGGGGGCGGCACGGCGAGCATCCGACCTAACGGACAGATCCGTTCCATCAATCGAAATGGGATGCACATCGAACACGGCATCAACGGAAATCGCCGCATTGAGAGCACACACAATGGCGCTCGCGTCGTAACCACCGGCAGGAATTCCGGCTACGTGCAGCGGCCATACGTGACCCGCGGCGGCCGCACTTACGTGTCGCGCACGGTCGTGATCAATCATGTGAGCTACACCAGCGTGTACCGCTCGTACTCGTACGGAGGCTACTGCTGCTATTACGGTTACCATCCCGCGTTTTACTACGGCGCCGCGTATTACGGCTGGGCCTATAATCCCTGGCCCGCGCCTGTGTATTGGGGATGGGGATGGGGTGGAGCGCCCTGGTATGGATATTACGGCGGCTATTTCGCGCCCTATCCGACTTATCCTTCAGCCGCGTTCTGGCTGACCGACTACCTGATTGCCGCGAATCTCCAGGCAGCTTATGCAGCGCAAGCAGCGGCCAATGCTGCGGCTGCGGGCGGGGCGGCGGCGGGCGCCGGAGGAGGCGGAGGGGACCAGCAAGCTGATAACTCTGGCGGCGGCGATGCGCCCGCAGCCAGCGGTGGTGCGGTGACCCTTACTCCTGAAGTTAAGGCATTGATCGCGGAAGAAGTGAAAGCGCAACTCGCAGCCGAA
>Ga0209517_10003063_pt1 | contig 22975 bp, 25 predicted proteins | sample PeaSoiMetSII2010_FD_187695 | JGI IMG/M metagenome (GOLD analysis project Ga0209517, IMG submission 187695) | Peat soil microbial communities from Weissenstadt, Germany - SII-2010 (SPAdes) (version 2) | ecosystem: Environmental > Terrestrial > Soil > Wetlands > Peat | place: Germany...
GTCTCGTTGCCGAACTCGTTCCCATGGGATCCGCGGGTGCGAAAGCCATGGCGGTGGTCCGGGGCGAGGCGGATATCTATCTTCATTCCGGCGGGCAGTACGAGTGGGACAGCTGCGCGCCGATCGCCGTCGCGCAGGCCGCCGGCCTGCACACGTCGCGTTTGGACGGCTCTGCCTTGATCTACAACCGGGAGAACGTTTACCTGCCGGATCTGCTGATTTGTCATCGCCACCGGGCGCCGCAGATCCTGGAGCTGCTCCGGACCATGACGCCATGAGCGCTGACGCAAGCGGAACGGCATCGGCGGCGGGATTCTGGGAGCGGCGAACCGGGCTGCGAGGGCGGAGGGCGGTCATCGTCGGCGGCGCCGGTGGCATCGGACGCGCCGTCACCGAGGCGCTCGTGGGTGCCGGCCTCGACGTGGCCGTCTGCGACCGGGATGCGGCGGCGGTCGAGGCGCTGAAGCGCGAACTGACCCCCGAGGGAAGGCGAATTCTGGCCGAGGTGGCCGACGCCACCGATACGGCGCAATTGCGTGGCTTTTTCGACGCCGTGGAGCGCTTTTCTCCGGCCGTCGATGTCCTGGTCAACGTCGTCGGCGGCGTGGTCATGGAACCCTTCATGTCGAAGTCGGCCGAGGCGTGTGCGGACGACGTCCGTCGAAACTTCGGTTACGTCATTGACTCCACCCGGTTGGCGGTGCCCCTGCTGTGCCGTACCGGGCGCGGCGGCGTCATCATCAATTTCACGACCATTGAGGCGCACCGGGCGGCGGGCGGTTTTGCGGTCTACGCGGGTGCCAAGGCGGCAACCACCCAATTTTCACGGGCCATGGCCGCGGAGTTGGGCCCGCAACGCATCCGGGTCAACGTGATCGCACCCGACACCACACCGAGCGCCGGAAACGCCAATGCACTACCGCCGTCCATTCATGCCATGAATGCGGACATTCCGGCCGAATGGTGGGCCGAGGCGTTCAAGATGTACATCCCGCTGCAGACGCCCCCCTCGGTCGACGATCTCGCGAATGCCGTGCTGTTTCTGGCCTCGGATCTGGCCCAGTCGATCACCGGGCAGGTGATCCATGTGGACGGGGGGACCTCGGCGGCGCTCGGGATGCTTCGGTGGCCGGCCGATGGCGGAATCACCCTTCCCGTGCCGATGGGCAATACGCTGAAGAAATTGTTCGGCTGACATCGACAGCGGTCGGGGACGACTTGCTCGAACCTCGCTATAATAAGTTCGACTCCAGGCGATGCTGCCGTTATCGAACCCGGATCCCAACGAGCAGTCGCTCTGGCAGCCGTCCCGCTCGAATCAAAATTGCGGTAATTTCCAATACGGATAGTCGCAGCACTTGCGGAAGGCGCTGATAGCAGAAGCCTGACGAAGAGAACGGATAGATCCTAGTTGAAAAGAAACAGGCTTGGCCGCCCTCCAAAGTCCGAGGAATCGATTCGTCGCGATCTATTGCTCGACCACGCGTTGGCGCAATTTATGGCGATCGGTTATCGCGCGACAACCATGGCCGGGCTTGTACGCTCGTTCGGAGCCAGCAAGTCCACGCTCTACCGGCAGTATGGTAGCAAGGCCGGGCTGCTGCGAGCCGCCATGGAGCGCGGCGTGCCTCTGCTGTTCAATCGCTTGAGCAAAGTGACGATCGATCCCGGTCGCGATCCGCGGGATGTGCTGCGAGATTTCGGGGCTGTCATCCAAACCTATCATGCCGATCCCGGAATCGTTGCGATGTGGCGTGCGGTGGTGGAGGCCCGCGAGGATCTTGGAGATTTCCTCGACACTGCAGTGCATCAGCGAACGCGGGCCTTGGCGCCGATCGCCGATTATCTCGTCGCGCTCGCCCAGGATCGTCGTCTGTCGATACGGGATCCCGATGCAGCCGCCGCTGCTTTCAGCGAGCTTGTAAGCGGGGGCCTGACCGCGTTCCTGGGAAGTCCGCCGAGTGGCAAGGCCCGCGCCGCAGCACTTGAGTTCGCTCTGTCGCTATTGCTCGACGGCATGCGCCCACGGCACGGCGAGTCAACGGTCATGCGATGACTGCGAATACGACAATTGCATAAAGGGACCCTTACCGGCCGACCATCTCGTGGGTGCCGAGATCGAGTGCCGCGGCTCCAAAGCGCGCGGTATATGCCGTGTTCACCGCCTCGGTCTGGAAGCGGGTTTCATTGATGAGAAAGATGAAGAGTCCGTAGGCCACCTCCCGACGGTACGCTTCGAACGCGCGCTGTTCGTCGGGCGGATCGATCCCTTCCCCGCGCAGCGCATCGAGATAATGACGCAGCAGCGCGCGCTCCTGGCTGCGCCGGTCGCGCAGGTCGAGCGCGCAGATCAGATGGTAGGTCACCTCGAACTGCCAGGGGGCCCGCGCCACCTGCGCATCGAAGAAGCCCGGGCTGCCATCCGCGTCGACGTGTAGATTGCCGAGGTGGGTATCGCCGTGGCAGAGGCAGGGCGGACTGCGCCGATGGATTTCTCCGAGGTCCCTGAGTGCGGCGGCCATCCAGCGCGGGTCGTGAAACACGCTTGAGACCGCGGCGCCGCGCGGCGCTTCCATGCAGGACTGCCAGACCGCGGGTTCGAGATAGCGATTCTGGTAGACGACGCTCCAGCCCTCGTGGCGGCCGGAGATCCAGTCGAACCGCCCGCCGGCTTCGAACTCGTGGGAATTCCAAGTCTGTGCATGATACCGGGCCATGACGGTGAGTCTGCGCGCAACCTCGTCGGGCGTCTGCGGCCGCTGTCCGTGGCAGAAGCGGACTTCGCGGGCTGCCAGGTCCTCCATGATCACGATTGACTGGTGAGAGTCGAAGTCCGTGCCGGCGAAATGACAGGAAGGACTGGGCAGATCGATGTGCGGCTGGACGTCGCGGTAAAAGCGCATCTCGGTCAGATACATGGGCGCAAGCGAGGGACTGTGATCCTCGAAGCCGCCCTTGACGATGAGGGTTTCCGGCAGCGGGGGGCCGGTGCCGCGGGTCGCCAGGGTCGGCCGGATGCGGATCTTGGTCGAGGTCCCGGGCAGGATGTTGAGGATGTCGACGCGGGTCACCGCCAATCCGGGGTGCCGTTCGCGCAGCGCCTCCGTGAGCCATTGAGGTGTGATTTCTTCCGGCTTCAAGGGCAGTCGCATGGGGACTTTCGGATCTCCGGCGGACGATTTGCAAACGTGAACGACGTTCAATAATATAAACGAAGTACGACTCTAATCAACAAACATCCGTGGTGCCTCCGTACCGGGAGTATGCGCGAGCAGGTCAAATGGGAAGATTGGAACGAAAGATCGCGGTCGTGACGGGCGCGGGCGCAGGACTCGGCAGGGCGATCGCGCTGCGCTTCGCCCGCGAGGGTGCGCACGTCGTGGCGGTCACGGGCAGTGACAGCGCGTCGCGGACGGCTGCGGAAAATCCGGCGCCATCGAGTTTTTCCAATGCGACGTGAGCGATGAGGGGCAGGTCACCTCGCTGATCGATCACTGTCGAACCCGGCACGGACGGCTCGACGTGCTGGTGAACAACGCCGGTATCGGCAATCGGGTCCAGGCCCGGGTGCACGAGACCGATCCGGCCGAATGGGACCGGGTCATGAACGTCAACGTCCGGGGCGCATTCCTGGTGTTGAAACATGCGCTCCGGCTGATGCTCGATGGCGGCGGCGGATCGGTCATCAACATGGCTTCGATCGGCAGCCACCGGGGAACGCCCTTCTCGTCCCCCTACATCACCTCCAAGGGGGCCATCCTGATGCTGACCCGGACCGCAGCCCTCGAATATGCCAAGGACGGCATCCGCATCAACGCGGTCTGCCCCGGCGTGATCCGTACACCGCTGATCGAACGACAAAGTGAGGAATTGAAAGCCTACCTTGCTTCCCAGGTGCCGCAGGGCCGCATCGGCGAGCCCGAGGAGGTCGCGGCATTGTGCGTATTTCTCGCCTCCGACGAGGCGCCGCACATCACGGGCGCGGACTACCTGATCGACGGCGGTCGCGGAGCGAGTTGATCATGCATCCGTCGGCTAAAGGCAGGCTCGAGGACAAGATTGCCGTCGTGACCGGTGCCGGAAAGGGCATCGGACGCGCCATCGCCGAGCGCTTCGTTCAGGAGGGCGCGAAGGTCATCGCCGTCACGCCGAGCGACAGCGCCAAGGAACTGGCCGCCCGGCATGCGCCAGCGATGGAATTCTTCCGCTGCGATGTGTCCCGGTCTGAAGACGTGCAGGCGTTGGCCGCGCATGTCCGCCGTGTTCATGGCCGGCTCGACATCCTCTCCCACAACGCCGGTGTCGCGCACAGCCCCCAGCGGATCCACGAGTTGCCTGAGGCGGAGTGGGACCGTGTGCAGGGCGTCAACCTGCGCGGCGCGTTCCTGACTCTCAAGTATCTGGTTCCGCCCATGATGGACAGCGGCGGGGGGTCGATCGTGATGATGGCCTCGATCGGCAGTTTTCGCGCCAGTCCGGGCTCCTCGGCTTACATCGCCTCCCGGGGCGGCATCATGATGCTGAGCAAAACGGCGGCGCTCGAATACGTCAAGGACAAGATCCGCGTGAACGCCATTTGTCCGGCCGCGACGGTCACGCCGATGGTAATGGCGGCAAGCCCGGAAACCCGGGCGATGATCCAAGCCAAGATCCCGCAGGGACGCATGGGCACGCCGCAGGAGGTGGCGGGGCTGGCGCTGTTCCTCGCCTCCGACGAGTCATCGCACATGACCGGCGGCCACTACCTGATCGACGGTGGCCGCGGCGCGAGTTGACCGGGTTGCCTGGTGCGGGATCCGGTCGACGGACGTCATCCCAGCAGGACGTCGAACGTGCCATGATCGAGTGCGGCCATGGCGAAACGCGGCGTGACCGCACAGTTGTTCTCCTCGGCCTGAAACTCCACCGGATTGACCAGCCAGAAATACAGTCCGTCGAGAATCTGACGGCGGAATGCGTCATACGCGGTATCGAAATCCGGAACGGCGGAAACCCCGTGGGCGGCCAGACGGTTGAGATAATGGCTCAGCAGCGCGCGGTCCCAGCGGCGGCGGTCTTCGATGTCCAAGGCGGAGATCATGAAATAGGTGACGTCGTGGGACCAATGGCCCTTGCGGTACGATTGCCAGTCGAGCGTCCCCGGCGTGCAGTCCGCATCGAAATACAGATTACCCAGGTGGTAATCGCCGTGCAGGAAGCAGAAGGGTTCCTGCCGTCCAAACCGGGTCAGGCGTATCAGCGCTTCTCGCATCCGTTCCCGGTCGTGCATGCGCTTCGGGATCGCCGCACCCCGCGGCAGCCGGATGTAGCGTTCCCAGTTGTCCGGTTTGAGCTGGCCCCAATGATAGGCTCCCGCCGGTCCCTCGGGCAGCGGCTCCCAAATGTCGAGGTAGTCGAGTGAACCGCCGGGCTTGAACTCCGAGCTGTCCCACCAGCGCGCCTGGTAGCGGGCGATGACGTCGAGGTGAGCAGCCGCCCGCCGATAGTCGAGCGGGTCTTGAACACGACAGAATTCGACATTGCGCCGTCCGATGTCCTCCATGACGACGATGTGTTGTCGGCGGCCGGCGTCGTCGCCGGCAAACAGGGCCCGCGGGGTGTTGAGGGCGAGCTGCGGCTTGAGGTCGCGATAGAAGCGCACCTCAAGCACGTAACACGACTCCATCAACTCGCGATGTTCCGCGAAGCCGCCCTTGACTACCAACGAGGTGGGCAGTCCGGCGGCACGTCCCTGCGCGTTGTAGTCCACGTCGATCTTGAGTTTGGTGGCCGTCCCCCAGAGGACCTCGGTCGTGTGGGCTCGGACGACCTCGACGCCCGGAAAATTCGCGCCGATTGCCGAAGTCAGCCAGTCGGTGGTGACGTCCTCGATCCGGATGGGCAGTTCGAGCGGCGGGGAGCCCACGCAGCCTACGAAGCCATCCGGGCCGACAGGGCCGCGTAGGCAGCTTCCGCCTCGGCCATGATGCGCGCGATCAATTCCGCGACGGTGGGAATGTCGTGGACCAAGCCCACCGACATGCCGGAGGCTGTCATGCCGGTTTCGAGGTTGCCGGTGGTCAGGGTGATGGTGTGCATCTTCAGCATCTGCGACATCCGCATCATCATTTCGATCTTCGCCGGCCCCAGTGACAGGGTTTGCAGGAGCAGCTTGGGGTAGGGGGTCTTGAGCTCGCGCGCGATGCCGAACGAGTCCTTGAATATCTGGAACACATTCAACCGCGATTCGAGCATCTTTTCCGCCGCCGCGGTCTTCATCTGCCGGCAGGGTATGCCGTCGAAACGGTCGGAAAACAGCGTGTCTTTCACGTCGAGTTCGACCGCCTTGTCCTTGAAGTTCTGGTGCATGGGGCTTTCGCGGGTGGTCCAGAACCGCGTGCCCATCGACGCCGCTCCCGCACCGAGGGTGATGGCCGCAACCAGCCCGGCGCCATTGGCGACGCCGCCGGCCGCGATGATCGGGATCTTCAGGAGTTCGGCGAGCCGGGGAATCAGCACGAACGTCGTGATGTCGCCGGCATGCCCGGCCGCCTCGAAGCCCGTGGCGATGACCGCGTCCACCCCGTGCGCCTGGGCGCGCTGTGCAAGGTGGATGTTGTTGATGGAGGCGATCACCTTGCCACCGTAGGCGTGGGCGCGCTTGACGATCCAGTCGCCCTTGCCCATGGAGTAATTGATGACCGGGACCTTTTCCTGGAGCAGCACCTCGGCGTTCTCCATGCCATTGGGCAGCGCCAGCGGTGCATTGCCGCCGAACGGTTTGTCCGTGAGCGAGCGGATTTCACGGATCGCCGCCCGCGTCACGTCGGGGGGATTCGATCCCGCGCCGTACACCCCCAAAGCCCCTGCGTTGGACACGGCCGCCACCAGCTTGGGCAGCGCCACCCGTCCCATCCCGGCGTTGAGAATAGGATGCTGGATCCCGAACAATTCGGTGACGGACGTCTTCATGTTTTCATTCTTCCGCAAAAAGTTGCTGGCTCAACCGGCCGCTCTCAGGCGTAAGGCGGCTCCTCCCACCAGGGGAAATAGTCGGGCATGTCCTTGGAGACGACGCACGGGAAGTGGGGCAGCCGCTTTTCCAGAAAGGACTGCACGCCTTCCTTGGCATCGGCGCTCTGGCCGCGGGTGCAGATCCCGCGGCTTTCGAGCTGGTGAGCCTCCATCGGGTGGCGCATGGCCTGGCCCTGCCAGAGCATCTGGCGCATCAGCGCGATCGACACCGGCGCGGTATGGTCGCTGATTTCGCGTGCGATGGCATAGGCGGCCGGCAAAAGCTGGTCCGGCGGCACCACGTCGCGGAACAATCCGCCTTCCTTCAGTTCGGCGGCTGGCATGACCCTGCCGCTGAAGCTCCACTCCAGCGCCCGGCTGATGCCGACGATGCGCGGGAGGAAATATGAGGAGCAGCATTCGTGCACGATGCCGCGCCGGGCATAGACGAAGCCGACCCGCGCCTTGTCGCTCGCGATCCGGATGTCCATCGGGAGCAGCATGGACGCGCCGACACCGACTGCAGCGCCATTCACCGCGGCGATCACGGGTTTCAAGCTGCGGTAGATGCGCAGCGCCAGGCGCCCCCCGCCGTCCCGGGAGGCTTCCTTCGAATAATCAAACGTGCCATCTTCGCGCATGGCCGTTTCGACTTTGCCCCCTTTGGCGCTCTTGTCGAAGATGTCGGCGCCCTTGGACAGGTCCGCGCCGCCGCAGAATCCCTTGCCGGCGCCCGTCACGACGACGGCGCGCACGGCATCGTCCTTGTCGGTGCGATCGACCATGTCGAGCAATTCTGCCTGCATCAGCGGGTTCATCGCATTGAACACGTCCGGACGGTTGAGGGTCACCGTCGCGACGCCGTCGGCCACTTCATAGCGGATCGTTTCATAGTTCATCTAATGCTCCTCGGGAGGGCGCCTCCGGGCGCCGCCGTGCAACTACTTGGATGTGAATTGGGGCGCGCGCTTCTCGAAGAAGGACTTTTTCTTTTCGGCCGCGTCTTCGGTGGACTGGGCCATGAACACCGCGCGGGTCTCCATCTCCATCGCCTGCTCTAGGCTTCCGGCATTCTGGTTGTAATACAGCGATTGCTTGGTGGTCCATATCCCGAGCGGTACGTTCACCACGATGGCTTTGGCCACTTCCAGACACGCGGCCTGTAATTCCTCGTCCGGTACCGTCTTCAATACGAGGCCGATGCGTTCGGCCTCGTCGGACAGCACGGCCCGTGCGGTGAGGAGCAGTTCCGCCGCCCGCTGCGTGCCCACGGCGCGAGGCAGGAGGTAGCTCATGCCGAGTTCGCAGCCGGTGGCGGCGTTATGGATGGAATTGACGAATTTGGCGGATTTGCCCGCGATGGCGATGTCGGCGGCCAGCGGCAGGACGTAGCCCATGCCGGCCACCGTGCCGTTGACCCCGCAGATGATGGGCTGCGGCAGCGAGCGCATCAACGTGGGGATCGAGGCGAGCACGCTCATCGTATATTTGGTCGCGTAGGCCTTGCCGACCTCCGGATCCACCCAGCCCGGCTTGCCGCCGTTGCGCAGGTCATGGCCGGTGCAAAATCCCTTGCCGGTCCCGGTGAGGATCACCACCCGCGTCTTCGGTTGAAACTTGATCCGGTTCAGGATCTCGACGAACTCCTCGTACATGGCGAAGGTAAAGGCGTTCATCGAGTCGGGGCGGTTCAACGTGATTCGTGTGACGCCCTCGACCGGTTCTTCGATCAGGAAACTGTCGGACATGGGACTTTGCCTCGCTATTTGTTCAGCCAGTGCGCCTTGACCATGCCGTCGCCGTACGGCTCGTCGCGGTTCTTCAGGGCGGTCTTCAAGCCATGCTCGGCCATGTCGGCCTTGAACTGCGTCCGGCGCGGCCCCTTGCTCAGATGAGCCCGGGAGTCCATTTCGGCGGCGAAGCGCTGCAGCGTCTTCGCGCCCTGCAGTTCGAGAGCGGCATTGATGATGCGCTTGTGGGCGGACAGCAGTTCGGCGTCGACGAAGCTGATGCGGCGCGCCAGTTCGTTCACCGCCTCGTCCAGTTTGTCGGCGGGAACGGCGTCGAGCACGAGGCCGATGCGCGCGGCATCGCGGCCCCAGAGATTGTCGCCGGTCATCATGATCCGCTTCGCCCATTGCGGCCCGACGTGGTACACCCACATCTGCGTGGGCGGCGTGCCGTTGGCGCGGGCCGCGGGAAAGCCGAGTTTCGCCTCCTCGGTGCAGATGATGAAGTCGCACATGAGCGCGAGATCCGTGCCGCCCGCGAGGCAGTTGCCCTGGACCCGCGCGATCACCGGCTTGTGGATGTCGAACATCGCCTGGTTCAGTTTCTGCGTCTGTTCGAGGTTCCAGCAATCATCGTCGAACGAGCCGTTCTGTGTCCGATACTTCGACTCGTCCCAGGGTGGCGATTCCCCCTCCTTGAATCCGGCATACGCACCGGCGAGGTCGTAGCCGGCGCAGAAATCCTTTCCCGCCCCTTCCAGGATGATCACGTTGACGTCGACCCGGGCGTCGGCCTCGATCAACGCGTCGCGGAGCTCGGCCATCATGGCCGGCGACAGGGCGTTGCGCTTGTCGGGGCGGTTGAGCGTAATGCGCGCAACGCGCTCCTTCACGTCGAACAGGAGGTAGTTCGTGGTGGCGAGATACTTGTTCATAGGGGTATTGAGAATGTGTGAGTATGTGAACGATGGTCAACAATATAAACACTCACATCCAACCAGGTCAACTTCATCCGCCGGCCACACTCCTGTGCGGGGCCGGATGCTGGTTCGGTGAAATTTGACTCGACCGTATTTCGATCGTGATCGGTACGGGTGACCGTCACCAAGGACAGCCGGCAGATGCCGGCAAACCGCCGGGTCCGGGAAATCGATCTGGCTTGTACCGAGGGGCCGGGGAGGGGCGGGATCTCGGTCGTGTCAGGCCGGGCGCCGGGTCGAGTCGACCTACGGAAGCGCCCGGGGGCCCGAAAACGGCAGGTTCAGTCAGCGGCGTTGCATTTTGCCAGCTTCGTGGCATCGAAGGGCCGTCCATCCACCACATAGGCGGTAAGGGTTCCCACCTTGCGCTGCAATGCCCGGCAAGTGCGCGGATCACCGATCGAGCTGGTCGGGTGCGATACGAGAGTGCAAACCGAGCCATCGCAACGGAAGAGATTATCGTAAATGACCAGCGATTTCGTCTCGGTGAGAGGTTGCGCCAACGTCGCGTTGTAGCCTGTCGCTCCAAACGCCTCACCGGCGAAGATCAAGGCCATAACCAAAAAAGTCACGTTCCGCATTTCCCGTCTCCTGAACTCGGACAAATGTCCATTCTGATACGGACATTTGTCCATATGGGAGGAGGCTTGTCAAGGAAACCCGCTTATCAGACGGCGGAAGCCGTTGAAATTCATTCGCAACAATGGCGCATCGAATCAAATTTTCAGCATGCGCTCCACCATCAGCACGATGTGGCGTGTGAGCGTTGCATCGCTGACTTGTCTTCCGCCGGCGGAACGATGGACGGATCTCAGCTTGATGATCCCATAGATGGCCGAGAACACCATCTGCGCCACCCTGATGGCGGGTATCGTCTCGAGGATGTCGGAATTCGTGCTCTTGACCATTTCCGCGGTGAACCGGACGGAATCCACAGTGGTTCGATCGGTCGAAGAACGGACGACGCGGCTGAAGGTAGCGGCTTTGTCGAGTTCCTGCCATTCCCTGTCCAATACCTTCATCTCGGGCAGGTCGCTCAAAAACAATTCCGCCACGTTCACGATGTATTGCCGGAATCTTTGTTTCGGGGTTCCATCGTGCAGGCTGGAGCTCAAGACACGTTTGATGATCTTTCCGACCGCACGATCGAACACTTCGTCTTGGAGATCCTCTTTTCTCGCAAAATGCGAACTCAGCGTCGATAGCGGAATCTTGCACGTCGCGGCGACGTCCCGCAGGGCGACGCCGCGGAAGCCGCGCTCGCCGAACAACCGGGTCGCTTCGTTGAGGATTTTTTCACGGACATCGGCGCGTGCGATCTTCCCTCTGCTCGTCATCTGGTTCCCCGGGGCCTGCTTCATGCGAGAATTATGCCGCATGGATGCTCTCGCCGTCCGTTTTCGCAGCGGGGCGCCGCCATCGCCGCGTGGACTTGGCGGGTCATGCGGCCGCGAACCGTTTGATGAAATCTTTTCGTACCGTGGCAGGGGCCTGCGGCGCTCCACCGCGGAACTCTTCGATCAAATAGTCCACCAGCACCCGGACCTTCGGGGCGAGATATTCCCGGTGCGGATAATGGATGAACATCCGGTCGTCCGTCGGGTGCAGCGGCTGCACGCGATACTCGGGCAGCACGATCTTCAAACGTCCCGCTTCGAGAAATGACTGGACTGCGGGCAAGGACGACGGCGCTATGCCATATCCGTGCACCGCCGCGATGAGGCTCATGTCATTTTGTGCCGCCACCGTCAGGCGCCCCTTGGGTTCTATGTCGAAGGCTTCCGTCCGTTTGCGCGTCGCCGGCTTTTGCGGCCGCCGATCGCGGATCAACCGCCAGTGCGCCGGCAGTCCCGTCGGCAGCCGGATGCCGATACAGTCGTGCCGTGAGAGGTCGTCCACCGTGCGAGGAACCCCGCACTGCGACAGGTACTCGGGGCTCGCAACCAGATGGATCGGATACGCGCACAGCGGTCGCGACACGACACTCGTCTCGCGTCCGTGGCCGTGACGCAACTCCACGTCGAATCCCCGTCCCACCAGGTCCGTGGGGTTGTCGGTAAATTCGATCTCCAGGTCGATTTCGGGATATCGTTGCAAAAACCTACGCATCCGCGGCATGAGGCAGTGCCGGCCGAAAGTCGCCCCCACGGAGACGCGGACGAGTCCGCTGGGTGCGCTCCGGGCGCAACGCATCTCCTCGATTGCCGCGGACATGCCGTCGAAAAGGGGGGTGATGCGTTCGTAGAATTCGCGGCCTTCCCCGGTCAGGTGCAATTGCCGGGTGGTCCGGTTGAAAAGGCGCACGCCGAGTTCGCGCTCGAGTCGTGCAACACTCTTGCTGACCGCCGGTGGCGTAATTCCGAGGTGGGCAGCGGCTGCTGAAAAGCTGCCCCGCTTCACTATCTGGACGAAGGGCGCGAGGCTCTGGACGTGGAACACGACGCAACTCCTATTGATGACAAAATGTCATCTAATTATATACCGTAGGTAACCACCCCGGGGGCTGAGGGCCGATTACAATCAGGGGGAGTGGACCTAGAACGGGGGAACGCATGAACCATCAATCAGGCGGCGGCTGTTGGAATGGACCGAATGGACGACGCGCGGTCGGTCCGCCGAGCTGCGCAGACAGGCACACTACAAAACATGATCGCCTACATCGGCGACCTCATCGCCGAGCGGCGGGCCCATCCGGGGGACGACCTGATGACGGCGGTGGTCACCGCACAAATCGATGGCAGGCCGCTTCGTGAGGAGGACATCACCAGCATGATGCTCGTGATCCTGTTCGGCGGCCTAGACACCGTTGCCTCCGCGATGACCTTCACGGCGCATTTTCTTGCAGGGCATCCGGAACATCGCCGGCAGCTCGCGGGAGACCCCAAGATCATTCCGCATGCCACCGATGAGCTCATGCGCCGCTTCGGAGTTTCCGCCACCGCGCGCACGTTGACCCGGGATTTCGATTACAAGGTCATACATTTCAAGAGGGGCGACAAGGTGGTCCTGCCGCCGCTGCTTTATGGCCTCGACGACCGCAAGTTCGAGCACCCCCTCGAGGTCGATTTCAGCCGCAAGAACGTGATTCATGCCGCTTTCGGTGCCGGCCCCCACCGCTGTCCAGGATCGTTCCTGGCCCGCACCGAGATGAAGATGTTCCTCGAGGAGTGGCTGACTGTGATTCCCGAGTTTGAAATCGATCCCGACGGTGCCTCCGTGTTCAGTCCGGGCGTGGTCAACTGCATCAGTCACCTTCCCCTGCGGTGGCCGCATTGACCGAGGGAATCTTCAGCCAGCTGTTTTCGATCGTCGGCAAGATAGCCGTGGTTACCGACAGCGGTGCCAACTCGAGCACGAACGTGGCGCCGCTGCTGGCGGCCGCAGGGGCCTCCGTGGTCATCGCGGACAAGACGTCCGCCACACGCAGACGCTCGTCGATGAAATCGTCGCTGCGGGGGGCCGAGCGCTCGGCATCTCCACCGATGTGGAGTCGGAGTCGTCGGTCGTCACGCTGTTCGACCAGGTGCGGACCACCTGGGGAAGCCCGGACATCGTGGTTAACTGTGCCGCGATGACGAACAACGGCCCCCTGGTCGACGTCACGGGCGCGGACTGGGACGAGGTGCTCTCCGTGAATCTCAAATCCGTATTCTTTTGCGTGCGTGAGGCGGTCAAGCGCATGGTGGCCGCCGGCCGCGGCGGGCGCATCGTCAACGTGACGACGATGGGCGCACTGCACCCCGTGCTCGAGGGAAATGGCGCCTATGGCGCGGCGCGATCGGGGGTGACAGGCCTGATGCGGTCCGCGGCCATGGACTACGCACGGCAGGGAATCCTCGTCAACTGCGTCCTGCCTGGCGCGGTTCCCGGCAAGGTGCGTTTTCACCCGCCGCTGCAGGCACGGCTCGCGCACGGCTCGCTGAAGGGCCCGGGTTCCGATGCCGAACGGCGACTGCCCCTGGGCTATGGTAGAGCGAAGGACATCGCCGCCGCCGTGCTCTATCTGGTCGGCCCGTCGGGCGGTTACATCACCGGCCAGTCAATCGTGCTGGACGGTGGTTTTCTGGTCAGCTGAAGGCAGTCCTCCGATGAAAGCAACGCAACTCGGCCGCTGCGGCTTGAAGCATAAGCCGGTCGTGGAACAGCCCGAATACAATCTTCTGGACCGGTTCCGCGTCGAGCGTGAATATCCGCGACTATGCCAGGAATCCGGGATAGGCCTTGCCGTGTGGAGTCCGTTGGCGGGCGGTCTGTTGAGTGGGAAATATCTGGACGGCGTTCCCGCCGGTTCCCGCGCGGCGGCAATGGCCGGTCTGCCTCAGCTGGGTCGACCGCTGATCGACCGCCGCAGAAACGGTATCGTCGCCCAATTGAAAGGCCTCGCCGATGAACTGGGGGCTCCGCTCGCGCAACTGGCCCTGGCGTGGTGCACTCTGAATCCCCACGTGAGCACGCTCATCATCGGCGCCTCCCGCCTGGAGCAGATTGTCGAGAACGTGAAGGCGTTCGATTTGGCGGCCAAGCTGACGCCGGACGTTCGCCAACGCATCGAGCGGACGGTGGGCGACTACAGCGAGTCCTGGGTGGGCAACTCGCCGTGGCATTACGACTGACCGGCCGTACCTTGCGGATGGCCAAACCCAATACTCCAAATAGAAGGCATTATGATCGACCAAAACAGGATTGGAACCCGGCTCGCCGGCATCTTCGAATTGACCGACCGGGTGGCAATCGTCACCGGGTCGGCCCAGGGACTCGGTCGCGATACCGCCTGGCTGCTGGCTGAGGTTGGGGCGAGGACCGTGATCGCCGATTTCAACGTTGAGGGCGCAAAAGCGGTGGCGACGCAGATAGAGACGGCCGGCGGCATCGCGTTCCCGTGCCACGTGGATCTTTCGAGCGAGGAATCGATCAAACGGATGTTCGAGGCCGTGGACGGTCAGTTCGGCTGTGTGGATGTCCTTGTGAACAACGTGGCGGATCGTTCCAAGGCGGAATTCTTTGACATGACGGTAGCCGAGTGGGATCGCATGTTCAACGTCACGGCCCGCGGGACATTCCTGTGTTGCCGCGAAGCGGTCACGCGCATGCGGCGCGGCGGCCGGGGAGGGTCCATCGTCAACATCTCCACAGTTGGCGCGGTTCGCACGACGCTCTGGGGTGTGAACGCGCATTACGACGCGGCAAAGTCGGCCGTCGACAGCCTCACACGCACGCTCGGCGGTGAGTTCGCTTCGGAGGGAATTAGGGTCAATTCGGTGCTTCCCGGCGGCATGGCGAGCGAGGGTGCACGGAATATCAGCGCCGCGTTCAAGATCCGCGGTCCCATGATCGGTCCCGGCCGGATTCCCATGGGGCGCATCGCCGACCCGAAGGAGGTCGCCCAGGCGGTGCTTTTCTTCGCCAGTCCCGCTTCCCGTTACATTACGGGGCAATTGTTGGGGGTCGACGGCGGCTTCATGGTGAGCTGACGAATGCCCTGAGCAACGAATGTGGCGCGTGTCAATTTGACCACGCAAGAATTGGTCATTTTTGATAGCGTCCTCTATTTGTTACTGAATTAGCCCCTAGCTAACTCACATCGCGCTTGACCAGAGGATCCGGAGCCAGTTTACTTCCACTTTCCGGTCTTCCCGGTCTTCTCTCAGGCTACCGGCTCACCGATTGGCCACCAAGCAGGGGACCTTAAGCGCTTGTCTGTATTCGATCCGCCTATTGCGGATATTCACTCTTCGGAGGCCGCAAATGTTGAAAGAACGTGACGTGATGGTACTCGGCGCTGGGCGCTCGGCGATCGGGACCTTTGGTGGCGGCCTGTCAGAGATCGAACCGGCTGAGCTGGCTGGGTCCGTGATGAAGGCGGTCCTTCAGCGGTCAGGGGTCGACCCTGCCTTGATCAACTACGTAGTGGTTGGGAACACGATTCCGACAGAAGGCCGGTTCCCGTACGTGGCCCGCGTTGCCTCAATCCAGGCCGGGTTGCCGATGCAATCCGTCGCAATGTCGGTGAACCGCCTATGTTCCTCCGGGCTTCAGGCAATAGTAACAACCGCTCAAAATATTCTACTCGGGGATTGCGACTATGGCATCGGCGGTGGCGTCGAGGTGATGAGTCGGGGAGCCTATTTGTCGGCGGCGATTCGCACAGGCGCTCGCATGGGTGATACCAAACTCGTCGATATGATGGTCGCGACTCTAACGGACCCGTTTGGCGTGGGTCACATGGGTATCACGGCCGAGAATTTGGTTGCCAAGTGGGGCATTTCCCGCGAGGAACAGGATGCCTTGGCGTTTGAGTCCCACCGTCGCGCTGGCGCAGCCATTGCGGAAGGCCGATTTAAGTCGCAGATTGTCCCTATCGTCAAGCACACAAAGAATGGCGACGTGGTGTTCGATACTGACGAACACGTGAGGGCGGACACATCACTAGAGGTGCTCGGGAAGATGAAACCGGCGTTCAAGAAAGACGGCACGGTAACCGCCGGAAACGCCTCAGGCATCAATGATGGAGCCGCATTCTTGGTTCTCGGCAATTCAGCGTCCGCTACAGCAGCAGGCTACAAATCGATCGCCCGGCTCGTGTCGTACGCCGTTGCCGGAGTTCCCAACGAGATCATGGGTGAGGGTCCGATACCAGCCTCTAAGTTGGCGCTCGAAAAGGCCGGGCTGGCGCTGGACCAGATGGACGTCGTGGAAAGCAACGAAGCGTTCGCCGCTCAGGCAATTGCCGTAGCCCGTGGCTTGGGGCTCGATATGGCGAAGACCAATCCCAATGGCGGCGCCATCGCATTGGGCCACCCCATTGGCTGTTCTGGTGCTGCCCTTGCCATCAAAGCCATCTATGAGTTGCATCGCATCGGTGGACGCTATGCACTGGTCACGATGTGCATCGGGGGCGGACAAGGTATCGCGGCCATTTTTGAAAACACCTGACGATCGAAAGCGGAACTCGCAATTTTCGTGCGTCAGACGACGCGAAGACTAACTTGCCCGACGCCTCCACACCTAGCGCTGAGTTTCGCCGTTCGTTGAACCCAACGTGAACCGGCCAGCCGAAGGTGGCGCCGGGCCACGGGCCACGACATGCATCATGATGCGGTTCCGAATATGCGCATGGAACTTCGCCGGCGCGTGGAATGATATTGCACGTGAAAGGGCATCTGCCCCGCGAGCAGGCGGACCGGCAAGCACCGTGGGCACCGAATCGCGTTCGCTCGGGCCGGCTTCGGAATTGCCGTCGTTCGGGTTATTCTTGTTCCTTAAAAGTTGGCAATTGGAGCGCTGGATGTCCGAAGATAGCTCGAACCTGGTCGCGCTGCGACCGGCGAATTCACCCAATAGCTTCGATTTGCGACGCGTGGGTGCGCATCCGGATTACTGGTATCCGGTGGCTTGGTCCGACGAATTGAAGGTGGGCCGGGCGCTTGGACGCCGCTTCGCCGGCGAGCCGATCGTGATTTATCGCGGCAAGAAGGGTCAGGTGTTTGCGCTCGAGGACCGGTGTGCGCATCGGCAGGTGCCGCTGCACTTAGGCGTGGTGACCGGCGATGAGCTCAAGTGTCATTATCACGGTTGGACCTATAACTGCAGCGGCAAATGCGTGGGCGTACCGTATCTCGGTACCGATCGGCTGCCCAACGGAGTCAAGAGCTATCCCGCACGTGAAGTGGATGGTCTGATCTTCGTGTTTCCGGGCGACGCCGCTTTGGCGGAGAGCCGCTTGCCGACGGCGCTGGGCTCGTCGCAGCGCGAGGACTACAAGACTCGACGGCTCAACCGCGAGGTGGCTTGCCACTATACGTTCATGCACGAGAATCTCTTCGATATGAACCACCAGTTCATGCACCGCAAGCATATGGGTTCGATCAAGGCGCGGTGCCTCGGAAGAAGCCACGGCGAGAACTGGGCGCAGGTGGAATACAGTTTCGCCCGCTCCGAGGGTAAACAGTCGGTGGGCGAACACGTCATCGTCGATCTGATGCGCAAGCGCGGTGAACCGAAAAAAGACTTCTCCGACCACATGCGCATTCGCACTGACTATCCGACGCAGAGCCTCAAAGTGTGGGTGGGCCGGGACATCAAGACAACGGATGAACCGGTGTTGGACGTGTGGCTCGGATATACGCCGTTGGATGCCGCGCAGCGGACCAATCGAACGTATGGGTATCTGTCGGTCAAGAAACCGCGGATGCCTGGAATCATTCACGCCGTCTGGCCGCTCGTGACCTGGTTCACCGAGAACATTTTCCGCGAGGACAAGGAAATCGTGGAATACGAACAGCAGGCGTATGAGGCTCAGGGCACTGATTGGAACAACGAAGTGTTTCCGCCGCTGCATGATCTGCGCACGGTGCTGGCGCGTTGCGGGCGACCGATGACGTAGGTCTGGGCGTTGCAGGCGCGAATAAATCTGACATCGAACCGTATCGCGCAACTGTTAAAGTGGCGCCCCTGTTCGAGGAGTCAAGATGCGTCCAGTGCAGCGACAATATGGCCGGTTGATTGCGCGCGCGCTGCATGTTCTCGTCTGTGTCGCCGCGAGCATGGTCGTTGCATTGGCACGGTTGGATGCGCTGGCGGATGGCGTTCCGCCGCCCGACGCGAGCGGTGCCGAGCCCAACGTCCCGGCGGGCGGTCTGTCGGGATGGCTCAATCCATCGACGGCTCCGTTCATTCCGGTGCCGCTGATCGGGTCTGACCCAAACAGTGGCACCACACTGGGAGTCCTGCCCGTTTGGATCAAAACCGACGACGATCACGAGATCCGTCGCATCATTGCACCCGATGTGCTCCACAATCCGTATTTTGGTTACGGCATGGACGCACGCGTGTATGCCTATTCGTCGAAGGACGCGCAGTGGTCGATCGACGCGGGCATTAAAGAGCGTGTCGAGCGCGACGTCGACGCCGAGTATCAGATCGGGCGCCTGCGGGAGCAGCTCTGGTCCATGAATTACAGTCTGATCTTCGACCGTAGCGGTACGCCGCGTTTCTACGGCGTCGGGAACGAGTCGCCCATGATCAATGAGACCAACTACACCAACACCCAGGAATTGGGCCAGGTGCAGGTCGGCCTGAATCTTACCCATCTCTGGCAGATTCTTTATACCGGACGTTTTCGATCCGACGACGTGACGCCGGGCACCTTGGAAGGCATCGCGTCCATCGAGTCCCGATTCGGCCGCATCTTGGGCGTCGGTACCAACAACCAGTTGCTCAACCGCCTCTCGATCATTTACGACACCCGGGACGACTTGGTGGTGCCAAGCCACGGAATGGAGTGGGTTGTGTATGGCGGCGGCGCCGCTCGACGTGGAATATTGAACGAATCCATGTACAGCGAGGCCGGCTTGGACGGCCGTGATTTCTGGCCGGTTGCCGACGGCACGGTTCTCGCGGCCCACGTCGCGCTGCGCTATTTGCCCACGTCACACGAAGTACCTTTCTGGGCGCTCAGCAGTCTGGGTGGTGGTGTCAGTCAGACCGGCGGCGAACAGCCGTTGCGCGGCTACGGCGAGGGACGATTTTACGATCGGAACTCGTTTTCCACGTCTGTTGAGGTGCGTCGCACAGTGCTGTCGTTCGATGCCGTCTCGACGCGCGTCGATGTGGAACTCGCGCCGTTCGTGGATATCGGTCGAGTATTCGCAAGAACCAACACCGATCCGTTCGAACAGCTGCATCACGTGTTCGGTATAGGATTTCGCGGCATCGCGAAGCCCTTCGTGGTCGGCAAGGTGGACATCGGCTACGGTAGTGAAGGCGTTGCCGTGTTCACCGGTCTCAATTATCCGTTCTAGCGGAACTGGGAAAATTACGCGCAGTTCGATGAGCGCGCTCGACGCGGCGAGCCGTCTGCTTCTGCGGATGAGCGACGTTTGGTGCATAATGCAATGATCTAGCCCATGTATATTGCGCCGGCTTGCTAGACCCTCGAGAGAATCACCCCACAATGCCCACTTTGTTCGACCCTATTCATTTCGGCAGCATCGAGTCTGCCAACCGTATCGTGATGGCGCCGCTCACTCGCGACCGCGCCGGCCCGCATCAGGTGCCGACGCCGTTGATGGCCACTTACTATGGCCAGCGTGCCTCGGCCGGATTGATCGTAGCCGAAGCCACGCAAATTTCTGCCGAGGGCCAAGGCTATTTGGACACTCCGGGCATATATAGCGCGGAGCAAATTGCGGGATGGCGGCGCATCACCGACGTCGTTCACGCGAAGCGCGGCAAGATCGTGCTGCAACTGTGGCACGTCGGCCGTATTTCGCATGTCTCTTTGCAGCCCAACGGGCAAGCGCCGGTATCGAGCACGTCAAGACGCGCAAACACCAAAACATTCACCGCGAAAGGATTCGAGGAGGTATCGCAGCCGCGTGCCCTGCGGCTCGATGAAATGCCGCGCATCGTCGCGGACTATCGGCAAGCTGCGCGCAATGCGATCGACGCCGGTTTCGACGGCGTGGAGGTTCATGGCGCCAACGGCTACTTGTTGGAACAATTTCTACGAGACACCATCAACGATCGTACGGACGCGTATGGTGGACCTAAGGAAAATCGCGCGCGATTGCCGCTCGAAGTCATGCGTGCAATAGCCGCCGAGATCGGGCCAGGGCGCACCGGCTTGCGTCTCTCGCCGGTGACGCCGGCCAATGACGCCGCCATCGACAGTGATGCACAGGGTCTATTCAATTACCTGGTGGAGCAATTGGCGCCGCTCAAACTCGCCTTCATTCACATCGTGGAACGAGCCACGGGGGGACCTCGCGACTACGCTCCGTTCGATTATGCCGCTCTGCGCAGTCGATTCAAAAATGGCAATGCGCAGGGTGCGTGGATCGTGAACAACGGATACACGCGGGCCATGGCCCTCGAGGCTGTGGCGAGCGGTGCTGCCGACATGGTGGCGTTCGGCAAGCCGTTCATCAGCAATCCCGATCTGGTAAGCCGGCTACGCGCCGACGCACCCTTGGCGTCGTTGAACCCCGCGACGCTTTACGGCGGCGATGCAGCCGGATATACGGATTATCCCGCCCTCGACCCGGCGACCGCTGAGGCGTAGTACTTTGCCGGAGAGTTCCCCGAAGTTGCGCGCTGAAGGTTCGTTGACGGTCAAGACCGGCCGACGCCCGCCTCTTGCGCGGACCGCCCGCCTCACCGTGTTGTTTGCCGATTTACGAGGATACACCGGCCTCGCGGAACGGCTTGCCGCTGCACGCATCGTGCCGCTGCTGGATGAGTTTTTTGGCGTACTCGCAAAGGCCACGCTGTCGCATGGCGGCACGGTTTTCCATATGGCCGGGGACGGTATGATGGCCGGCTTCGGCGGACTCGACTCGGAACAGGACGGTGCGCGTGAGGCGCTTGCTGCCGGCCACGCGATGTTGCAGCATTTCGGCACGGTGGCAGCACGCTGGCGCAATGAACTGTCGCTCGAAACCGGCATCGGCGTGGGGCTTCATTTGGGCGAAGTCGCGATGGGGCTGCTGGGGCCGCCGGGCCGGAAATCGACCACGTTGGTCGGCGATACCGTCAACGTCGCTGCTCGACTTTGCAGCCGCGCCCGAGCGGGAGAGGTGTTGTTGTCGTGTACGGTAGCGGCTGCCTTGGAGATCGACGACGGTGAGCGCGAACTCTACGTCGGACCGATCCCGATACTGCATCTGCCCCAGTTCGAACTGCGCGGCCGAACGGCGCCGTTGGACATCTGGTGCGTGCCGGCGATGGAGCGCGTCGCGTTGTAGCGGACCTCTGCTAAACTTTGCGGGTTTTTAGCCCTCGTGGCGGAATCGGTAGACGCAACGGACTTAAAATCCGTCGGTTAACAGCCATCCCGGTTCGAGTCCGGGCGAGGGCACCAATAAGTTATCTGAAAGCCAGCTCGTTGAGCAGTGTGCCATTCACGACCCGCGGCGTTTCTTGATTCATTGGGAAAATTTATTGGTCGAGCCGGGGTTGCCTGCCAATTGAAATGACTGTTATAACTTGTTATAATCTCGCAATGAAATTGACGGTTCGACGTGTCGGCAACTCCCTTGGAGTCATATTACCGAAAGATGCGCTTGAGGCGTGGGCTATCGGCGAGGGCGATCATTTGGAACTCACTGAGCGCGGCATTCGACCCCCGGCTCGCGGCGGCCTTTCGCATCAAGCGTTGGATGAGCTCAAACGGTCCATCGCTCTTGCAGTTGTACGTGGCTTTACGCCCAGGGAAATCCGGGCCCAAATGCTGGCGAACTTGCATCGCTGGAAGAACCAGGGGACTTGGGGTCCTGCCTATGATGAATGGCAAAAGATTGCGCAATCTGAAGACGACGGTGTACTTTTTTCGGTGATGCTCGGACGCGACGAGAATGCCGTGAGGCTGCGGCAATCGATGCCGTTTGTTGGGCTTCTCCCGCAGGAGGAAGTGAGGAAGCTGCATGAAGAAGCGGGAGGTTGATCATGTACTGCGCGCCGCGGGGCGGATTACTGGTGAGAAGCAATTTATAATCATCGGCAGCCAGTCTCTCCACGGAAAGTATCCCGACCTTCCCGATAGTCTTGTCAAATCATTCGAGGTGGATCTGATGGCCTCGAAGAATGCCGATCGAACAGAGTGGCTGAACGTAATCGGCGTGTACTCACCGTTTCATGAAAGTTTTGGCTACTACGCCGACCCAGTCGATCACAAGACCGCGACATTCCCCAAGGGCTGGAAAGGGCGGCTGGTGAATCTGCCCGAAGGGGATACCGAAGGTGTTCAAGGGCTATGTTTGGATCCTCACGATCTCGCGATTGCCAAATATGTCGCACGCCGGGAGAAGGATATTGTTTTCACGCGTGAACTTGCCAAGCGAGGAATCGTGTCGCGCGATCGATTGCTCGCATTGCTCGACCAGACGTCTGTTTCTAAAGAAGCGCGCGCGCGAATTCATACGCACATCGCCAAGGATTTTGGCGTTCTAAAAGAACTGGAGGGAACTCAGCAGCGCCAGGAGGCTTGGCGCGAGTCAATACGTGCTTCAGGCTCGCCCAGCCTCGAGGAGATTCGACAACATGACGATCCGCTAGAGGATCACGGGACAGGTATCGACGAGGATACGACGGAGTAGCCGCTGATTTTGCCTACCGACCGGTTTAGGCAAAGTGAACTGCCATCCGGGTTCGAGCCCGGGCGAGGGCACCAGCATTACTCGACCGCACTTGTGCCGGGGTCATTTGCCAGAAAGGCGCCTTGGGTTGCGGATCATTTGTCCGGCGGATCTTCAGGCGTCGACCAGCGTTTGCCTC
>Ga0209517_10003064_pt1 | contig 22975 bp, 25 predicted proteins | sample PeaSoiMetSII2010_FD_187695 | JGI IMG/M metagenome (GOLD analysis project Ga0209517, IMG submission 187695) | Peat soil microbial communities from Weissenstadt, Germany - SII-2010 (SPAdes) (version 2) | ecosystem: Environmental > Terrestrial > Soil > Wetlands > Peat | place: Germany...
CGAAAATCACCGTGTCGATTGATTCTTTACGAATTATTTCTGCGATTTCGCGTAGCTTTCCCTCACCTACGTAGTACGCACCATCTATGATGTCACGATGTTGTGTTACTTGCCCCGCCACGGTGTATCCTGCGGTTCTAGCGATGTCGGTCGTTTCATCAATTCGCGACTTGGTGTCACGCGTCAAGCATTCTACAAGGAGCGCTTTCAAGCAGGGCACCGGCAAACGAGCATGGTGAGTGGTGCCAAGGAGTTCATCTTGAGCAATATAGCGTCCGTGTCTGTAATAAACTCGTAACGTAGTCATCGACATATGCGTTCAACATGTTGAAGAGTCGTACCTATGGATATCCCAATGATCAGTGTGCAGGCTAGCTCGTCTGCTTAGATGACCTTCAAGCTAATTCTAGTGGTCGATTCCTTGCGCTTGAGGGGTCGCTATGTGGCTAATGGGTGTTACTGGAAACTTCAGGAAACGTGCACTCGACAAGGATATTTACTCCATTGATACAGTAAGCATGGCTTCGGTTAGGCTACAAAACTTGAAGGAGTAGATCAGATGCTGTTCATTATAGACAAGACGTTTAGAGGTCTCGCTTGATTGCAGATAGGTAACGTTGAAGACGCTAAGAGTATGGTCAGGAAATATATTGTCGGTACAAGGTCGCGGCACAAAAAAATCGCCTCAGTCGTGATGGAAGAGGAACCGAAGGGTCCAGACAAAGAGGGTCTATGGACAATCATAGGGAACTACGTTACCCAGGATGGAGAGAAAGAACAATTCAAGGCTACAGTCACCTCTCGGGGCGAAGTATCCTTTGCTACAATCAATTCTGTAGATACCGGCGGCAAACAGAGACGATTCAACAAATAATGACGCCGATCGGGCTTATGCGTATTTAGCAGTATAGTAGCATATCGCCATAAATGCTGATTGATCGGCGAATCTTTAATAGGCCCGCCGGTCTTTAAATAGTGATAGCGTGGAACTGGACGTTTTCGTCGAAGGCGAAGGAAGTTCTGTTTTCTGCTATTGCAAAATGAGGATTAATTGATGACAACGAATAATCGAAGAAGTTCAGAATTTGGCGGATGGACACCTGACGATGATAGTGGGCTTTGGGTTCTGCAAAGCGTTGATGGCAAAACTATGGGTTTTAGTCGACAGGCTCCTGAGTGGGGTCTGAATCACAGGAACGAAGAAGGGGTGCGGGTTCATGGGTAGAGGTCGTCGATTTCAGAACCGCAGTATTAGGACTGAAATGAAGTTACTGAAGTGCGTAAGCTGTCAGAAACTCATTCGGCTTGACGAATATGTGACTCACTTGCCCGCATGCAAACTTGCGATTCAAGAACCCAAAATCTCGTCGGCTAATGTTGGTGTTTCATCAACGCCTGCGACTTCAGGTTGAGACGATTGCCTTGTACATCTGGCTGAAATGTAGCAATTGTGGTATTCTGCTCGGAGAAGTCAGTAAAGGGTCCACGTTCGAATATCTTGACATCAAATGCCAAAATTGCAGAAAGCGGTAGGCGTCGACAGCCGTCAAAAATCCAAGTGTCTGACACTACTACGGCGGAGATTATGCGATTGATGAAGGTTCAAACGTGTCCTTGCTCAACAAGCTATATTGAAAGCCAGCTGTTAAGATATATGAGTACACTTATTACTCGCCTTATCATACTCTTGATTCAGTTAGGTATGCGGGCTGAAACGTACGTCCTACCGTAATCATCCGTGTCGACGTCTAAGTTATCTCCCGAACAACTAGCTGAACAAAACATACTGAGGTGAAATGCATGAGCTTTGAAGCTTCCATATCCAAGCCAGTTGAGGAAGGTAAGGAGTATGAGCTTGACATCAAAGAGACCAGCCGTCGCGGTGACGGGGTCGCAAGAATTGAAGGTTTCGTTATCTTCGTTCCGACGACACAACCTGGCGATCACGTGAAGGTCAAGATCAACTCTGTTGGACCACGATTCGCAACAGGCGAAGTCATCCAATAGAACAACTGAGGCTTTTGTGCCTCTATCCCATTTTTTGCATTTCTCATTTACGTCCCCTTTATTACGGATGCTGCCTATAGTATGCGTAGTTGAAACATCATACCAGAATTTTGGGCTCCGCGAGGAAAGCACCGACACGATAGAGATCTCGTCTACTTACTTCAACTTGGCAGAAAGCACAATCTCTCACCTGTTTCTCTACATGATGCTGTTCTTGCCTCGTGGGAAAGTGGAAAGGCCCAATGTGGAGGGCTACTAATTGAAATTCGTTTGCGCGGTGAGGACTCTTCAACATACATGTTCTCTGTTAAAGGGAGGCAGGTTGCCCAAGCGAATCTCCGAAATGAGTCCGTCAGAAAACTTAAGCGTCTTCCAGATGAATTCTCTGTTCTACTTGACGCTGATGGTGAGTGGCCTGAATTACCTAAAGAGCGAGTAGGAGCGGAAAGTGTTATTGGCGATTTGCGTTATGGGTTGAGAGATGTATCGTTCAAAGCCCATGTCACTAAGAAGTCTGATGTGAGAGCTGTGACTACGAGAGACGGAACCCCTCTATTGGTCTGCCAAATCACGCTTTCAGATGAGACGGGAGAGATTCCGTTGGCCATCTGGAACAGCCAGATTCCTACAATCTCCAACGGAGATCTCGTTCAAATCCAAAACGCCAGAGTCCGAAGCTTCAGAGGTCAAATACAACTTGCGCTCAGCAGAAAAACGGGTGTTCTAACTGTTCTCAAACCAGCCAACAAACAACCAGTTAACAGCCAACCTCTGCTTGTTGAAAACAGGTTCTGAAGGCTCTGCTTAAACTCTCAAGGTCCAATGTGAACCCAATCATCACTCCTAGGGAAGATCATGAATGGGAGGTAGGGGGCACATTCAACCCTGCAGCAGTGAGAGTTGGCAACAAGACTCATCTTTTGTATCGGGCAGTTGACTCCAACAAGATCTCAAGTTTAGGCTACGCACAAACAATTAACGGAGCCGAGTTAACTTTCAGATCCTCTGAACCTGTCCTTTCCCCATCAACTGAAGCGGAAAGTTTCGGTTGTGAGGATCCGCGAATAACCTTGCTTGATGGTCGCTTTTACGTCGCCTATACTGCTTACTCTAGGCGCGGACCGCGCCTGGCATTAGCCTCGACCACCGACTTTACACAATTCCAAAAATATGGTTTGATCGGCCCCGACCATACCGACAAGGATTGCGCAATTTTTCCGGAGCGAATAAATGGAAAAATTGCGATACTGCATCGTCTCCAATCAAGTATGCAAATTGCATACTTCGATGACCTAGAATCCATGGTCGATTCGCAACAATACTGGAATGGATATATGAAACATTTTCGTGACTTTGAACTGATTGGTCCCAAATTCCCATGGGAACATAGGAAAGTGGGCACAGGGGCACCCCCAATCAAGACAGACAGAGGATGGCTGCTGATTTATCACGGTGTGAGTCTTAAGAAAGTCTACAGTACCGGAGCATTGCTCTTGGATATGGATGATCCGATGAAAGTTCTGGCGCGCACAAGCACCCCAATCCTCGAACCGGAAATGGACTTCGAGAAAAACGGGATCGTGTCAAACGTAGTCTTCCCTGACGGAGCTGTCGTTGAAGACGGTCGCTTGTTTGTTTACTATGGTGGTGCAGACAGAGTTTGCTGTGTAGCAACCGCTCCGTTCGATGACTTCGTTGATCAACTTGCACGAGAAAGTAACGGCACTTAGAGACATTCGAATTTCGTTTCAAATAATTTCGAGTTCGAGAAAATGCTCGCAATACTAACCAGAAATCACGCGCAGCTCAAATATTGCAATTCCTCAAACGATTTAGCCTCGAGCGAATCTAGAGTGTAAGGAGACTTTCGGGATGGTGACAAGTATTCGTGTTGGCCTCGTTGGTGCTGGCTTCGCGTCCAGATTCCATTTCCAAGGATATCTACGAGTTTACGGGGTCCCGGTTGAAGTTGTAGGAATTACCAGCCTCCATCCTGAAACTCGCGAAACATTCGCCCGCAGTCATGGTATTAGAGCTTTTTCGACTTTCGAAGAACTCTGTGATGCTGTGGACGTAGTTGATCTGTGTACTCCAGGTTCAACTCATGAGCGTTTGGCAATTAAGGCTCTTGAAAGCGGGAAGCATGTGGTGATTGAGAAGCCCTTCACTGGTTATTATGGAACTGGTGCTGGAGATTTCCGTGGCGACACGTTTTCGAAAGAATTGATGCTGCGGGAAGCGATGGCGAGTTGCGATCGAATAATGGTTGCCGCAGGTCATGCGAAGAGAACTATTTGTTACGCGGAGAATTGGGTTTATGCACCTGCTATTCAGAAAGAGACAGAAATTCTAAGAAAGACTGGCGGCCAAATTCTCAGGATGATTGGGGACGAATCGCATAGCGGTTCGCATTCACCTTTTTACGGTAAATGGAAATTTTCTGGTGGGGGGTCACTGATGGGAAAGGGTTGCCACCCACTCAGCGCCGTCATTCACCTGAAACGTGTGGAGGGCGAAGCTAGAGATGGATTGCCAATTCGACCAGAATATGTTAGCGCACGTGTGCATGAGATTACTCGCCTGAAGACTTTCCGGGATGCTGGGTTCCTTCGTACCGGATACGAGGATACTGAGGACTACTGCCAAGTCCACGTGACGTTTCAAGATGGGACTGTAGCCGATATCTTTTCGTCCGAACTCGTTTTGGGGGGCGTTTACAATTGGTTGGAAGTTTACGCCAATAATCACAGGACTCGGTGCAAGCTAGTTCCAATAGACGCAGTTGAAACTTACAACCCCAAAGAAGAACTTTTGGAAGACGTGTACGTAACAGAGAAGATCGGTACCAAACAGGGATGGAGCCATCCCTCACCGGACGAAGACTGGCAACAAGGTTATCCGCAAGAATTTCAGGATTTCATGGAAAGTATCAGCAAAGGGCGCTCGCCGATTTGCGGAGCGGAAATCGCGCGAGATACAGTCGCGGTTCTTTACTGCGCTTACCTCTCAGCGGAACGCAAGGGAACCGACGTCGAAATCCCGAACAGCATAATCTAGATCGCGATAATCGTACGGCAGACCAATATAATCGCGAACAGATCGAGTTACATCAATCCAGCATACCAACGAGTAGAATGTAAGATGACTGATCCAGAAGCTATGTATATCGACCGGATGCAGGTTCGCATATTTGAATCGAATGAAGCGCTCGGACAAGCGGCGGCAAATGATTTCGCTAAGCTCATTTCTGAGATTCTAAATGAACATGAGACTGCCTCAGTCATTTTTGCATGTGCAAATTCTCAACTCACCTTCCTCGACGCGTTGAGAGGCAAGAAAGGGATTGCATGGAATAAGATAATCATATTCCATATGGATGAATACTTGGGAATGTCAGACCAACACCCAGCTAGCTTCGCTCGTTTCATTCGCGAGAAATTGATAGATTTCATTAACCCTGCCGGTTTCTATCCTTTACGCGGCGCCTCGACAGATGTCAAATCTGAGCTTAAGCGTTACACGGATCTCCAGCGAAAGTATCCTCCAGATTTATGCGTCTTGGGTATAGGTGAAAACGGGCACTTAGCGTTCAATGATCCACCCGCCGACTTCAACACGAAGGATACAATTCACGTAGTTGATCTTGACTCAACTTGCAGAGAGCAACAAGTAAATGAGGGACATTTCCCAACACTTGATAAGGTTCCCAAGCAAGCACTTTCATTGACAGTACCTGCCCTCCTGGCGGCAAAACATGTGTTCGCTATCGTTCCAGAGAAACGGAAAGCCGCAGCTATCGAGATGGCGCTAAGAGGACCCGTCGGACCGAAATGTCCTGCATCGATACTGCGTACGCAACCTCACGTCACGCTATATCTTGACAGTGAATCTGCCTCTTCCTTGCGTTAGCTTCTATCTCTTGTTAAATCCGTACGCGATTTTTCATGATAAAGTCCGATGCTCTACAATATCATGGTTGAGAATCGCTGACGAAGGATAAATACGCGCTACGCCGTCGAGCGCTTGTAGTTTAACTGCAAGAGTTTTAGAATGGAAGGATTGAAGACCACACCAAAGCCTCGACCGATATTTCTTAGAGAAGCAACCGGGCTTGTTCGTCAACTATCTGCATCTGACGTAATAATGTTCAATCTCCTCAACATGGGCTTGGGTTGGCCGCTGCTCTACAGTTTCTTTGGAGCTGGAACTTATCCCGGCGTAAACTTGCCTTTGACAGTGTTGGTTGCCCTTGTACCTAACTTCTTCATTGCGCTGTTATACTACTACCTGTCGGTCGCTATGCCGCGTAGTGGAGGCGACTACGTCTGGGTAAGCCGACTGGTGCATCCTGCTATCGGGTTCATGGAAAGCTTCGCAATCTTTGTCTTCTATCTCGGCTTCATCGGCCCTGTCTCTGGTTTCGCGATGACCTTCGGGCTTGGTACGATGTTCACAAACTTAGGTGTCATAACTGGGAATCCGGCCTATGCGAGTCTGGCTAGCGCAGTAATGGGCACGAATTTTATACTCGTAGGTAGCCTGCTGATTCTTGTTATCTTGATTGGGACCTCTGTGCTGGGATTACGGGCTTCCTTCAAGCTTCAATGGGCTACCTTCGTGTTGATGGTTCTAGGAGTAGCAGTCTTCTTGATCGCTCTAGCGACTTCATCCCCATCAACCTTCACGAACAACTTCAACCAACTCTCTGGGGCTAACTATCTCGGCTTACTTGATGCGGCAAATAAGGCTGGACTGATTACGGGATTTACGCTCTCTGGTACTATCATTGGATCGTTTTGGATGTTCGTGAATTACCTTGGATATTTCACTTCAGTCTATGTCGGTGGGGAGGTCAAGCAGGCATCTAGATCTCAATTCATAGGAATAATCGGCTCAACGGTACTCTTCGCCGTACTCGCTTTGTTCATGTATGGAGCTCCATACATCACCATGGGTGGGTCATTCTTCAGTGCCGTATCCCAACTCTCAATGACCGGAAACGCCGCCTACACGCTACCCTCACAGCCAGTGTACAGTTTCCTAGTGATATTCGCAAGTCCGAACATATTTGTAGCAATTCTCGTGCCTTTGGCGATAATTGCTACCGTCGTAGGTTCACTTGAGACAATTGTCCTGATGGCGGTTAGGTTAGTGTTCGCGTGGAGCTTTGACGGAATAACTCCAGCGAAATTGGCTGAAGTAAGCGAGAAGAGAAGTTCTCCCAACTATGCTCTGGGTCTAGTCGCTGTAGTGGGTCTTATCTACGTCCTGCTCTCAATATTTGCGGCAAACGTTCTAACTTTCAACGCATATTCGACTTCAGGGTTGTTCCTAGCATTTGCAATCGCGGGGATAGCTGGAATTCTCTTCCCTTACAGGCACAAGGATCTTTTCCAGGCTGCGCCTGCAAGCGTTCAACGGAAGCTGGCTGGAGTTCCAGTTGTCGCAATCCTAGGCGTTATTACATTGTTGACCGGGATCTTCGTCGCATTCATAGCCGCCAGTCCAGTATTCACGGGTGCTCCTGTCAATCCATACTACTTCGCGGGTATGATTGGGGTTTTCGTGGTTGGGCTAATAATCTACGAAGCGTCAGCACTGTACCAGAAGAGCAAAGGAATCGATCTTTCCATAAGGTTCAAACAACTTCCACCCGAATAAACTCCGAGAACCTCAGCCCTTCCTTTTTCTTTTCTTTACACACTGAACTTTCTTAGAGACTCGAGATTTTTCCGGGTAAACAATGACCCTAGCGTGGTCTAGTAGCGATAGACTATTTATCAAAGAAGAAAGCGAATCACTTGTGTATTTTGGTGCGTTTTCTTTGCGTTGTTATATCTTAACTATTTGAGGAGGCCTAACATATCGACCTTGTATTTTTCACTGGTTTCTTCCAGCTTTCTAAGTATCGGTTGAGTTAATGGAATGCCGGTCTTTTCCCGTTTTTTGCGTTCTCGCGATTCAGGTTCACCCGGTATTAGGATTTCATCGAACCCTCGCGCCTTGGGTGCCTCCTTAACTTTGCGAATTAATTCGCTAACCTGTTTCTCGAACCTCCTTACGGGAATAAACTTCCGTATGTCGATTGCTTGAAGCATGAGCCCGTTTCCGCGAGTCACGTTTCCGTCGAAACCGGCACCGGTAAGTACACCTGCCATTGCGTCAATAGCTAATGCTAAGGCGTAACCCTTGTAGCCGCCTAGAGGAAGCAAAGCACCTGAAAGATGTGTACCTTCAGGCGGAAGAGGTGGAGCGTATAGATCCGCTGGGTTAGTTGAGGTTTCGCCGTTCGGTCCTATTATCCACCCTTCAGGTATTCTGTCGCCTTTCAAGAAGGCAGTCCTTACCTTGCCTTCCGGAACGACGCTTGTAGACAAGTCAATAACTATGGAATCAGCTGAAGCCGTCGGTATCGATATCGAGAGCGGATTTGTGCCTAATACCGCTATTCGTCCACCCCATGGAGCAACAAAAGGATCAGCGTTTGCGAAAACAAGTCCAATCATATGTTTCTCACTGGCCAAGCTTGTGTAGTAAGCTAAGCGACCGACATGATTACAATTGAAAACGCCTACTGAACCAATTCCTGATTTACTTGCCTTTTCGATTGCAAGCCGCATAGCGAATAGAGCTGTTGTTTGCCCAAATCCCCAACGTCCATCAACTAAAGCAACAGATTTGCCGTTTTTCACAATGCGAGGGTTAACATGAGTCTTGATCTCGCCTTTTTCGATATTCTTTAGGTAGTCAAAGAGCCTTAGAATCCCATGAGAATCAACACCTTGCAGATTGGCTTCCAACAGGTGTCTTGCTACTGTTCTAGATTCATGAGCCGACGCTCCAGCTGCCAGGAGCAACTTTATGGACAGCCGGTAGAGTTTTTCTGGGTTGACTACGGTATCCATCTTCATCTTTGTACTATCGGTGCTGACATCTAATTATCGTTATTTGATTATAGTCTGACCGCATAACGACGAGAATGTTTCTAATTCGCAATACGAAAACGAGAGGTAACTCTTAAGTTAACAACAAGAAGTTCAGCTCAAACCATAATCTAGTAAGATGATTTTAGGCGAGCGATGAAATGAAAGCGGGGAGGTTGTTCGAATACAACGCACCAGTTAGAGTCGTTGATGTGCCAGAGCCCAAAATCGCAGGGCCCTTTGACGTCATCGTAAGAGTTGGAGGAGCAGGAGTTTGCGGGACTGATCTGAATATCCAAAAAGGACTTGCGAAGGATTCTCCCAAGCTTCCCTACACTCTCGGTCACGAGAACGCAGGATGGATTGAAGAAGTTGGCTCAGTTGCTACAGCGGGCGAGCTGAGAAAAGGTGATCCTGTAATTTTACATCCTTTCACTAGCTGCGGATTATGCAGAGCGTGCCGAGGAGGAAATGATATGCACTGCGTGAATGGGCACTTCCCTGGGCTCGATGGAGATGGCGGATATGCTCAATTTATGAAGACTTCTGCACGGAGCGTAATCAAGTTGGCAGATGGAACAGACCCTGTTCCTTTAGCGCCTTACGCCGACGCAGGAATCACATCGTACCATGCTGTAAAGAAAGTGGCTAATTTGCTGTATCCAGGCAGCACGGCGGTTGTAATTGGCATAGGTGGATTAGGACATTTCGCGATTCAACTGCTTAAAGTCTTGACGTCGGCTCGTGTGATCGGAGTTGCTAGATCGAATGCGAAGCTTGAATTTGCGAAGCAGCTCGGTGCGGACGCCGCGTTCCCGGCGGCCAATGACGGTGGACTGAAGAATGTGCGTGATTTCACTAACGGTGTCGGGGCAGACGTAGTCTTGGACTTCGTTGCAGACAAAGAGACTCCGAATTCAGGTGTTAAGATGATCAAGAAGGGCGGAACTTATTCTATCATTGGCGAAGGAGGAACCGTAACCGACACAACGATAGACATGATAAGTAGAGAAATCAACCTGATTGGGAACTTGGTAGGAACATACAATGAATTGAATGAGTTGATGGAACTCAATCGGATGGGGAGGATAAAAATCACTTCCAAAGTATATCCGATGTCAGACGTGGTGCAAGTCATGAATGACTTGAAGGATGGTGGAGTGCTGGGACGCTGCGTGTTGGATCCTTGGAAGTAAGAATTTAGCGGGAAGTTAGTTGACGTCGAATCAAAAACTAATGGCCCTATTCGATTTAACCGGGAAAACTGCACTCGTAACTGGTGCTTCGCGCGGAATAGGGATGATGGCAGCAACCACTTTGGCCGAAGCTGGTGCCGATGTTATAGTTTGCTCACGGAAACGTGCATCTCTGGAGAATGTTGTGGAACAGATACGGTCGGTAGGGCGAGAAGCTCTGGCGTTGGAAATCGACGTATCAAATCATAGCCGTGTTCAGGAAGCTTTCGCAGAAGGGATAAGATCGTTCGGTAAGTTGAATATTCTTATCAATTCTGCAGGCACAAATTTTCGTAAACCGGCTACGGATTATACCGAGTCTGAGTGGAACCAAGTAGTTAGCGTAAACCTTCTGGGCACGTTCTTCTGCAGCCAGGAGGCGGGTAAACAAATGATTGCTCAACAAACCGGCGGAAAAATCGTCAACCTCGCGTCTCTCTTGACCGGGTATGGTGTTCCGGTTACTAACATCGTGCCCTACGCCACCAGTAAGGCGGGGATAGCTGGTATGACTAGAAGTCTAGCTCTGGAGTGGGCTAAGTATAGGATAAACGTCAATGCTCTTGGACCAGGTTATATTCGGACAGAGTTAACTCGCGCCATCCATGAGAATCCGAATCTTTCCTCAGCCATCGTCTCCAGAATCCCGATCGGCAGATGGGGGGATCCTGAAGATCTGAAGGGTGCTTTTTTGTTTCTGTCTTCTTCTGCTTCTGATTACATGACTGGCCAAATTCTTTGGGTTGACGGAGGATGGGCGGCAAACTAAGCGGTAGCACAGTTTAGTTTCTGAATCAGAGTCTATGCCGCAATAGGTCAGAACCACGGGCTTGATCTAGTTGGAATTCAGGATCATCCGTACAACCCAGAGTTCCTCGACGCGTGGACGTTTCTGACTTTTCTTGTCACACGTTCGAAGAGACTGCTTTTCATGACGACTGTTTCTGATGTACCTCTCCGACCTCCCGCAATTCTTGCCAAAGCAGCCACAAGTCTAGACGCCATCTCGAATGGAAGGTTGGAACTCGGCATCGGTGCCGGTGCAATTCCATCTGCAATCGAATCGTACGGAGGCCCTCTGCTTGAACCCGGCGAAGCTGTTAGTGCTTTCGAAGAAGCAATTCGAGTGATCAGAATCATATCCGGGCATGAAGAATGCTGAGGAGATGGGAAGGATAGCATTGGAATGTTCTAACATGACGTAACTCGTTGAATTCCTTAAACAATCCGATCCACTCTGAGTTTTGCGAAGTACTAGCGTTCGACTCTGAAGCCGATTTTTACTACTGCTTGGAATTGATTCACTTTGCCTTCCACAATTGTGCCTCTTAGTGAGGTTACTTCGAACCATTGCATATCCTTGACCGTCTTGCCAGTTTCGACGACGGCGTTTTGTACTGCCTTCGCAAAACTTTCGGAGGATTCACCAATAATCTCGATTGTTTTCCAAACCATACCATTCACCTCCGTAGAGATACGACCGCATGATCGACTGTCTGTGATATTTGATGTGCTGTACAGCGTTACTTTCTTGAGTCTTCGGTTTTCATCGCCATCTCTTGTCTGTTGTCAATTTGTTTTTGTGTGATTTCTTGGAATTGATTGCACCAGTCACGTCCTGAGACTATAAGATTGTACGGTTTCAACTTCGGATGAATGCATTTTCCTCTTTCTAATAGGTCGGCGTTAGTCGGATCGTTTGGAAGGAACCAGACACACGCAAGACAGTTTTCGTATTGCCAGGTTAGTCGCTTCAGACTTTTTTGAGGCTCAGTTTCGCTCATGAACTAATCTAGCCTTCGTTGAATAATTAAGGCTTAGTCAATCCGAAAGCCATCATGTAAAGGAGAGTCTAATTCGTTCACAATTAGCAAGTTTTGAGTTTAGGGAGCATCAAGAGCTTCTCGGCGACGACAGCATGTTTGCGTACGCGGAGGAACTTGGATTGGATGCGCAGAGACTTGCAGAGGAAGTCATGAACAGTACTTACTTGAATAAGATTAAAGAAGATTTCAACGGAGGAATTCGAAGCGGCGTAAATGGAACTCCCACTTTCTACATTAATGGAACACGATATAATGGCTCTCCAATTTAACTGCCAAAAGTTACTTATAGTAATTTCATTGCATTAACAAGAGAAACGGGGCGAATCAATTGAGCACGATCACAACTAAAGATGGTACGCAAATCTATTACAAGGACTGGGGCAGCGGACAACCCATAGTCTTCAGCCACGGTTGGCCGCTGTCGGCTGATGACTGGGACGCTCAGATGCTGTTTTTCCTCAAGCACGGCTATCGCGTTATAGCCCACGATCGGCGCGGCCATGGACGCTCCACCCAAACCAGTGGCGGTCATGATATGGATCATTACGCCGACGACCTAGCGGCGCTGACGGCACATCTCGATCTCAAGAGGGCGGTGCATGTCGGCCACTCGACGGGCGGAGGCGAGGTGGTGCACTACATAGCGCGCCACGGCGAAAGCCGAGTGGCAAAAGCGGTTATGATCAGCGCGGTGCCTCCGCTGATGGTGAAGACGGCGGCCAATCCGGGCGGACTGCCCAAGGAAGTGTTTGATGGGCTTCAGGCGCAGCTTGCCGCCAACCGAGCCCAGTTCTATTACGATTTGCCGGCCGGACCGTTCTATGGTTACAACCGGCCTGGTGCGAAACCGTCACAGGGCGTGATCTGGAATTGGTGGCGCCAGAGCATGATGGGAGGCGCAAAGGCGCACTATGACGGCATCGTCGCCTTTTCCCAGACGGACTTCACCGAAGACCTGAAGAAGATCACCGTGCCGGTCCTGGTGATGCATGGGGATGACGACCAGATCGTGCCTTATGCCGATTCGGGACCGCTATCGGCAAAGTTGCTGAAGAATAGCACATTGAAAACCTACAAGGGCTTTCCGCACGGTATGCCCACGACTGAAGCCGACACCATTAACGCCGACCTACTGACCTTCCTAAAGGCGTAATGATGACCAATTTAACAGAGTCAGGTAGCCCTCAGATTCACAGTTTGCTAACCCCCAATAATTGCATGTTGCTTTTGATTGATTACCAACCGCAGATGATTTTTGGAGTCAAGAACATTGACGGACAAACTCTTGTCAACAACGCGGTTGGACTCGCTAGGGCAGCGAAAATATTCAATGTGCCCACTGTGCTGACGACTGTTGCAGAGAAGACTTTCAGCGGACCAATGTTCTCTCAGCTCAAAGACGTCTTTCCGAACGTTACGCCGATCGATCGCACAACCATGAACAGTTGGGAAGATGACAGAGTTGTTGAGGCGGTTAAGAAGACTGGACGAAAGAAGCTTATCTTTGGTGGGTTGTGGACTGAGGTCTGCATCGTAGGTCCTGCGATTGACGCGCTGCAGGAAGGATATGAGGTCTATGTGGTGGCTGACGCGTGTGGTGGCACAAGCGTAGTCGCTCACGACATGGCCATGTTACGTATGATTCAGGCGGGTGCTGTTCCAGTGACGTGGTTGCAGGTTCTGCTTGAACTCCAACGGGACTGGGCTCGAACGAAGACTTATGGTGCCGTCATGGAGATTGTTAAGGAAGATGCCGGAACTTACGGAGTTGGAGTTCAGTACGCCGAAGCCGTGCTCGGTCATGGCGGCGGTTGATAAAATGAAATCCCTGCAAACTCAATCCTGGAGTGATTGAGTGATGGCCGGTAAGCCGCCCGAGAGCAATATGATCGTGGGATCGAAGGCCGATACGATTCTGGTTAATGGGCGTGTTGCGACACTAGATAAGCGTAGCACATTCCAGTCTGCGGTTGCCATCAGTAAAGGTCGTTTTGTGGCCGTCGGAAGCGACCGACAAATAATGGATTATCGAGACTCCGAAACCCAAGTTATTGATGTGGGCGGCCGCACAGTCATACCTGGTCTAGTTGATTCTCATAACCACTTCATTCGAGAGGGGCTGAACTATAATCTAGAATTGCGTTGGGACGGAGTTCAGTCGCTTTCCGAAGGGCTCGCGATGTTGCGGGAGCAGGTGAAGCGAACGCCGTCACCGCAATGGGTTCGCGTTGTGGGAGGATGGTCTGAATATCAATTTTCCGAACGTATGATGCCGACACTGGATGAGATTAATGAGATATCGCCGACAACACCCGTTTTCGTAATGCATCTGTACCACTGCGCGCTCCTAAATCGTGCAGCAATTCAAGCCGTGGGGTACGATAAGGGAACCCCGAACCCGCCTGCGGGTGAAATCCAGAAAGACAAGGACGGTAATCCAACAGGATGGCTCGTATCAAGGCCGAACGCGGCGATTCTATATTCAACCCATGCCAAAGGTCCCAAGCTCTCATACGACGACCAGATTAATTCGACCTTGCAGTTCATGCGTGAGATGAACCGATTCGGAGTTACAGGCGTAATCGACGCTGGCGGAGGCTTTCAAAACTACCCTGAAGATTACAAAGTGATCAGCGACCTCGCACGACAGAATCGTCTAAGCGTTCGTGTTGCCTTCAACCTCTTCACACAACGACCCAAACATGAACTCGAAGATTTCACAAACTGGCTGAAATTGACTAAGCCCGGCGCGATCGACGAATTTTTGCGCGTGAATGGTGCGGGCGAAATGCTTGTTTTTTCTGCGGCGGATTTCGAAGATTTCCCTGAACCCCGCCCAGATCTTCCAAAGGAGATGGAGTCTGATCTGAAAGTTGTCGTAACCTTGCTTGCAAAGAATCAGTGGCCTTTCCGTTTGCACGCCACCTATGGCGAATCGATTGAACGATTCCTAAATGTCTTCGAGGAGGTCAATGATGAAGTGCCCATCAACAATCTGCGATGGTTCCTTGATCATGCTGAGACAATATCAGATCACGACATCAAACGCGTGAGCAATTTAGGTGGTGGAATTGCGATTCAGGATAGGATGGCGTATCAAGGGGAGCATTTTATTGCGCTACACGATGAAGACACGGCTGAAGACTCTCCGCCCATAAAGAAAATTCTGGACGCAGGCATACCCGTGGGTGCAGGTACAGATGCTACGAGGGTCGCCAGTTACAATCCGTGGATCTCTCTTTACTGGCTCGTCGCGGGAAAGACTGTCGGCGGTACAATTCTTTACTCTCAGAAGAACCGGTTGGACCGTATTGAGGCTCTGAAGCTTTACACGGTCGGGAGCGCATGGTTCTCGAACGAAGAGAATTTGAAGGGTTCTATTGAAGTGGGGAAATTCGCTGATCTAGCTGTGCTCTCGGCTGATTACTTCTCGGTACCGGAAGATCAGATCAAAAGGATTGAGTCGGTTCTGACGATCGTTGGAGGTAAGGTGAGTTATGGTTCAGGTGAATTTGAACGCCTCGCTCCTCCACGAATACCCGTAAGCCCTTCATGGTCCCCGGTCGCAAAGTTCGGAGGCTTCACTGACCATCACGGATGTTGAACCGCCCTCGTAGACGATTTTCAAGATCAAGTTCGGTTTGAGTCGAATGACAAGCACTGTTCCTAAAGAAGTAAATCAAGTTGCAAGGAGAAATATTATTGCTGGGCATGAGGATCAGTACGATGATTGGCTTAGACGATTCATGATTGGTCTACGCGGAGTTCCTGGTTATCTGAGTACAACTGTAATTGTCCCGAAGGAAAATCCGAATTCTCGTTACATTGCAAAATGATGCCATTGCTAGGCAGACTCCTCAGAAAGTGGTTGTACCCATCAAGAACCGTAGACTCATATTCGAAAGAAGTGTGATGAGCGAACTATGCGAACATTTCCTGTTGCTTTAGTGGTTGTATTGGTTGCATGTATGCCATTAACGATAGTATCCGCGCAGACAAACCGTTCGTTAAATTACACTAATGTTAACCAAATCTTACTTCCTGGCACAGGAGGCCACGGCGATTGGGTAACCTATGATTCCGCCAACGGATACGTGTACTTAGGCCATCATGGTTCAGATGTTATCGTAATCAATACTGAGAATAACTCGATAATTGCTGACATAAACGGCATACCGGAACCCAATGGCATCGCATACGATTCTAAGTATCTTTATGTGTCGTCTGCCGCGGGGAACTTTATCGCAGTCATATCAAAAGCCAATTGGGGTCTCATTAATACCGTTAGAACCAACGGAACAACACCTGATGGAATCTGGTACAGCCAACGCTATGGAAGATTGTATGTTGCGAGCGACGATGCAAACCACGTCGAATCATACTCTGCGGGTCCAAACCCTAGACTTCTCGACATTTACTCGCTTCTTCCACTTAACCCGCAGAGTGGCCCCGACGTAGGCGTCCTGGTGGATGGCAAGAATACATTGTACATGCCGGATGATAATTTGGTTCTAGCGTTGGATCTTACGTCAGGACAAATAACAAATCGGCTCAACACAAATCTCACTATTGGAGTAGAGGGTGCCACGAAGAACATGATTTACGATAACCTCACAAACAGGTTATGGGTGGCGACGACGAATAATCAGACATGGGTGCTGGATGCGGATACTCTGAAGCCGATCACAATTCTGCCCGCTACGGCTCCCGATGATCAGATGGCTTTCGACCCCGCGATGCGCTTAATGTACACTTTCGGAGGCACAGGTTTCGATGTTTACGACGCTGACACCCTGCAACATATCATGTTTGTTGACACTTCAAGTCCGATCACCCACACTGGAACGGTAGATACAGCAAATCATGACGTCTACGCATATGAGGGTCAAGCAAATGTGGTCGGCGTGTACGCCCCCACAGTTCCCACATCGGAATTCTCTAGCACACTTGGACTAGGGTTATTAGGAATCATCATCGCGTTTGTCGTCGTTCGGATGCGATCACGAAAGTGTCCTTAGACAGCCACAAGCATTGAACACCGGGGCTAGGAAAAAAGCTGATGTTGTCTGTAATGTTATGCGGCCTTAATCCAGGGCGGGTGCTTACTTGAAAGAATACGTGCTACGACTGCTACAATCGAAATTAGCACAAGTGCGATCGCAAGAGGATATACAATTGATGCGAAAAAGATTAGCAGAGCACCAACGAGGGCGCCCGAGAACATGGCTACCACAGAAATTGAACGCCGTCCGGCTTTTGATCCGGTTCCTCCCACGGCACGATGATCTGCACTGATGCCTGTGATAGTTAACGTGAGGACGGTGGTCGTGAGGTCGGGCACGGCAAGTTTTCGAGCCGTAGCGTTCTGAATGCCCATTGAGACTCCGAGCACAATAATTAGACCATATAGATCGCCTCCTGTCACAGGCCTCTTCGACAATGCGCAGAGAACTACCGATATCCCAAGCAGAATTGCTTGAACGCCAGCGGCACCGCTTAGCAAATGTCCACGATGTTGCCCAAAGCGAGACCCTAGCAAACCTCCGCCTAGCGCGCCGACGGAAAAGGACACCAGAGCCAGAAGCGACGCGGCAATCGAGAAACCGTGTGCACCAGCAAGTGCGAAGGCCAAGAATACAATATTACCAGTCATGTTGGCAACGAATACGTGGCCTAGTACCAAGTAGCTGAACGCGTCAATCAAACCAGTGACCACTGTCATTGCGAGCAGTAGCGGAGGCAATGGACCATGTCTGTCTTCACCTCGCGGCAAGATGGTTTCACGTAGCTCGGCAAGAAATGTATTCATATAATCAACAACTCAAAGCACCCAATTCGACATAAACCTAACCACTCACACTATCTTTGGTATGCGATTCTGGCAAGCATCTGGGTTAGTCGCGGACTTCAGCATTTATTATTTCTGAGACGCAAAGCAAAAAACATGTGAAAGAAAGGTGCCCTCTGGTCTCCTGACAAGCCCGCGCATATGACGAGCTTCATCATCTTCACAAATCATGAAGGAAATGAGCGATACGAAACGTGTTCTATATTGTCAGTCATACACCAAAAATAAACTAACGACGACAATGACTGTAATGGATATCGGGCTTCGATGACTTGCCCCAGCCGATCTGATCGGGCACGACTCCTCGGAAGCCGGACGCTGTCAGCGCCTCGATGACATTGCGAAAGTAATAACCGCCGAATGCCTTGCCGTGCATCAAGATGACCGTCATCTCGTTGGGGCTCGGCGTTAGGCGGGGACCGTCCTTATACGCCATCGTGACTGACTGCAGGTCATTTGTGAGCGGCAAGCACCGAACAGGATAGGGATACTGGTACTCCTCAAGACAGATGCCCAGAGCTGGCAGCGATAACGGCACTGTGTGGGTCATGAGCGTGTACCTCCATGAATTTCTAGGGACGAATTAATGCGAAGCCGGTCCCGGGGTCAATGAGTCTTTGGAGGTGCGTGGGGCTTTCAGTGAGCACCACTTCGCACGTCGGCCGAACGCGGGCTTCCAGAAGATGGCCGCCGTGCGCAATCCCATCTTTCTTACCAATGACAACATGTGCGTGGACGAAAGGCTTGTCGTCCTTCAACGCAACATCATCGATGAGGGACGGGAGCTCCACCTGTTCGTCAAGAATCACCGATGGTTCGTACTGCTTGCTCTCCCAGTTCAACCAGCCCAGGCGCACAGAGCTAAGAGCGCCGACAGCCTTGAAGCTGGCAGCTGAAAGCTTCTGCTCTTGGGCGAAACTGAGCAAGCCCTTCGCCAACTCGTCACCCGTTTCGAAGACAAGGACGAATGTTTTGGGTGACTGTTCGATCTGTTTGTACTTCATAATTTCCCTCCTCAAGATGCGTAGAAGTGCATCAGTTCTTAATTTGAGCCGAATACTTGCCCGCGTGGCTAGTCGGCGTAGACTATGCTTTCGGCGGACCGATTTGATACATTCTGTCGATCACTTCGGGCGTGTAAGCAGGCACCATGGTTTTTGATCCCAATAAAATTTCGATGTACGAAGCGCCGGGAAGTTTTCTTGCTTTCTGCAGCGCCGAGTCTAACTCAGCGTTGGTTTCCACGCTCGTGCAGAACCAATTGCAGCCCATGGCTTCTGGAATCTTGTGGTACTGCCATGGAGCGAGTTTGTTGAAGCTCCGGATATTGTCAGGGGTATTGTTACCCATTACCACCTCTTCGATGCCGAAAATACCGTTATTGAACAGCAGGATGATGGGGTTGACACCGTAGCGTCCCATCGCCCCAATCTCGTTGGCTGTAAGCTGGTGGCCTCCATCTCCCGCAACCAGTATGACGCGACGAGATGAATCAGCGACTGCTGCCCCGAAAGTGGCCGGAGTACCCCAACCGATCGCGCCCCAGACGAGTTGGTTGTGATAGACTGCGTCCTTAGGCAGGAGAAGGTTAAGCAAGGGACCGGCAGCCGTTATCGTGTCTACCATCAAAATGTCATTCGGCGCCAGGAATTGTTGTATTCTCGAATAGATCGATGAGTTCGTGACCCGATCACCCGACGCGCCAGATGCTGGAATTGGGGTAGGACGGGAGAACGAGGGCGTCTTGAACTTGGGGGCTACTTTCGTGAGAGCCACCAAGACGTCTCTCATGTGGATAGGTCCGAAGGTCGCGTGGCCGCGACTGGACACCTCCGCCAAGGCGCCGATCTCCACATGGTCAGGCCAGACCGTTACTATCTTGGAAGGTTCAAGGTGATCAGTGAATGCGCCCGTGGTGAGTTCGGTAAAGAGCACGCCACCCAGATTGAGCACGAGATCCGCCTCTTCCACGATCTTGCGAGCGTCGCCCGTCGAGACAACACCCGTGTACATTCCGAGGTAGAGCGGGTGAGATTCGGATATCACTCCCTTGTCCATGCCGGACGTGGCAAAAGGAATTCCAGTCGCAGCCAGGAACGCTTCCAACTCCTTTTGCAGTCCATAGCGCGCGATCGTGATGGCAGGAAGAATTACCGGAGATTTTGCTTTCGTGAGCCGAGCCATTATGGCTTGCAATGCGGCGTCTAGTTCGCGGGGTTCGCTCGAAAACGTCGGGGCCTTCGCGAGGGGAACGCCGCGGATTGGTTCTCCGACGACCGGCATGAGCGCGTAATCGTTAGGGACCGTGATGTAAGCGGGCTGACGTTGAGACAGCGCCGCGGAAATCACTCGCTCCATCTCCGTGATCGTATTTTCCGGAGTGAGAAATGCGCTTGTGCAGGCCGAGATCGCGGAGAGCGAAAGGAACCGATCAGTATCTCCGTCACCGAACGAGTGGTGAGTTCCGCTCCGAGTCCGCGCCAACCGCGTGCTCGGACGTCCCACCAGATGAAAGACAGGCAGCCGTTCCGCCCTTGATCCCATCACTCCGCAGAGCGCGCTCGCTTCCCCAACAACATAGGTGGTGGTCAGTATGGCTGCTCCATGAACCCGGGCATAGCCGTCCGCGGCATAAGCCGCGTTCAACTCATTGCTGCAGCCAATCCAAGAAACCCTATCGCTTCCCGCGATCGCGTTATCAAAGGGAAAAGAGTAATCACCCGCCACACCGAAGACGTGACGGATTCCCAAATCAGCCAGACGGGCAACGACATATTCTACAACAGTGGGATTGGACATGCCTGTCTTAGATGGTTTCCTAATTGTCTATAATAGACTTTCGACTAGTGGCATCATGATACTCTCTGTTTTTCCGTGATCGATTGAGGAAGTGGTGAAAATTATGAAAAAATGTTTCCATAATTTCAATGGCTGATCACAGAACTCAATTCTTTGCGATTCACCGATGGAGTGTGGGATTTCAGCACCGGTTTACTAGTACATATAACAAGCGGGTTGGAGTTCTACTTAGATTTTGAACGCTTCTTCAACGGTTTGGTTTTTCTTTTTGCTGTGAAAAAGACGACGCTCACGAAAATCACTAATGTCAGTGCTGCTGCGACGGCCTCAGGTAGCGTGTAATTCTGCTGCCATGATGCGGTCAACGTGTGGGCTTGGTTCATGGAAATTGTGCCGGTTGATGAAGACGTGATCAAGTTTCCGTTTTCGTACCATCCCTGAAACGCGATTCTCGCTCCCAACATGCCCATCGTACCATTCATCGGCACGTAACTCGGGGTTACTGAGAACGTTGCGGTTGAGTTCGAATCATACCAATCCGTACCAGAAGTTACTCCGAGCGAACTGTTCAACGTTAGAGGATATTGAGTTACATAGAATGCTTCAAGCCCTATGTCGGATTGGGCTAGAGCAGATCGATTAGGAGACGTTGATCCGTCGGACCAATGATCGAATTTCAGTCGAGTACTGTTGTTAGCGTTAAGGAGACTGGGGACGGATAACGTGTGTTGGCCCACAGTTATCGGGATTCCGTCGATAGAGCCAGAGGGCTTAGTCACTCCATCTACCGAAACTGAAACTGCACTTGGAACTTTAACAAATAATAGCGGAGTAGGGGTGACAGCGATTTGGAATGGAACACTGCTCAATGAATCCTGAACCCCATTACCATTCGCGTCCAGAAGGATAACTGAAAAGGCCAGATGCCAGATCCCGGTCGTCTCATTTCCGAGGATTCCGCCGAGATTGATTTCCAAATGTTCGATGCCAGAGGGGTTTTGGAGTTTAACTGCGCAGACTCCATTCACACCTAACTCGTTTGTACACGGGTACGGTGAAGCAATCACCACAAAAGGAACGGCGGTCGGCTGAGTCTTATTCTGATCTAGAACTCCGACCACTAAAATGTAGTTCGCACCTGCGCCTGAATACGAAACGTTAGCGTAGATCGAAACAGGATTCTGGCTTGTTACAGGTACATGGATAGGAGCGACAAAGGTAACTATGTTTGTTGTCTGAGCATGGACGTTAGGTGATGTTAGGGCGAGGAAGATTGTGAAAAGACATGAGAGCAGGAATATTTTTTGTTTCAACAAATCGATACCCGCACACTTAATCTCGGTGCAAGGACGAAAGCTCCTATTCTACCTTAGGAGAACTTAGTTCTAGGGTAACATCAGTTAGTTGCTCAGTTTACAGAAATCGCCAGACTGATCCTGATTAAATTATGTGCGCTCAAAATCAACGATACCAGTTCTTCGCGACTTCAGAGATGGAGCAGGGGATTTCAGCACCAGTTTACCGGTACATATAATTGAATTCGTGTCTGCCCGTATACGCTGAGAGAATTAAGCGGATCCGTCGGTCTTTCAATTTTTCGTATCATTTTGTTACTTTGGCTCGTAACAAATTAACTTCCGCCAACAATCTCTGTATATTTTGTGATTCTCTTCGCTTAACTTTGTGGTTCGAAGGAGCTTCAGTGCTTTGTTGTTATCGTGTAATGACTTTAGTGCCGACCTGAGTTTACCGCGAACGAATATTGATTGTCGTCATTCAGGGGGGATCTCTTTGAATGCCCGCGATAGGTCGATTCCTTGCTTCTTCAGATACTGTTTGTGTGCTATGTAGATTACTAGCCCGCCGACGAACGAGCATAGCAGGAACGCGTAACTTAGTGTGTTTCCTCCGTATATGCTTGGAAATATCACGAACTCATAGGAGACGAATGCGAAGACCGCGGCGCTAAGTACGCCGGAGATCACGAGCCCAACTCGAACAACATTCGATTCAGATTTTGTTCTAACTCCATACAGGATTGATGCGATCGCGACGAACATGAAGAACAGCATAGGACCGATCGCGGTCGCGGACAGGGCTGAGAGTTCTCCGTAGTAGAATGCTGTCGCACCTACTAGCAAGATCGCCAAAACTAGGTCGAAGATGTGGGCCACTGCCGGAGAGTTGAACCGAGGGCTAACGTAAGCGAATTTTGAAGGGAGGAACCTGTCGAATGACATGGCAAGGATGTACCGGGCAACCGCCATTATGGTTACCATCAAGAAGATAATATTCCAAACGATCCAGGCTAGGCCAAGCGTCACCGAGACGACTAGA
>Ga0209517_10003065_pt1 | contig 22974 bp, 18 predicted proteins | sample PeaSoiMetSII2010_FD_187695 | JGI IMG/M metagenome (GOLD analysis project Ga0209517, IMG submission 187695) | Peat soil microbial communities from Weissenstadt, Germany - SII-2010 (SPAdes) (version 2) | ecosystem: Environmental > Terrestrial > Soil > Wetlands > Peat | place: Germany...
CAGATAATAGCCCACGGCGTGAGCCGTGGGACGGATGCGGCGTTAACATTCCCAGCCCCGGAAGGGGCGACAGAGCATGAGCAGCAGCCTCTGCCGCCCCTAACGGGGCTGAGCGACCCGGGGTTGGCCCTCGATCCCACGGCTCACGCCGTCGGCTACTCTCTATCGGCCCTCCGGGCCTGTAAAAAGGGCTTGCATTAGGCAGTCGAGCCCTTAATCTAGCGCCTACCCCAAGGGGGAGAGGGCATCTCGACTTTTGACTTTCGACTTTCGTCAATAGAACCGAATCTCATCGATGTCCAAGGCGAACTCACCGGGCGGGCCGGTCACTGAGATCTCCAGTATCCATGGGTCCTCCGCCAGTCCGTGGTCCGTGGGGTTGTCCAGCCACGAGATCGGAACGCGCACGTTTTGCCAGGTTTTGCCTGGAACAAAACTGATTGCGGGCAGGCGGTAGGGAAGAGCTGAAGATCCGGCCGCCGCAAGCCCTGGTGCCGCGGGGCTTGAAGAACGGGCCTGCATCGCGTTGGGTGGCTGAAACGCAACCTGGTAGACTCGCGAGTCACCCCGAGTTTCGAATTCGATGCCTTCGAGACCTTTCGAATTCGCCTGGACTTGCACTTCATATCGCGCCGCGACATAGCCTGGGATGTTCTTAGGGCCTGGCGCCAAGCGTCCTCGGAAGCGCATAGCGTGGCGAGTGCCTTCGGCGCCGGGCGTCACGAGGGAGAGTTCGACTACGGAGTGGTTGGCGGCGCCAGAATCGGCGGTGACGCGCCATCGGTTCGTGAGTTCTTGGGAAGTCTGAACGCCTTCGAAGTCTTCGATCGAATTGACCTTCGCTGCTTTCGCGTTCGCGCCGGCGGAGGAACCCTGGTCCATGGCGTTGTAGGAACGGGACCACGCGGCTGTGGGATTGGCGCGGGTGTTCATCCACACGCCCATTACCAGGAAGGGCAGCACGAAGACGCAGGACCACAGTTTGGCCCGTGTGGATATCCGCTCTTCTTTCTCCCAACGGAAGAGCTTCATGGCAAAGAGTAATCCGAAGAAGCCCGAAATCACCAGGACCAGCATTTCCGGCCAGTGCTTCAGTAGCGGGTCGCCTTGTGCCGCAATACCCTGAAAGGAGCTGACGAGATAGGTGGAAGGGAAGAACATGGCCAGCCGCTGAATCGTGCGGGGAAGCATGGGCAGGGGAAACGTCACACCGGAGAGAAACAACAATGTGAACCAGACGATGTTGTTGTAAACCTGGGCCTCTTGCATAGTGTTCGCCACGCTGGCTATGGTGAGTCCGAAGCCCGCGAAGGCGAACGTCCCCACAGTAACCAAAACCAGCAGCGTTGCCCAGCCGATCTTCATCGGCATGTGGAAGATGGCCACCGCGCAGAAGAGCAACAGGCCGAGGGTGGGAAGTTGAAGCAGGTAATTCGCCAGCAGGTTGCTCAGCAGTATGGTGCGCGGGCCCAAAGGGGCCAGGCGGTAGCGCCGCAGGCTGCCCCGTTCGCGCTGCATCACGGATTGTATGCCCAGTCCAAAGAAGCCGCTGCCCATGATGTTCAGCGTAACCACGGGCCCAAACATGTACGCCACAATTTCGGGATTGCCGTGAGCGATCAGTCCGGCGTAGGCGAAGAGGAAGACCAGCGGAAAAATGAAGGTGAAGAACAGTGCCACCTTGGTGCGCATCACCAGGCGGATGGTCAGCAGCGCGATGCGGACGGCGGCCATCGTCAGGCCTCCATCCTTCGCCCGGTCATTTCCACAAAAACGTCTTCCAGGCTGGGCCGGGCGATGTGCAGATCGAGCAGAGCATTGTCATCAGACTCGAGAAAGCGGACGAGGGCGGCGATGGTCACGGCCGGCGGTTGGGCGCGAAGGAAATAGGCGCCCTCCGCCTCGTGGCAGTCAATCACGCCGTCGATCACTTTCAGGCGCTCGAGGCCGACCGGTTTTGCGAGGCGAAGTTCGAGGCGCGTGCCCTGGCCGGACCGCGTGATCAACTCCCGAGGGGTTCCGAGGGCCACCAGTTGGCCTCGATCCATGATCGCCACGCGGTCGCATAGCCGCTCCGCCTCTTCGATGTAATGAGTCGTCAGCAGCACGGTTCGCCCCTCGGTGCGAAAGCGCTCGATGAGGGCGTAAATATCGCGCCGCAATTGCGGATCGAGGCCCACCGTGGGTTCGTCCAGCAGAACCATTTCGGGATCATTCACCAGCGCCAGGGCGAGCGCCAGGCGCTGCTTTTGCCCTCCGGAAAGCTTCTCGAAGAAAGTGTGGCGTTTCTCCTTCAGGCCGAAGCGTTCCAAGAGCGCCTCGACAGAGGCGGAGCGCCGATAAAAACCGGCAAACAAGCGGAGGACCTCATCGACGCGCATTTTATCAGGCAGAACCGTAGACTGAAGCTGCGCTCCAATGCGTTCCTTGAGCGACATGCTCTCCTGGGCCGGGTCGAGGCCGCAGACGCGCACCCGCCCGCCGTCGGGTTGGCGCAGGCCTTCGATGATCTCGATCGTGGTGGTCTTTCCCGCTCCGTTAGGGCCCAAAAGCCCAAAGACCTCGCCCTGAAAGATGTCAAAGCTCAGGCCGCGCACGGCCGCCAAATCACCATAATTCTTGTGCAAGTTCTGCACACTGACGAGAACCGTCTTCTGCGCAGTCTGGTTCATGGGCGAGTGGAAACATGATAGCACAACGATCGCCAAGCCACGTCTAGCCCCAAAGGGGCGATCGACCACAGGCCAGGCCAACGGCCATAGGCGTTAACCTAAGATCGCCACGGCCATCGGAGCCGCGCAGCGGCGGCAGAATGTGGCCCATGGCGAAAGCCATGGGATAAAGCATAAGCGTCGTGAGCAAGCCCCATAGGGGCGACAGAAATACTGGACGGGGCGCGGGAAGTCTGTCGCCCGCCGACGCGGGCTTGATCGTTAACCAACACCGCCCATCCCACGGCTTCCGCCGTGGGCCACAATCTTTCGGCCCTCCGGGCCTGCGAGAAGCATTTCGCAGACGGCGGCAGGCATAGGTTAACGCCTATGGGCCAACGGCCTGGGCTGAGTTAGGGCGCCCCTTCGGGGCGGGAAGCGCACATCTCGTTCATCCACGTCCAGACCCGGCTTGACGAATGTCAAGCGCGGCGTTAACGTTCAGTCTATGGATAACAAGACCAACGGTCATCTTCCACTCGCCGGGTTTTATCTTCTGGAACGGACACGTCCGGGGCTCGCGAAACTGGACGACCTCAAAGGCTCGATTGTCGGAATTCTGAATGGGCTGGGCGTGCCGGCAGAAAAGCTGCGCGGCAAACGCATCGCCGTCGCCGCGGGCAGCCGTGGGATCGCCAGCTTGCAAAAGATCGTAGGCGCGGTGTGCGGTTGGCTGAAGTCGCAAGGGGCTCAGCCGTTTGTCTTCCCTGCCATGGGGAGCCACGGAGGAGGAACCGCGGAAGGGCAGCGCAAAATCCTCGAGGGCTACGGCATCACAGAAGCCGCTCTGGGCGTAGAAATCCGCGCCTCCATGGAAGCTGTGAAAGTCGGAACAACCTCGGAAGGGTTCAACGCTTATATGGATCGGAATGCCTGGGAGTCCGACGGCGTGGTGGTGGTGAACCGCATCAAGCCCCACACGGATTTTTCGGGGAAGATTGAAAGCGGAGTGTTAAAGATGATCACGATCGGCATGGGAAAACTCGAGGGGGCCGGCGAGGGTCACCGGCGAAGCTGGAGATATGGTTTCGAGACCACCATCCGCAGTGTTTCCGCCAAGGTCCTGGCCAGCGGCAAGATTCTGTTCGGGGTAGCCGCCGTCGAGAACGAACTGCACCAGATCGCCGCAGTCCGCGCCGCGCTGCCGGAAGGCCTTGTCGAGCAGGAGGAAACCACCCTCAAACTTGCCCGCACCCTGGTGCCGCGCATTCCGTTCGCGGAGTTCCAGATGCTCGTTGTAGATGAAATGGGCAAGAACATCAGCGGCACGGGAATGGATACCAAAGTGATAGGACGTGGTGTGGAACTGCCGCGAGGTGAGGCGCCCGAGATCTCCATGATCTACGTTCGCGACCTCACTGCCGAAAGCGGCGGCAACGCCGTGGGCATGGGGTCCGCGGATGTCATCCATGATCGACTTTTTCAGAAGATCGACTTCCAGAAGACCTACCTCAACGCGCTCACTGCTCTGAGTCCTCGCGGCGGGCGGCTGCCGATTCATTTGCCCTCGGACCGCCAGGCTTTTGACTTGACCCTCGGCCACTTGGGAAGTCCTGAGCCTGCAGAACAGCGAATCATCTGGATTCGGAACACGCTCAGCCTCGGCCGGATTGCCATCTCATCTCCGTTGGCTGGCGAGGCCCAGGCTCTCGAAAGCTGGCGACTGCTGGAGGGTGTTCGTTCGGCTGAGTTTGATGCGGCGGGGAATCTTCAGGCCCTCCCGTGACCATCCCCGTTGTCATCCTGAGGGCAGCGAAGGATCTCAGCAGTGCCTTGCATCCACAACTGCAATGATTTTTCGCTGCCTTGAAAGCGTGTAGGGGTAGGGCTTGCCCTACCCCGGTCATTAGGGGACGGCAAGCCGTCCCCCTACAAGCTGGTAACGGTAGGGAATCGTTCTCATGGTTTCCGGGTGCCCGTCAGCCGACGAGCGTGCGCGACTGTTTTGAAATAGCGACCCTGAACCTCCTCACCCGACTCGAGCGCCTCGAGAAAGCCCCGTCACCAGGCGCAGCACAATCTGCCGACATCAAGGTCTGCACTCTGCACAAATCGGACCGGCGTACACCTTGACTCCCTTCAGTTAAGGCGTCAGAATGTTTTTCTGGGGTGTTTGGAATCTCGCATAGGCTATAAGGTTTAACAACAATGTTTGTACTTTGGCGCAGTCGCTTGAAAGCGGCCGCGTGTTTACTTGCTGCGGCACTAATCTTGGGCAGTGCTCAGGCGTTTTGCGCTTCGCCCCGCCCGGAAGCTTCCGCAAAAACCGAGTGCGCGACTGTCTCCAGCGCAATCCTGGGACGCTCCGTAGATTATTGCGTAGCGTTCCCTCCCGGCTATGACGCGTCATCCAGCAAGCGCTACCCAACCCTCTACTTCCTCCACGGGCTTTTTGAAGACGAGCACAGTTGGCTGGACCGGGGAGGTGAGCAAATTTGGGAAAGTCTCGCCAATCAGGGCGCGATCGGGAATTTCATTGTGGTCTTGCCTGCCGGAGGGCGGACTTTCTACGTCAACTCAGCAGACGGCCACGACCGCTACGAGGATTTCTTCATTCAGGAGCTGGTGCCCGAAATTGACCGCAAGTATCGCACCCGGGCTGTTGCGAGCGAACGCGGCATCAGCGGTGTCTCCATGGGCGGCTACGGCGCTCTGCATCTGGCCATGCGCCATCCGGACGTTTTCGGCTCCGCCAGCGCCCACAGCGCGGCTTTGCTGCCGAAGTTCCCCGACCCGCTCCCCACCGAAGGCCGCTGGGGTTTTTATGCGCGAGTGCTGCAGGAGCCTTTCGGGTCGCCACTGAATGAGAGCTATTTCGACGCCAACAACCCCCTAACCCTGGCCGAGCATCCGGAGCGCTTCCCCCACCTGGCGCTCTACTTCGATTGCGGCGATCACGACCGTTACGGTTTCAACGAAGGAGCCGAACTGCTGGATCGCATTCTCACCCAGAAGAACTTCCCGCACACCTTCGCCATCCGCCCCGGGGGCCACGGCTGGGACTACCTTCACGAGTACATGCACTTCTCTCTCGAGTTCGAATCTAAAGCATTCACGCAGGCTGAGAAAGCAAGCTTGACGGCTCACTAAAGGAGACAACGCTATGACGAAGACTCGCCCATTTCTGATCGCAATCGCAACGGCCGCACTTGTGTTCTTAACCACCAATCCCGGCGTCGCTCACGGGGCAGAACGGGGGAGCGCCAAGGCCACCATCAACGGCGCTCACATTACCATCGACTACGGACGCCCAATGCTGAAGGGCCGCGACATGCTTGGGCAACTCAAGCCGGGCCAGGTCTGGCGGATTGGCGCGGATTCGCCGACCACCCTTGAATCGGACAAAGACTTGAATTTCAACGGGACCATTGTTCCCAAGGGCAAACATATTTTGCTGGCGAAATTGGTCGAGCCGGGGAAATGGACGCTGGTGTTTTCAAGCAAGTCTGTCTTCCAGTACGAGGAGAGCGCAAAGATAGCGGAAGTTCCGCTGGCGTTTGAGCAAGCGAACGAGTCCGACGAGATGGTAACCCTGAAACTCACCGACCAAGGCGGGACGGGCGTTCTCGAGATCGCCTGGGGAAAAATGCGGCTGACGGCCTCGTTTAAGCCTGCGTAGGCGCCACGGCGCAGCATCCCTTCCGAAGGTCTTTCGAAATTGCGCTCATTAAACCATCTGGCTCCTAGGTCCATCCCACAGCCTCAGGGGGAAACAGAGGGCTAATTCCCCTCATCCCTTCCGGCTCTTGACTCCCGGCGCTTGACTCTTTACTCTCGACTCTCGACTTCTCAATTCACAGGAGCCTCGAATGTCCGAACCACTTCGTGTGCTTGCACTCTTCGCTCACCCTGACGACGCGGAATTTCTTTGCGCCGGCACATTGTTTCTGCTGGCTGAGCGTGGCGCGGCCGTTCACGTTGCTACGCTGACGGCGGGCGATTGCGGAAGCACAATTTTGCCGGCCGCGGAGATTTGCCGAGTTCGCCTGAAGGAAGGCGAACGAGCCGCAGCCCTTCTCGGCGCGCAATTCACGTCTTTAAAGGAGAAGGATCTGTTGGTTCTTTATGATCGGCCGGCCATCCGCAAAGTGATGGAATTAATCCGCCGCGCGGACCCCGCCCTGGTTTTCACGCACTCACCTTCGGACTATATGCTCGATCACGAGACCGTGAGCCGCCTGTGCCAGACGGCATGTTTCGGCGCCATGGCGCCCAATTTCCGAACCGGCGCGAGAAATCCGTCGAAGCCAGTGCGAGCGATTCCACATCTTTATTACGCCCAGCCTGCCGGAGGCACCGACATTCTTGGCAAAGAGGTCCTGCCGAGCCTGTGTGTAAACATCGGCTCGTCCCTGGAACGTAAGGAGCGGATGTTGGCCTGCCATGAGAGCCAGCAGGCCTGGTTGAAGTCACAACAAGGAATGACGGGTCCTGTCGACAACATGCGAAAAATTGCTGCCTGGACAGGCGCGCTCGCCGGTTTCGAATGGGCCGAAGGATTTCGCCAGCATCTCGGGCAGGGGTTTCCATCGGATGACAAGTTAAGCGAACTGCTGGGTGAATCTATTATCAGGAGAAGAGAAGTATAATATCCTGGTCGGGATTTCTCGCTAGGCCGGGGAAGGGCGAGGCTATACAGGCTGCGGAAAAACCTATCGGCCTTGTCATCCTGAGCGCAGCGAAGGATCTCCGCAGTTTGGACCGGTCCCGCAGGATCAAGCAACTGCAGAGATCCTTCGTCGCCTACGGCTCCTCAGGATGACACCGGAGAGATGGATTCCCTGGTGAGACGCCCAGGCCAACGAAATCCAGCACATGAGAATCTGAGATTGTCATCCGACCCTGTCACTTTGCTCGCAAACCCTTGGCGTTACCGGAGGGAGATAACAGTCGAGGGTGCGGTTTACTGCCTTGCACTTTGGGTCGCCCTGCCAATTGCGCTTTGGCTTGCCGTTCCCGCCTACCTCAGGGCGCAGACGGCTGAATCCAGGGTCGAGCTCTGGGGCCAGCCGGTGTTGGATATGCGGCTCCGATGTGACGCGCGCCTCACGCTGGCCGACTTCTCCGGCGTTGTCACTCAGGAGAGCGGCCAGCCACTCGACCCTTCGAAAGTGAGCGAGAGTTTGAAGAGGCTTTACGCAACCGGCCACTTTACCGAGCTGCGCGCGGAGGGAGAACCTGGCCCGGGAGGCGTTCACTTAGTCTTCGTTGCGCGCGCGCAATATTTTGTGGGAGTAGTGCAAGTGGAGGGAACGCCCAGCACAATGGAGCCTCGAATCCTGCTCACTTCCACCCGCCTGCGCTTGGGAGAGCCCGTTTCAGACGAGATTCTCGCTGCGGCCCAGCGGCACATCTCAGACGCGCTCGCCTCGAACGGGTATTATCGGGCGACGGTTCGATACCGCCTTCGTCCTGACCCGGCAACGCTCGAGGCGGGAGTGATCTACTTGATATTTCCGGGTAAGCCCGCGCGCTTGAGCGGCGTGGAATTCCAGGGCCAGCCCGGTTTCCCCATCACCAAGCTTACAAAAGTGGCCGGCTGGAAGCACGGAGTGCAGCTCACCTCAGCGCGCGTCGAGCGAGGCGTGTTCAAGCTCCGCCAGTTCTATGTATCGCGCAAGCGGCTTCAGGCAACCGTCAGCGTTCTCAAGCGGCAATATGATTCCAGCCTCGATACTGAAAAGCTGCTGGTGAAAGTTGAAACCGGGCCCTTGGTCGAGGTGCATGTCCAGGGCGCCAAGATTTCACGCTCCCAACTCAAGACTCTTCTGCCCGTCTATCATGACGGCGTGGTAGATGCGCCGTCGCTCGACCGCAGCGACAGGATTCTGGAAGATCATTTCGAACAGAGAGGTTACTTTTCCGCCTCCGTCACGGCAAAGCAGGAGTTTCATGCCGAGTCTCAGACGCTGGACGTCACCTTTCAAGTGAATCGCGGCCGGCAGGGAGAGTTTGACGGATACGGCTTCGAAGGCAACAAGGCCATTCCAATTGCGCAGCTCATGGCGGCGGTATCACGTCCCGCACAGGGGCTCATCACGCGCACACCGCTCTACAATCGCACCCTTGTCGAGAACAAGGTCAGCGCCCTGACGGCGCTCTATCAATCCAGGGGCTTTCTAGAGGCGAAGGTCGCCCCTCTCATCAACGATCATTACTGCGATCAGTCCGGTCATCTGTTTGTCACCTTCCGCATCGAAGAGGGCTTCCAAACAACGGTTCGTCAACTCGATCTCCAAGGAATCTCGGGGGACATGCAAAGAGCCCTCTGGCCTTCGTTGCAGACGAAGCCAAACCAGCCGTATTCGCCCGGCCGGGCTGCCTCGGACCGCGACGTCATTTCGGACTACTTTGCGAACCTCGGGTATGTTCAGGCGGAGGTGAACTGGCGCGCCTCGCCGCTCGGCGAACAACACCAGGTCGATGTGGACTTCAGCATTGAACTGGGAAGACAGGAGCGGGTCCGCCGCATCGTGCTACTCGGAAACCAGCACACGCGCGCCGGCGTGATTCGCCGGGAACTGGCGATCCGCCAGGGGCAGCCCTTGAGCCAGGACAACGTCGCCGAGTCGCAAAGCCATCTCTATGAGCTGGGAATGTTCAGTCAGGTGCAAATTGCGCCTCAGGCTCTGCCCAGTTCGGAGACGGAGAAGACCGTTTTGGTAGCGGTGGACGAGACGCGGCGATGGACCTTAGGATACGGCGGAGGGCTGGAGGTTCAGAGGTTGGGCAGCAATAACCCGCAGGGCAGCTTCAAAGCCAGCCCGCGCCTTTCGCTTGACCTGCGCCGCATCGATGTCGGCGGACGCGACCAAACCTACACGTTGTGGGGCCGGCTATCGTACATCGATACCGGGGCGGGATCCAGCTACGTGATTCCGAACCTGCTTAATCGACGCGACCTCAGCCTGCGCATCAATGGAATAGCAGACGTCAGTCGCGACGTGCTCACCTTCACGGACGAACAGGAGGGCGCCTCGGTCACGGTCGAAAAGCGTTATAGCGCCGCCACGGCCATCTCCGCGCGCTATAACTTCTCCCGCGTTCAGGCTCTCGACCTTTCGGGCCGCATCTCGCCGGCAGAGGCTCAATTGCTCAGCCAACCGGCGCGGGTGGGAGGTTTTGGCGGCAGTTTTATCCGCGACCGTCGCGACGATCCCCTGGACGCTACGCGCGGCTCATACACCCTGGCCGACGCCGGAATCATGTATAAGGGCTTCGGCTCGCAGGCCAATTTCGTTAGCCTGATGGTCCAGAATGCGACCTACCATCAGGTGAACGCGCACCTGGTTTTCGCGCGCAACACTCGAGTCGGCATGGAATCTCCCTATGGCAGCCTGGAAAGGATCTCCGTCGGGCCGAACCAATACATCTATACCGATAGCCTGCCTCTGCCGGAACGGCTTTTCATGGGCGGGACTAACTCAGATCGCGGTTTTTCCATCAATCAAGCGGGGCCGCGCGACCCGACAACGGGTTATCCGATCGGCGGCAACGCCTTGTTCTTAAACTCGGTCGAGCTTCGATTCCGGATGCCGCAGCAAGGCCTGGGCCTGGTTCTTTTCAACGATACAGGAAATGTCTTCACCACCATCCGCCGCATGCGTTTGCTGCAATTCAGCCAAACTCGACCTCTCAGCGACGTTGATACGCTTGATTACGATTCGGACGCGGTAGGGATCGGTCTCCGATACAAGACGCCTGTGGGGCCCTTGAGTTTTGATGTGGGCTACAATCTGAATCCCCCGCGGTACCAGGTGATCCCGCCGACGGGACCAGTGGAGGTGCAGCAATTAGCTCGCTTTCAGTTCTTCTTAAGCGTCGGGCAGAGCTTCTAGGCGAGGGCGGCGTGAATCGCGCGCAACACGCGGCTGTGCCGCTCTGTCTTGCGGAAAGGCTCTGCCTTTCCGGCCCTCGGCAATCCATTTCCGGCTTTTTCGGCGAGGCTCCGCCTCGCCGGTTGAGGCGCAGCCTCAACCTTGGAACACCATCTACGGCCGAGCCCGGAAAGGCGCAGCCTTTCCGCAAGTCGGGCGGCAGAGCCTCTCTTTCGGTGTTACGGACGCCCCCCTGGCTCCTCGCCGGATTAGTTATGCTCTTGCTGGCGGGCGCGAACGCGCTTGTTGCACACGCCGAAGTGCTGGATCGCGTGGTGGCGTCGATCGGCGAGGTTGCAGTTACCCAAAGTGACGTGGAGCGCGAATATCGCCTGGAGCGTTTCCTCGACGGGCAATGGCCGCCTCCCGCCCCCGACGCCAAGGCGCTGGATTTGGCGCGTGAGCGCTTGACCTATCAAAAACTTCTTCTGGAAGAAGAAACTCAGGACCTTTCCCGCGACCCCGCGCTGGAAAAGACAGCGACCGAGGAACTGGCTGGGGTTCGCCGGCGCTTCCCGTCCGAGAAGGACTTCCAGGGTGCTCTCGGCGCTTTGCACATGGACGAGAAACAAGTTCTCACGACACTTGTCGATCAGCAGAGAATTTTGAGAGTTATCGAGGAGCGGTTGCGACCGGAGGCGGCGCCGGCTACTCCCCAAGTTGAAACGTATTACCGCGACGTGTTTACGCCTGAATATACGCGCACGCGCGGGCTTCCTGTGCCGCCTTTGACGGAAGTGCTAGGGCAAATCCAGGAAGTCCTGGTGCAGCAGAAGATCAATCAGCTCCTCGCCGATTGGCTGGCGGAGCTGAGACCCAGCCGCCGGGTGCGGTTTTACGGTGCAGTGACGAGTGACAAGTGACGAGTGACGAGCAGAAGGACAGGTGTCAGGTCTATAAGCGCTAAGATACGGCTTGACCGGGCGGCCCCGAATGGGGCCAACCGTAGGTAGCCGCAGGTTTTAACCTGCGGATGACAGGAGCGCCCCCAAGTCTGTCCAACCCCAACGGGGTTGACCTCGGACGGGTCGGCCCCTCCAGGGCCGGCATGTCGATGGACGCTTCAGTATCCGTAGGTTTCACCTACGGCTACTCACGGTGTCCCGCTTCGCGGGACGCAACCCACAGCGCCGGATTGACTGAAGGAGGCTCTTACCTTAGCGCATATGGGTGTCAGCACCGACACCTGAAACGAGGCCCCTGCGCTTCGGCTCGTCACTCGTCACTTGTCACTCGTCACTGCGGTTGACGCATGTCGAAACCTTTTAAGATCACGCTTGCTCTCATCTTGATGGCGGTCGCCCCGGTCTCAGTGGCGATTGCGGTCATGAGCACGTCGTGGTTTCGCCAAGCCCTGGAGCGCCGGCTGATTGTGGCGCTCGAAGACGCGACCGGGGGGAAAGTTGAAGTTCAGAGCTTCCGCTTCCACCCCTTCGTGCTGCAAGCGAATTTCCAAGGGCTTGTCCTGCACGGAAGCGAATCGCCCCAGTCGCCGCCTCTTTTCTCTGCCCGCACCATCGTGCTTCGTCTCAGTCCCGCGAATTTACTGCATCGCGAAATCCGCATCATGACACTCGATTGGGACGGTGCCGAATTACACCTCACGACGAAACCCGATGGCTCGACGAACCTGCCCGGTCCGCTGGCCCGCTTTGATCCCGGTCAGGCCATGAGGCAGTTGGTCGATCTGCGCATCGGCAGGGTAACGCTGGCCCACTCCACGTTCTTTTGGGACAACCGGGCGGTCCGAATGGATCTGAGCGCCAGCGATGTTGCGCTGCTTCTCCACTTGCGAAGCGGGCGCCGCTATGAGGGCAGTCTCACTGCCTCGGCCGTCAACGTCCGCATGCCCGGGCGCGTGCTGCCGACTCTGGCATTTTCATCTCGGTTTGGATTATCGCAAAACGAGTTTGCGGTTTCGTCGTTGGCCTGGCAATTTCACGGCATGGCGGGACAGGGGTCATTCTCGTTCCACCCCCTTCCCGCGCCTCAAGCCTATTTCTCGTTTCAAACCAGCCTGGACGTGGCGACGCTCAAGCCGCTGCTGAGACTTCCCGGTTTGCAGACGGGGAACGTACGCCTGGAAGGTCAAGGGATCTACCGCCAGGGCGAACTCGCGGTGCGAGGGCGAGTCCAGTCCCATCAAATCCTCTATCGCGATGCTCAATTCGATTCCGGGCCGGTCGAGGTCTCGGCTGATTATTCCCTGGACCACTCGCGAGTAACGATTTCCAATTTGAAGACGGCCGGCTGGGGCGGCAGCGCGCAAGGAGACGGCCAGGTCCGTCTCACCGGGCCCGCGCCTCAGGTCGACCTGCGCCTCCGCCTGCGTGATATGAATCTGCCGATGTTAATGCAGAGTTCCAAAAGGCAACCTCGGCTGATTGCCCAAGTGCCACCGGCTTGTTTGGTCGATGGAACCGTGGAGCTGACCTCGGCCGGCGAATTCCAAAACCTCAGGTTGAAATTCGATTTGCGTTTGTCGCCACTCGCTGCGCCTCCTTCGGGCGCTCTTCCCATCACCGGCAGCATGCAGGGATCACTCGAAATCAATCGCGGCTTCACAGTAAACCTGGAGAGTTCGAGTTTGGCGACACCGCATTCGCTTCTTAAAGCTAAGGGAACACTGGTCGAATCGACGGAGCGCGGCGAACCGCCGGGCCGCCTCGAAATCCAGCTCGAGACGACGCAGCTTCAGGAATGGCGTTTTCTGCTCGGGGCGCAATTCGTGTCAGACTTTCGCCTTCCACTCACGCTCGATTCGCGGGCAGCCGTGGATGGAGAACTCCTGGGCTCGATCGAGAGTCCCGAAGTGCGTGGCTCCGTGCGCGTGGGCAAGTTCGAGTATCGCGGAGGAACCTGGGACGGCCTGAAGGCCAACATCGACGTTTCGCCGGACTCCTTGCACGTGTCTTCCGGACAGCTTTCACGCGGACCGAGCGCGCTCAACATCGACGGCTCTGCGCAGCTCAAGGATTGGGGGATTTCTGCATCCTCTCAAGTGCGTTTATCGGCCCAGGTAGAACGTACGCCTCTGGAGGGCCTCAAAGCAGCATTCGGCGTCGACGACCCTGTCTCCGGCGAGGCTAGCGGGAAGGTTAACTTTCGAGGCACGGCATCGAATCTCACCGGAAGCGGCGATGTCAAATTGGAAAACGCCAATATCGCAGGAGAGAGCTTCAATTCTGTTTCGGCTGAAATCCGAATCCACGGAACTTCTTTGGACCTCAACGGGCTTGAGGTTTTTAAGGGCCACGGCAAAATCACGGGAAAAGCGCAGGTCGATACTGCTACTCGAGCCTGGTCGTGCCAGCTTCGCGGAACCGGCCTTTCTCTTGCCGACTTCAGGCGACTGGAACCCCCCCAGGGGGCGGGCCTTGTGCCTGCCCAGGGCGTCCGCGAAGGGCGCCCGTCGAGCCCACTGGAAGGCCAGGCAAGTTTTGACCTGGAAGGCACCGGCACTCCCGACCATCTTCACTTTCACTCCACGGGACTCCTCAAAGACATCAGAATTGACGGCGTCGAGGTGGGCAACCTCCGCCTTCAAATGAAGGCCGAGGGCCGCGACATTCAATTCCAGGGCGTGGCCTCCGGAACCGCAGGGCCGTTCAGCCTGGAGGGCAATGCCCAGGCTTCGGGTGACTGGCCGCTCCAACTGCAAGGCCAATTCGTGTCTCTGCGCCTGGATCCATGGGTTCGCCTGCTCGCGAACAACAAGTTCGGCGCCCAGGTCACGGCAAGCGGCTCCTTCAAGGGAACTGGTTCTCTCCGTGATGCTTCGAAGCTCGATGTGCATAGTGAGATTGGGACGCTGGAGGTGAGCTTTCCCTCTCTGAAATGGCGGAACGAACATCCCGTCGAAGTCCGCTACGCCGATAATCGCATTTCCGCTCAGCCCTTTCGCATGCAGGGCCCCGCGACGGACCTGGTTGTTGACGGCTCTCTTCTCGTTGCGGGCGCGCCGTCGCTCTCCTTGAACGTGCAAGGGGTTGCCGACGCCACTATTCTGAGCCTGGTTGAGCCGGGCTTACAGGCCTCCGGGCAGTCGCGAATCAAGTTGAGCGTGTCGGGTTCGCCCGCGAGACCACAGATGAACGGAACGGTTGACATCCGCGACGTGGGCCTCGAATACCCGGGCCTGCCCTTTCGCTTGAGCGGCCTTAACGGCGAGGTCCAACTCGAGGGAGAGCGGGCGACCGTGAAGTCTTTGCGCGGGGTGAGCGGCGGCGGCCCCGTCACTTTAGATGGTTTTGTGACCCTGGCCTTGCCGCCCCGCTTCGATTTGCGCGTCGAACTCGATCAAGTCAGGGTACGCTACCCCGTGGACTTCATTTCCATTCTGGGTGGGACTTTGCGCTTGGAGGGAACGTCGGAGCGCTCTCAGCTCCACGGCGACCTGGCTCTCAGCCAAGTGCTCGCCAGCGGGAGCAAGCCCTGGATCAACCAGATCATGCAGAGCGCGAGCCCCTTCGAGCCTCCAGCGCCGTCGACGACTTCTTCCCTGGCCAACTCCATCCGGCTGAATATTCGAGTGGCCACGCCCACGCCCGTGAGATTACAAATACAGGATATGCGGCTGACTGCGGACGTTGATGTGCGCGTCGAAGGGAGCTTGGCGAACCCCGTGGATCTGGGCGACGTGCACTTCCTGGATGGCGAAGCGGTTGTTCGAGGCAATCGCTTCACCCTCACCCGTGGCGATCTGAATATGACCAATTCGCTGCGAACCCAGGCCACGCTCGATTTGGAAGCTCAGACCCGCGTCCAGCAATATGACCTTACGGTGGATGTCTCGGGCCCGCCGGGACGGCTGAAAATGACGTACCGTTCTGATCCGCCACTCCCCACGGAAGAAGTCTTCTCGCTGCTGGCGCTCGGCTACGCGCCGCAACAACAGCAGGGGTCCACATCAGGAATCGTCAGCTCCTTCGCCGCAGGCAACCCGACGCAAACTGTGGGAGAAAGCGCCCTGCTCTCTCAAGCCCTCTCGACCCAGGTGGGCGGCCGCATCCAGCGGCTCTTTGGCGTTAGCCGCATCCAGATCGATCCCAACGTGGGACTGCCGGGATTCAATAACGGTGAGCGCATAACCATCGAGCAGCAGGTGACCAAAGACTTGACGCTCACCTATATTACCAACACTGCTTCTTCGCAATACCAGATTATCCAGTTTGAATATGCCTTCGGTGAAAACATCTCGCTGCTCGGCGTCCGCGACCCGAATGGAATTGTGGGAGTGGAGTTGAGATTCCGGCGGCGATTCAAGTGACAGGGGCTAGGGACTGGGGACTAGGGACTGGGAATCTGCAATTTGCGATTTGTGATTTCTGATTTGCGATTTTCCAGCCCGCGAGCTGTGAATCCCTCTCGGGGTTTTGGGTTCTGAAATCTCCAATCTGGGATGTCCGTCTGCTTTCTGCCTACTGCCTACTGCCTACTGCCTACTGCCTACTGCCTACTGCCTTCCTACCTCGTCTGTGCTCTGTGCTATACTCCGGAGGATGCCACGGAGAGGTGTCCGAGTGGCTGAAGGAGCACGCTTGGAAAGCGTGTTTGGGGGAAACCCCAACGTGGGTTCGAATCCCACCCTCTCCGCCATAATCTTTTCATCGACTTACAAGCAAACTACATTTCCAGCGTGCAATCGCGTGTAAGTGTGTTAGAATGAGCGTGGGACTTTATGGCGCTCAAACTCTACCGCCGCCACCGCAAGGAATGCGAAGGCGGACATGCCGAGGACACGCGCACGAGGCAATTCGAGGAAGGGCGCAGAGGCTGGAAGAAATGCGCCTGCGTCATCCACGCCTCGGGCACGCTCGCCGGAAAGTTCAGCCGGCGGCAGACCGGCTCTGCCGATTGGGAGAAAGCCAGTGCCGTAGCCGCGAAATGGGAAGCGGCCAGCTCCTGGGACGGGGAGGCGAAGCCCTCATTGCCTGAGCCGACTCCGCCACCTCCCACCTCAACCCGGATACGCATTGACGAGGGGATCAAGACATATCTGGAGCGCCGGGAGAGCGACAGGATCGCGCCGGCGACGCTGCGCAAGCTCAAGACCTTCACCAAACAACTGCGCTCATTCGCCGAAGAAAAGGGCTATGTGATGCTCGACCAGTTCACTTCCATCGACATCGACAGCTTCTATAGCGGGCTTAAACTCGGGGCGCGCACCAAGGGAAAGCGCCTAGAAACACTTCGGGCTTTCTTCCGCTTTTGCGTCAACCGCAAGTGGCTGACGGAAAGCCCGGTGAGCAGCGACCTCAAACCGCCGCTCGGGGCGAACAAGGTCACCAACAAGGTTCCGTTCACAGACAATGAGGTGGACCGGATCATCGCGGCTTGCGACAGGTTGGGCAAAAGACGGTGGGGCAATGAGCATGGGCGGGGAGCATTGACGGGCGAGGACCTGAAAGATTTCATTTGGTTATCTATCCACACGGCGCTTCGGATTTCCGACGTGGCCCTGTTCAATATCGAGCGCCTGCAAGGAAACGAAGTCAAACTTTACGCGCATAAGAACGGCGGCGACGTGTTCGCTTACCTTCCGGACTGGTTTCGCGACCGGCTGGAGCAACGCGCGAAAGAGCACGGTCCGATCCTGTTCCTCTACAACACCTCCCGACGCCTGGAGACGGTCACCAATAATTGGCGGAAAAGACTGCACCATGTCTTTGAGCTGGCCGGGCCGTTCAAGGAACCTCCCACGCATCACCGCTTCCGGCATACGTTCGCACGCAGGCTTTTGGAGCGCGGCGTGAGCCCGGCCGATGTCGCCGAACTCCTGGGTGATGACAAGGCCATCGTGAGGAAACACTACGCCCGGTGGGTCCCCGAGCGTCAGGCCCGGCTGACGAAGATTGTGAAAGATGCATTTGAAGACAAGGCAAAGCCGAAACTTGTGATGATTCCGGGCGGACGAAGTTAACGGGCATTCGTCAGGCGGGTATGTATCCGGCGTGCGGCGGACTCTGGAACGCTGTAGCTGGTGTGCGCCTTTTTCCGTCCCATCCTAATCTTGATCACATCGGGTTCATCCTTCACCAACTTACGGACGGTTTCCCGCCCGAGTCCGCACAGTCGCGCGAGTTCCGCGATCCGGTAGTGTTTCTCGAACGCATTGGTGTCCGGTTGTTGCGGCATTTGCCAACCGTGAGGCTCGCGTGCTTGCACTGCTATCACACCTGCAAAATCGGGAACTAACGGGAAGAGCCGTACTTGTTAAAATGTACTTCAAGCTTTTTTGTCTTGCCCGGCAACCGTGTGTTGCAACTCGAAAAGGAAGGCATCTCGGCCGCGGTGCGTCGGGTCGCCTTGCTTGCTGACGAGCGCTCGCGGGCTGTCCCGCTCTTCCTAGTGCCCTTCATCCAAGGCTCGAAAGGCAGAGTCGTTGCTCGGAACAGGGCCGTGGGCGTAGAACCACCTTCGCCGCCGATACTTTTGCAACTCAAGAAGCGACTGCGCCCGATGCTCATTGAGCACCCGCTCGGCAAGTTCTTGAAACCCAGGCTCGACGTGGTCCAGAGTCAAGGTGTCATCCATCTTCAGACGAATCCAAAAAGCGTTCTGACCACCATAAGAGAAAGCTCCAACTGGGCCGCATTTCTCCACGTCTGCATCCCGTAGAAAGAAAAGAGTGATTGGGCGACACGGTGCAAGCATCTATGAGTGCCATTTCTTCTCGCGTGTAGATGTGTGGGTCCTCTCGACCTTGGTCCTTAGGAAAACCCGCGATACCCTCAGTGGATCCCAATCCTAATCTTTCGCTTGTGGCATGTTGACTTCCTCCAGCTCGCTTTTGCGCCACGGGTGAACATTCGGCAAACCACCACCGGATCCGCCTGGTTGGCAAACATGCCCCACTCGGCGGGGCAGTTCATAACAAACCTATACGTAGGATGAACCTGACACTAGCACTCACTTATTTCTCGTGTCAAGGATAATTATCTTGACACGAGAAATAAGTCGGGGTAGGATTGCAAGATGAAAAAAATCGGACGCCCTGGGCGAGTCAATCACCATAAATTTCGAGCATACGTTTTGAAGCACCATTCGTTTGCCGAAGCGGCCAGACACTTCAATATCACCCGGGAACGGGCACGGCAGCTTGCTCAAGAACTGGGGCTGCGAATAGAGTCCACAATCATCGACATGCTCCCGACCGCTGCTGAAACCGCACCCCCATGGAGTAATGCAAAGGAGAAGCTAGAGTGCATGAGGGCCCAGGCGCGGGAGAAGGAGAGGGCCAAGATGCTGAGGTGGATTATAAAAGGATTGGCTGCTGAAGGTGTCATTGCCCTACCGCTCCAAGAGCCAAGAGCGGGCGGCGAGACGCCGCTCTTACCTCAGGCACACGGCGCAGATCATCGTGCGGAGCCGAGCTTGGAGGGACGCCAGCCCGCTCCACAAGAATCTCAGCACACGGAGGAAGGCCGAGAAGCGCCTTTCGAACCGCCCCAAGCGGAACCTCAGTTGGCGGAGGAACCAAAATGCCGGCTCAGTCAGCTTAACGACGCGTTCGCACGGCTCGACGCTCTTGTGAGAGCGCACGTCCCTGCCGATCGCTACCAATCGCTGGCGCTCACAGCTCTTGAGGAAGCGCAGATGTGGGCCTATAAGGGCATTAACATGGAGCGCATTGCGCCGGGCGGCGAAGCATTCGCAGGCGAGAAGAATGGCAGCCAGCCGCCAGCAGGGGATGCACTGACGGTTCCGCCCGCCCGTGACAACCGGAACGAGCTTGAAGAGGCATGAGGCAGAAAAGGCCAGTTTTCGAAGCGGGACAGATCAAGAAGGGCAGCAGCCTTCTCCTTGTCCCCGGCAAGCTGTACGAACTACGTGCCCCAAAGCTCGGCACGTTGAGCACAGTCAGCGGGTGGTTGACGACTTCGGGAAGCTGCGCGCGGAGTTTGCGGAACTGGGTGGGAACACTTCCTTGTGGCTTGGGAGGAGTTTACAGTCGATGAAACAGCTGAAACATAAATAAATCAACTCACGATCACTAGGCAGAAAGTCAAAAGCCCCGTCCTCGGCGGGTAACCGTAACGGGGCTATGTCAGCACAGCGGAGTAACCCGCAATGCCGACCTACACACAACATTATCGGGCTTGCTTCGCAGAAAGGCAAGGCCGATGACTCGCCGGGAAATCGCCAGGTATACGCCTCAATCCAGACCAGCGCTGTCGCAACCATTGGGACATACCGAACTCGAAAAGGCCTGATGCCGTGCCGTCGATTTCGGTCGTGGGTAAGACACGCTGACAGCTCCCCGTCCAATCCTGCCGCCTTCGTAAGGGGCTCTCGAATGGCCTGAGGAGTTTTCAACTGCGTGTTTCGAGAATCTGTTTATCCCAGCACTGGAGAAAAACTCATGGTTCGGAAGCCAGACAGCAGCGGGCTCGCTTGTATCGCGACCGCCGAGTCGCCAAAGACGGAAGCGAGTTGTGCGATGCCCGTCAAGCGCATTATTAATCCATCCCGCCCAGAGCAGCGGCCGGACGCGAAAGAGATGAACCGGCACGCGCGCCCTTCTGGCCGTCACGTCGGCAAGCCCCGCTGGCCCACAGGTCGGGAATTGGTCGTCGACCGGGCGAGGCAGGGATCGTGGAGCCGAGCTTGGTCCGCGCGACAGACGGGCCAACGGCGGGCTCCGGACCGGCAAGGCGGGCGGGACGGGCGGGGGCGGGTGAGAGGACGCAACGCACGCAAGACGCAGCGCCGCAGCAGGAGGAACCTGATCCGCGATGGAAGGGAATCGACAGTTGGCCGCTGGGAGACTGAGCATGAGCGACAAGCAGATCGAAGCCATGGGCGTGAGCGGCGGCGCCGCATCGTCGGCTGCCGGCCGGCAGGAGTTCGCCCAGGTGGACGGTGTGCCGGCAACGCAGTGGCTCGGCGAGCAGAAGAGCCAGGAGATCCGGGAGTTCATCGAGGGCGAGCGGCGGGAGCTCGCGAGGCAACTCAGTAGGCCTACCAAGACCACGCAGAATGGAGGCGGCGAGTGCCGGCGCCGGCGCGGCGTCTGCCTGACCCTCTCGGAGCATCAGGCGCTCGACCCGGATTTGCGCGATCCGAATATGACGCAGTCGCAAATCGCGGCGAAGCACGGCATGTCGCCGAAAACTGTCCGCATGTACGGGCTCAAGCTTGGGATCCGAAGGTTGCCGGGCGGCCGTCTCGTCATCGACCCGCCGGGGAACGACAGCGCCGAAGCGGCAGCCGCGAAGCTGGCGGAGATCGAGGCAGCGAAGGCCCGTGTGTCCGCCTCGATGGAGGCCGAGAAGGAGGCCGCCAAACCGCTCGTGATCGAAAAGGGAATCCCCATTCCTCCGATCGCCTACGCGCCGGGGAGGTTCGAAATCATCCGGAAGATGCAGATCGGCGACAGCATCTTTTTCCCGCGCACGCCCAGGAAGGTGGTGGGGGCAGCGCTCGCCGCGAGGCGCAGGCGCCTCGGCTTCAGCTTCACGCTGCGCACCGTCGAGGGCGGCGTCCGCGCGTGGCGGATCGGCTGAAGTGCTCGACATGAGCACGTGGGTGAGCGAACCGGGGTTGGGATTGCACCTGGCTCCCGCGAGCCATGCCGGAACCTGTGGCAGTGAAACCCTGCCGTGGCGCGGCAGCCCGGAGCCGAGAATCCGGGCCGTCAAGACAAGGAGAATCGAAATGGCAAATCAAGATACGCCTAAAAAGGCCCTCATCACCATCGACCAAAACCTGATCGGCATTTGGTCCGCCCCGCTGATCGGAAGCGACATCATAATTAGCCTGAGCCGCCAGCCCGACGGGTCGCTGATTGTGAGGGGGAGGAGGAAGATTTTCGCCGACGACGAGGACCCGGCTGAAAGAATGGTTTTCGATAAGGCCTTCGCCCCTGACGAGCAGGAGAAGGCCGAGGCTGAAATCCTGGCGCTCTGCGAAAACATCATACGCAGGTTCGCCGAACGGGGGCTGGCCGAGCCCGAAACCAAGGTCGCTGCCTTGCGGATGCGCGATTTCGCGAGCGTTGAGGAATTCACTTCCGCCTTCGTACGAGCGCCGGGACTTACCTTGAAAGACGCCGCCGGCAATGTGATCGATCTGCCCCCAGAGAAAAGTCCCGTCGAGACGTGGCTCCGCGGGCTGCTGGAAGGGAGGGGCGCGAAAGTCCTCTCCATCGAGGCGTCGGGCCGATGGGCGCGCGCAGTCGCGGAGTTCCCCGCGCGGGGGAAAAAGATCATCACGGCGGACATCGTCGACCGACCATTGCATGACGGCCAGCATGTTTCCTTCACCGGAACCCAAGTCGACGCGATCAGGAAGACCGGCTCGGAAATCCATGTGATGTTCACGGCCAGCGGCATGGACTGCGCAATCGTCCTGACGCGCGACCTAAAGAAGCGGGTCTAATGAAACCCAAAAACGAAGAGGCCCGGGAAGGCGCCCGACGGCGGACGAAGGACTACGCGAACTGCACGTCAAAAGAAGTGAAGCGTCCTCAAGCTTTGGAAGATGCGCAGCGAAACACCATCCACTGTCGTCACGCGCTAGCCCTGTGCACCTGCTGTCAGAACGCCATCGCGCTGGCGCAAAGCTCGGGCCGCGACGTGTTTATTCAGAACCGGACAGTGAAGCTGAGCATTTAGAAAACGAAAAGGAGATAAATATGGGCATGCATTGTTATTGGAGCGTGAGGATGCGCCCGTGGGCGAAGCTGGGCCCGAACTCCATGCGGAGGCCGTGCCCCGGGTATGGGGACAAGACGCCGAGCCCGGAGGCGCTCAACCTGATGCAAGAGCCGGACGTGACGCCGTGGAGCGAGTTGAGCGAGGGGGCGCGTAAGCTGCTTGGCGGCAGACCCATCTTGGTGCCCGACGCTGGGCTGCTGCCCAGAAAACCTGGGTTTCCAGACGAGGAGGGCGATCTCATTCACCTTTGGTTCGGGGACGGGTCGCGATCATGACGGGGCTGAAATACGCGACGGACGAGTATGGCTACAGCATTTACTTCTATCCCGAGCCCGAGGAACTCCGCAAGCGCCTCGCGGAGCTGAAACAGGCGGGATTGGGAGGGGTTGACCTCAAGAAGATTGAGCGTTTCGTCGCCATCTACGAGGCGGCCCTGATGGACACGGCAGGGTGGGTGTCGGAAGCTGACCCCGACCCGGCGGAGGTGGACGACGTGATTGAAGACAATTCGATAGCCACGGAACTGGTCGGCGAAGAACTGGTGTGGGGCGACCCGAAGGTGCTGGGACCGATGAAGCGAAGGCCGCCGACCGGCGATTGGCACAGGGAGCCCGTCATAATTTTTCATTACTAGATCGTGGTTCTCTTAATAGCTAGACAATGTGAACTTCGTCCATTTTATATTTCCAACGAAACACGACCGGCTCTTCGTTGAGCTCGCGAAAA
>Ga0209517_10003067_pt1 | contig 22938 bp, 31 predicted proteins | sample PeaSoiMetSII2010_FD_187695 | JGI IMG/M metagenome (GOLD analysis project Ga0209517, IMG submission 187695) | Peat soil microbial communities from Weissenstadt, Germany - SII-2010 (SPAdes) (version 2) | ecosystem: Environmental > Terrestrial > Soil > Wetlands > Peat | place: Germany...
CACCAGGAAACGGCTGTATCCATCCAGCACGCTGCATAAGTAATAGAACGTGCCCGACAGGTTGATATAGGAAACATCGACATGCCAGTGCTGGTGCGGCTGCAGCGGCTGTTCGAAGCCGGTGCCCTTGCGCGACGGCTTCGCTTTCCAGCGCGCCAGCAATCCCGCTTGTTTCAGCACGCGCCATACGCTCGCCGGACTCACGGCCACCACATCGTGATCTAACATCATGAACGTAAGTCGCCGATAGCCTTCCAATGAATTGTTCAGATGGAAGCCGATGATGGCTTCTTTCTCCCACGTCTCCAACCAGAAATCGCGGGGTACCCAACCGTTGTGCCCATTTACTCGCCCATAGCGCTGCCGCCAGTTGTAGAACTTGCTCACGGTAACGCCCAGCCACGCAATGAATCGGCCGACGCTGATCTCGGCCTTCTCCGACCAGCGCCGGACGAAATCCACCACCTGATCCCGCACATCATGCGGCACCCAGGTCGCGGTCAGAGTTCCCCAAGGCTTTTTTTTAACGCGATGTGCTCCGCCATCAGTTCGGCCAGGACCTCGTCCTTGGTCTGCACCTTCTTCTCCAAGAACTCAATCCGCTTCTGTTTCTCCTCTGCCTGGCGGCGAGGATGTTCCGTCGTTTGGAAGGCGGCCGCTCCGTTCTCGAAAAACTCTTTTTGCCAGCGGTAGAACACCGTCGGCTGCAGTCCCAGTTCTTCACAAAGATCGGAAACCGGAACCTTGTCTAAAAGATGGCGCCGTAGAATGGCCACCTTCTCCTCAGCAGTGTAGTGCTTGCGCTCTTTTTTCATACGTTCGCTCCGCTATCTTAACGGACGAACGCCTTCTCCATTTCCAGCTGAGGCGGGACAAACGTTACCGCTGGTCGCCAGTGATCAGGATCATCACAACCTCCGTGCGTTACGTGTTGAGTCTTCGATGCTTGCCGAGAAGCGTCATCTGCGGACTCGGGGTTTTCACTGTGCGCTTCACATTCTAACGGGGAGCCGAGTTTGTGGTCCACGATGTCCCTTCTGCGGGCGGTGTTACCGTGGCCCAGCGCTCGGCGATTTTGTCTCCCTCGAAACGCCAGAGTACGAAGCCATGAAACTGCATCTTCTTGCCGGAGGAGCTATCGGTCCACCGCCAAATGTTGCGGCACACCACTTTGTCGCCCTCGGCAATGATGTCTTCAATCGTCAGGTGCAGATCCGGCATGGCCTTGTACATGCCCAACATCATCTGTTCGTCGCCATCGATACCGGTAGGCTTTCCGCCAGGGCCATCATGGTCGTAGAAGTCCGGCGTCATATTCTTGTGGATTACAATCGCATTTCTCTTATTGACGAAATCTTCGAAATGGTCTTTTACACGTTGTTTCATTTCCTCTAAAGACAGCTTGGTTGCCATGTTTCTTCTCCTGAGTATGGTGACGCGAGAAAGGACGAGCATACACCCCGCGAGAGCCACTCCCCACCGTGCGAGCGAGATTAACCCAAATTATCGAGAAGTCGACTCAAGTGAGCCAGAGCAGGCTTCACTTACCAGCCACAAAAACCGCGATTGTGGCGGCCAAGAACACGATTTGCAGAACGGTTCGAGGAAGTAACGTTGGCACGGGCCGACTGGCAATCGTCAGGCCCTCTCGGGCTGCACGGATATTTGCCGGGAAGACAGCCACTAGCATGAACGCTAATCCCAGCGCAGCGTAAGGCGCGAACTTCGGCAGCATCAAGCCAATCGCGCCCAGAACCTCCAGAACTCCAGTCACGGTGACCAGAAGATCCGGCCGGGGAAAGGATGCCGGAACCATCCGAATAAGATCTGGGCGACGTTTGCCCCAGTGTGCTGATGCCGTTAGCAAGAACATGCCCGCGAGCGCGAGGCGCAAAGAAGTCCACCAGCCAAACGCGACAGGAATCTTGAAATGACCCAGAATACTGAGCAAAGCGAAAAACGTGACAAGAACGATGAAAGGTGCCATGAGATTTCTTATAGCCTTCTGGTCGAGGTTGAAGCAATCCACCCATTTCCAAAGGCAGCCTTTGATCCGCGGACGCTACCAGCCGCGGCACTTCTTAACGGGTGCCATGGGCTGACTTGCCTTGCAGCCAAAGGCTTTGGCGAACTCGGGCATGTTGACCAGCGCTCCCTTCACGCGGATGGTGTCCGGCGAATGAGTGTCGGTTTGGGCCGACATGCGCAGATGCTCCGGCCGCTCGTTGTTGCATCCGCTCTGCGCAGCACCAAGAAAGAATTGCTGTGCCTGGTTGTAGCCGTCACTCTTGGTGCCTAGGTCGATACCCGAGAGCGCTGCCCGTGCCATGCCACGTTGTCTTTCGGGCGCGTAATGGACATCTAAAGGCACAACGTCGACATGGGCATCAGATTCTACGAGCCGGCAGGAATGGGCTTTGGGTTGCGCGATGTGGCATGATTCTTTCTTGCGCCGCCAGAGCTGCCATAAGCCTTTTGTACACCCGTGGGGACAGGAAGCATGGTAGGCGAGTATGCCCTATGCTCAAGGGCTCTTAAAGCGCGCGCCACTCGGGTGGCAGAGCCTTGTGGCTGGCAGCTATGCCCGGAGCCACGGATTCAGTTGCTTGTTAGCGAATTCGTGACTGGAGCGCCCAGAGCCGCAGTGACCAATTCGGTGTCTAGGTATTCGGTCATCTCCTGGAGCTTTCCGTCAGCCAGGCGGAAGACATAACAATAGACGTTGTTATATGGCGCTCCGTCTTTGGTGGTGTTCCTGCCCCGCGCTTCCACAACCACATAATCCTCGTCGGCGATGAATCGGTGGGCTTCGACAACGATTGGAGGAACCAGCCTGGTGCGCAAAGCCCCGAGCAATTCGTGGGTCACCGCCCGCTTGCCATCGTACTTTTTTGACCATTTGGTGGTGCCGGTGATCGTCCAGCTAAAGTCATCAGCCATGCTCTCAACGAATGGCTGGGAGTTGCCCTTTGAAAGCTCGGAAAAAATATACTGCATCGCTTTCTTGTTCTCGGTTGCACGCATCACGCATTTCTCCGTTTCGTTTGTCGTCTCTGCAACTTCGTCGGCAGGACAATGGTCGGTTTTCGTCCCGTTGCCAGCCATTGTCCATAGAAATCGATCTTGTGATCGATTAGTTCCAGTGCCTGCGCCCATTCCGCGATTCTCGCTTCAACGCGGGTGCGATGTGCAGCGAGGATCTCTCGTCTTTGCCTCAGGGAGCTGCTGCCTCGCTTTACCAGTTCCGCATACTCGCGGATCTGCGCAATGGACATGCCCGTGCGTCTCAACCGGTGGATCAGATCGATCCAGCTAAGATGTAGCTCGCTATAGACCCGCCGATTCCTACCATCGCGTCTCACCCCGGGCATCAATCCTTGCGCCTCATATCAACGGAGGGCATGGATGCTACGCCCTGTCCTGGTGGCGAGCTCACCTATATGGAAAGTCAGTGACATCGGTTGCCGGGGGGAGGTCTTCACCACGCACCGCACTCATTAAACATGCTAGAGCGCACTCTATGTCAAGGGGAAAAACGTAATCTCACAACTCAGCAGGCTGCCGAACCACTCTCTTCTAACAAGTCGGTCGCGTTGAAGCGTGTTCCTTCGCCAGACGCTTGGCGGTGATGTATTGTCGGTAGGACAGCCACGACAGAGATGTGCTAGAAACCATGGCCTTACGTATCCATCATGTCGAGCAGCACAGATCGGCCGTTCCGGGAATTGAGGCGAGGACGCTCGCCTCAAACCATCAATTCCCACGCCATTCCCATGACCAATTCGGCATCGGAGTTATAGCTTTCGGCGCGCAGTGTTCATGGAGCGGGATCGGCCACGTCAATGCCTCAGCTGGCGATGTCATCATGGTGAATCCTGGCGAGATGCATGACGGGACACCTTTACATGGCAAACCGCGGGAGTGGAGGATGCTGTATCTGGACCCCGCCTTGGTAGCCCGCGAAGTAGAAGAGGAGATCGTCGGACAGGCGGAAATCATGCGTCCTGTCGTGCACGACCTGCTATTGGCCGGGCACTTCAACAGGCTCTTTGCTTGCCTCACTGCCTTGCGGTCGGATTCCCTCGCTAGGGAGGAGAACTTGCTCTCCTCCTTGATATACATCCTGCGTCGGCATGGGACGGCGCGGCCTTTTTCCAGTGGCCCGTCGCCCTGCGTAGCTAGGGCGCTCCAGCGCCTAGACTCGGCTCCGGACACGTCAGTTTCGCTGGCCGAGTTGGCTGCACTATCGGGCGTGAGCCGCTTCCAAGTCTTGCGGGGCTTCGCACGCGAAGTTGGAATAACGCCGCATGCCTACCTTGTTCAGCGGCGCGTGCGCCTTGCACAGCAACTCCTGGCCAATGGGCAAACACCCGCCCAAGCGGCTGTACAGGTGGGTTTCGCTGACCAGAGCCATATGGCTCGCGCTTTCGTCCGCCAACTCGGTGTTACACCGGCCCGCTACCGTGCGGCCGTCGCCTGAACCCGGGCAGCCACGTGCAATTTCGTTCAAGACGCATGCGATTCATAGATATTAGGATTGGTGCTCAGATCTGAAATTCCCGGAGAACGAAACGTGACAAAATATCGGATTGCTCAAGTCAACATTGGTCGAATTAAAGCTCAACTGGATGACCCGGTGATGGCTGGATTTGTAACACGACTAGATGAGATCAATGCACTGGCCGACCGCAGCCCCGGATTCGTGTGGAGGCTCCAGACCCCGGAAGGCAATGCGACCTATCTTCGCCCCTACGACGATGATCGCATGCTCCTCAACATGTCGGTGTGGGAGACCATGGAAGATCTCAAACACTATGTTTACCGAACGGCGCATGCGGAACTGTTACGGCAGCGGCAAGAGTGGTTCGAAAAGCTTGCTACCGTGTACGCGGCGCTGTGGTGGGTGCCGGTAAATCACATTCCGGGTATCGATGAGGCCAAGAAGCGTCTTGCGCATCTTGATGCACATGGCCCCACGCAATTCGCATTTACCTTCAAGACGCCTTTTCCACCAGATGAGGAGTTTCAGCGGAGAATTGACTGGTCATCCTTTCAGCCGTGTACGGCGAGTTAGTTGGCTCGTCTCTCGCTTCCGTCGGCAGCGAGAGGACGCCCGCAAGGATTACTTCGCCTCGGCCAGTTCCTTGATCTTCTTAAGCATTGGCGCCCATCCGCCGCCCGCGATCGTCTCCTCGTAGCGCTGCTTGCCCTCGCCGACTGCATTGAAGTCACCCATCGAAAGGTCCAGGTTCGCCGTGCCATCCTTTCGATCTTCGATCTTGCAAGTGACCGTCAGATAGTTTTCCTGCACGTCGGCAAGCTTCATGTCTGCCCCGATGACCGTGTATTGAAGGAGGGACAATGGTTCGATTGCGACCACGTGCCCCTTTACGTAAAGATGCCCATCCGCAGCGCCCTTCCACAGCAGCGGCGAGCCTGGTTTCCAGTCGCTTTCGGCGATGCATCCGAACATGTATTGCTGAATAAAGGCAGAGTCTGTGAGAATCTTCCATATCCGTTCGGCGGGGGCCTGGATATGCGTTCCGTCTTCGACCATTAACCTGCTCATTGGTGGTTCCCCTCAACTTTATGTTCGCGAGTATAGGAAAGGGCGACGACTCAAGATTGGAAAAACGCGACAAAACCAATTCCGAGATGCGTTATCGCCAGGGCATTCTGAATCCGCCGCCTCCGGCGCCAGAACAGTTCAGCCTCTCCCGATGCAAGCCTGCCCCGGATCTGGCTCACTTGATTGAGCATTACTGGATCGTCGCTTGGGATCTGCGTGGCCGCGAACCGCACACGCAGGAGACTCTTCCCCAACCGAACGTGCATGTCGTCTTCGAGGCGAACAACTCGCATGTGTACGGCGTGGTGACCGGCAAGTTCTCTCGTCATCTGGATGGCAAATCACACGTGTTCGGAATCAGGTTTGCGCCCGGGATGTTCCGTTCGTTTCTGGGAAGCGCCGTGAGCAAACTCACGGACAAGACCAAGCCGGTTCGCGCAGTTTTCGGGGAAAGCGTTTGTGGACTGGAAGCGGTGCTCGTTTCCTCGACGGCGCAGGAGCGCATGGTGGAAGCGGCCAACGAATTCTTCAAACGGCGCATTCCACCGTTCGATGATAAAACTGAGCTGGCAAAACATGTTGTGCTGCAAATCACGGACGATCGCGATCTGTGCACAGTCGACGATCTCGTCAATCGGGTCGGGATTGGCAAGCGTACGCTGCAGCGGCTGTTCGGCGAATACGTAGGCGTGAGTCCGAAGTGGGTGATCCGGCGTTACCGCCTGTACGAGGCAGTAGAGCGTTTCCGCTCGGGAGAGCGTCCGGATTTTGCGCGAGCGGCATTGGAACTCGGCTATTTCGACCAGGCTCACCTGATCAATGACTTCAAGTCCATCATTGGATATTCGCCCACAGAGTTTCAGAAAATACTTTGAGCTAAGGCGCGCTGCTTGCAGGAAGTCTGCCTTTCTCCTGGCCATTTCTCTCCAAAACGACGGTGTCGGATAAAGCGATATGCGACTACCGTGACCAGTGTAGCTGTGGTTTGCACTTCCAGGCGGCAAGTTCGCCGGAGCCATTGCAATAATGGCAGTGATATTAAAAAGTAAAGATAAGGTGCCGTGGCGATAGCGAAACAAATAGTGATGGCCGGAAATGCGTCGGCCAACATTTGCACCTGCGCTTCGCGGAAAGTCAGAGACCAGAGTTCCTAAAGCGTCGCTTGATGGCCATGCACGGCGTCGCCTCCAGCAAGCACAGTAAAATGAGCGCTGAGCTGACGCAACATTTGCAATATCGGGGCATTGGTGGCGTTTAGATGTTCAGCCAGACCGAGAAAATGCAGATTGGTCCGGTCGTTCACAATCGTTGCGCAAGGCGGGTCACGGGCAAACCGGAGATGAGGCCTCACCGTGAGCCCTCTGTTGTTTGGATCGCCTGCCAACCGCGCAGAAATCTGGCTCCTGGGACGCCGTTTCTGGATGCCGCCCTCGGTAAGTAGCTCTACACAGATGTCGGCATTTCTGCAGTCTGCGGACGGGGGCCACTCTTGGTTTGACCGCAAGATGCGGATAGCCCGGTCAGCGCGACTCCGATATCGTTTGCCCATGCACAAGACGATCGAACCGACCATCCTCTACTTCGGAACCCCCGTAGCGCTCATCAGCACCTTGAACCCCGACGGCTCGCCGAACCTGGCGCCGATGTCGTCGGCGTGGTGGCTGGGCTGGAGTTGCATGCTCGGCCTGGGCCAAATGAGCCAGACCTCCGACAATCTCATCCGCACGCGCGAGTGTGTGATCAATCTGCCATCGGAAGATCTGGTGACGCATGTCGATCGGCTCGCACTCACCACCGGAAAGAATCCCGTGTCGGAGAAGAAACGTCAGTGGGGTTATCGCTATGAATCAGACAAATTCGGCATCGCCGGGCTTACCGGGGTCGGGTCGGAATCGGTGGCGCCACCGCGGGTGCGCGAGTGTCCCGTACAAATGGAGGGCATCGTGCACGATTTTCGCCCCTTCGGCAAGAACGTGAGCGCCAACGTGTTCGAGGTGCATATCGTGAAGCTGCACGTCGACGAAAAGCTGCTGGTGGGCGACGGTCCACGTCCCCATATCGATCCGGTGCGCTGGCGTCCGCTGATCATGAGCTTCTGTCGATTCTTTGGGGTAGGCGGCGAACTGCATCCGTCCCGCTTGGCGGAATCAGATTTCCTGAAGTTGGTGACACGAGGACCAACTTCGCAGCCAGCGAGTGCGTCTACACCCCGCGAGCAGGGATAATGTGTACCACGCGCTTCAAGTGCACGGTGATCTTAGGAATACCTGTCGAGTGACGGGCAGCCGTTCCATAATCCAGTAAGGGAGGGTTGTCGACGACTCGCGACCTGACATCGATTCGGTGAATGCAAGGTACTTATCGCGCCATTGCAGCGGCTTGGCCGTCCCTTGATAAACCCCGATTTCTGAAAAGCGGGTTCAGTAAATGGTGGGTAGTAACTCAGTTTGCAAACTGAGACACTGCCAATCGATCTGGTTCTATCGGTTCGGCCATACACTGCCGATCAGCGCCGCGCAGGTGAGGCAAAGATGCGACCCTTTTCATTGCTGTAGCCTTGTAGTCCGCGCCCCGAGGCGTCAGTCGGGCGGCTCTCGCGACCGACGTTCAGCAAATCCCCGGGGCTTATCGCCTACGTGCGCAGCCCTATACGGCTCTGACCAAGCCAATGCCGAGCGAAACGACCGCTACGGCAAGAACCATTGCTCCAACGTAGATCAGGGAGACCGCTCCGTTGGCTTGAGTTGCGGCCGGAGGAAGCACGGAAAAGAAGAAGCCCGCCGAAATGAGAATTGCAGCGAGCGGTACTCCAATTCGAACGAACCAGAGGAGGGGGACCGGGAGCCTGGCTGAGTCTGCAAGCATCTCGCAGATGAGCGAGAGAATCACGATAACGCCTGCATGAGCGTGTCCGGCGCGAAAGAAATTCTGCCGGAATGGATTCTCCATGTATCCGCTGTTCTTGCTCATCAAAGATGTCAGCAGAAAGTATCCTCCATATTGAATTGTTGGCACGGTGATCAGGATGATGCCGGTCATCACTCTAGCTTCGCGAGTCATAGGTTCTCCTTTTCTCAGTGGTTTCAACCGTTTCCCAAGGAACCGCTAGTTTTGATTCAACTTCTTTGCCGTTCCTGCCGCGAGTCGCAGAATCAGGTTTCTCGGCATTAGCCGTCCACCCCACGTGCTCAACCGACCGGTAATCTTGCCGGGGTAGACCACTCTCTTTCGGCGCCCAAAGGCCCGCAAGATCTCGGTAACTACCGGGCGCGGTTGGTCCATTTGCTTGGCCTCTAGACTGGGCTTCATGTTTGCGTAAAATTGCGTAGCCACGGGGCCAGGACATGCGACCAACACTCGCACGCCGGTTTTGTCAAGCTCCAGCGACAGTGCCTCGCTAAAGAACAGAACAAAGGCTTTCGAGGCAGCGTATACAGCCGCGCCTGCGAGAGGCTGAAAGCCTGCCGTCGATGCGATATTGATGAGTCCTCCGCGATGAGACGCAATCATGTCGGATACGAAGGCATGCGTGAGGGCAACGACGGCGCTTACGTTCACATCCACTTGATTCATCTGTTTCACAAGAGGGGTTTCAAGGAAGTTCTCGAAGACTCCAAGACCGGCGTTATTAACTAAGAGGTCAATTTTGAGCCCGCGGTTTCTGACCTCGGAAACGAGACGCTTTACAGCATCGGATGAAGATAGATCGGCAGGGATAACTGTGACCTCTACCCCGGAGCCCTCTCGCAATTCGTTTGCGAGCCTTTCGAGTTTTTCTTCAGACCGGGCCACGAGGACCAGATCGGCGCCCTGTTGGGCAAGCTGGCGGGCGAACTCCTCGCCCAGTCCTACGGAAGCGCCCGTGATAAGGGCCGTCGTACCTTTGTAGTTCATGGTCTATGGTTCCTTTCTGGCTTCGAGACGACCGAAAAGAAGTTCTTTCCGGTTGCGGACGAGGCGCCGATGACTCCGCCATAGAGCGCTCCCACCACGCCCAGGCTGGCCGCATCCTGCCCCGTAAGATAGAGGCCGCGAATCGGCGTTCTGGCTCCTAGTTTGCGCATCAGAAAACGTGCCGGCGTGGAGGCGACGCCATAGATCTCCCCGTGGCCATAGTTCATGAAATGGCGCGTGCTGACCGGCGTGGACAACTCCGCGCACGCGATGTTGCCGACTACTGCGGGCACCTGCCGCTCCAGTTCGGCACGCAGCCGGGCCGACAGCCGCTGCTTCAACGCATCGTATTCGTCTCCGCGCCGCTTCCAACGCGTCTCTCCCCAACGGGCAAATGCCTCATAGGAAACGAAGGTGATGGCCTCGATCGTGCTCTTTCCGGGATGACGGCGCTGAAAATCGGGGTCCTTGGCTGAAGGAAATGAAATATAGACGCCTGCAAAGGGTGAGTCAATATCCCGCGTGAACCGTTCGACATTTGCGTCGTGATCAAACGTTGGATAGATCCAAAGGTTGGTGCCCTTCAACCCCAGCGTGGTAGCGCTCTGCGACAGTCCGACATAAAGGCTGAGGTGGGCGGGTGAAGGTGGGAGCCTCCGCAGTTGTCCGCGCAGCGAGTCCAGCGCGGGCAGACCTGGCGGCAATAGTCGCTCAAAGGTATTGGCCGCACCGGCATCGCTGAGCACCGTCGGCGCACGAAATTCGCGTCCATCGCCCATGCGCACGCCTGTGGCTTTCGCGCCTGCGAGCAGGATGCCTGCCACCTCGGCGCTGGTAACCACGCTGCCGCCGTTGTGTTCAATCTGCGGCACCATGGCGGCCGCGATCGTGCTCGCACCTCCCACGGGATAACTGCCCCCAGCGAAATAGTGCTCAGCGATGGTGGCATGAATGGCAAAGCTGCTTTTTGCGGGGGGCAACCCGTAGTCACCCCATTGCCCCGCAAGCACCCCCATCAGTTCTCGATTGCTGGTAAGGCTCTCGAGAACCTCGCGAGTGGTACGCTTGGCCCAGCGCAGGTACGGAACCCGCATCAGACTGCCCACCAGCGCCGCCGCTGGCGCCGGGATCGCCTTCTCGGCGTAATAAAGCCCGCTGGCACGGTTGCACGCCTGAACCGCCGCGATATATCGGTCGATGGCTCTGGCTTCGCGGGGGAAAGATTGCTTCATCCCGTCCCGAAAACGATCCAGTCCGGCGACAAGATCGAAGGTTCGGCCTTCGATGATGAACCGGTCGTATATCTCCGGCATGGCCTGCCATTGGACCTTGCCCGCGGTCACGTGGTCGAACGCGCGTCGCACGCTTGAGCGCTCGTCCTCAACTTGGCCGATGTAATGCAGACCCACGTCCCACTCGTATCCTGGGCGATGAAAAGTATGGGTGAAGCCGCCGGCCTCGTAGTGCCTTTCCAGCACCAGGACCCGTTTCCCTCCGTGCACCGCCAGCAACACGGCTGCGGTAAGTCCGCCGATGCCAGAGCCGATCACGATCGCGTCCCATTGCTCGGCCAGCTTTGCGTGCTTATAAGGAGTTCCGGTGGCCATCAACTTCTCCTCGAAACGCAGTCTGTTGCACCGTCACCGCATATGTTCACATATGTTGACACTGACAACATCGTAAAACCACGAAGTTGCTGCTGTCAACATCTTCTGGTAAGAATTTAGGTGTGACCGATCCGCAGCCTTACCATCACGCCAACCTTCGCAAGACCCTGCTCGATGCCGCCGTGGTTTTGATCGGTGAGGTCGGCCCTCGCGCCTTCACGCTGCGAGAGGTTGCTCGCCGTGCGGGGGTCTCGCACAACGCACCGTACCGCCATTTTGCGGGGAAGGATGAACTGCTCGTGGCGGTCGCCGAGGAGGGATTCGACCGGCTCACCGCCGTGATGCAGAAGACCCTGGCGCGTGGCAAGGCACCACGGGAGCGACTCCAGTTGTGCGGATGTGGTTACGTAAACTTTGCCCTGCGCTGGCCGCAGCATTTCCTCGTGATGTTCGATCTGCCTCCAGCCCTGCGCAAGCACTGCAAGAATCAGGATATCGGGGACAATGCGTTTCGTGTTCTGCTCGACTGTATCACCGCCGCACAGCAATCTAGCGATCTGCCGGCTGGCGATCGGTTGCCTCTCGCGTGGACAGCCTGGTCGCTCGTGCACGGCATTGCCAAGCTGGCCATCAGTGGGAATCTCCCTCTCAGCGCCCGCTCCACGATCGAATTCACCCGCCGTGCCTCGCAGGTTATGTTCGGCGGCATGGCTGCGGAGCAATGCGATGCTCAAACGCGCTGACTGCAATCCATCGCCCTGACGATTTTGGCCGATTGCGACCGAGTGACGGCCAACCGGAAACGCCAGCAGACGCTGGGCTTCGAACAATGATCCCCGAAGCTGTGCTAAACGTGCCAAGCCGCTTGGGACCTTGCCTCGGAGGGAAGCGGGGGTCATAAATCGGGCTCAGACAGAGCCAGCCGATCCGAGCACGCCCCTATTTCGACTTGACACATAGCTGTCACTGTGACAACATGCTGTCGATAGGCGCAGATTTTGAGATTAAGGAGACAGGACATGGCGCAATTTCAGCCTCTCGACCCAGTCGTCCCCATATTTCACCAATTGAACACCGACGCAAAACCGGTGGTTCTGATGAATGTATTTCACATTGATGAGACCGATATACCTGCGCTCCTGAAGGCCTGGGAGGATGACGCCAACTGGATGAAGAAGCAGTCTGGTTTCATATCAACCCAATTACACCAGGGCATCGCGGGCAGCACAGTTTTTATGAATTACGCAGTGTGGGAATCTGTCGCCCACTTCCGAGCCGCATTCAACCACCCGGAATTCAAGAGCGCGCTCGAAAGATATCCTTCTTCTGCGATTGTTTCCCCTCATCTTTTCACCCGTCTCGCCGTTCCCAATTTGTGTGTTGGTCCGTAAGCTGATGGCACGGGGGTGAATAGTCATCTGAGGAGCGAGTTATGCATCGCACGAAAGCCGCCGACAGGTTCACCGCTTTGGTCCTGGAGATTTTTCGGTTCCACGGACGTCTATTGGCTGCGGGCGACCGCCTAACCAAACCACTGGATCTTTCGAGCGCTCGTTGGCAGATTCTCGGCGCGCTTGAAGAGGCCCCGCTTTCTGTAGCGCAGATTGCCCGAAACATGGGGCTGACGCGCCAGACGGTTCAAAGACTTGCTGACGAACTGGAGAAAAGCCAGTTTATCCAGTATGCGCCCAACCCGGACCACAAAAAAGCCAAACTCGTTTGCCTGACGGAAAAGAGCCTGAAGGTAATGAAAGTATTGGAACAACGCCAAATTCGCTGGGCGAACGAAGTCACTGGCGGCGTGAGGGCCGACAAGGTCGAGGCTGCCTTGGGGCTGATAAAGAAATTGCGGAGCCGGTTAGAGTGAACGCTCGACCTACTTCATTGCGCCGTGCACAGTTTGCACTCCGGGTTGAGGCTCATGCTAGCGGGCGCCCTGAGCGCACTCCGCCGCGGAGGGTCGGCGTTCTGTAGCCCGCGCAACTGCTGCCGGGGGCGTAGCGGCCAACCTCCGTTCTCCTCGCCGGATCAGCACAATGGCTCCCAGAATCGCTAGAGACGCCAGCAGGACACGCGGCTTCAGAGGTTCCGAGGCAAACAGGTCCCTACAGGAATGAAGGCTGGAGATCTTGCGAATCAACAATAAGGTCATGCACTGGGGACCTAGATGACCCGAAGCGACTTCAAGCGATGGCTGTACCGCAAGCAGCGACCGAACTGGCTCGCGCGAATTCTGAATAGAGCGTGGGCTGCTGTAGGCTCGTCGGGCGTTGCCCCCAACTACCTCGTGACATTGGAAGTGACGGGACGAAAGTCAAGGCGGACGATCTCGTTGCCGGTGGCCATCACAGTGGTTGATGGTCAGCGGTTCTTGGTGTCAATGCTCGGAGATAACGTGAACTGGGTCCAAAACGTACGTGCGGCGGGTGGAAGAGCAGTTCTCCGCAGTGGCAGCCGTGAGGAGGTCCAGCTCGAAGAACTTCCCGCCGAACAGCGCGCACCCATCCTGAAGGCTTACCTGCAGCGAGCACCGGGGGCACGACCGCACGTGCCGGTGAACAAAGATGCAGCTCTTGCGGAATTTCGAAGGGTCGCTGCAGCATTTCCGGTCTTCCGTCTAGTTTCTAACAAGGGAATGGATAGCGGGCAAACCGGAGGTTGTCGGTTCGTCTGTCGGATGAGTACCCATTAACGCGCATGGAGCCACGCATGTCGACCCTGGAATTGTGGTTCTATACAGATTTGCCATTACGAATCGCGGCAAGCCAGCATCCAGATCGCTCCCGAGATCGGTCTATCCTCCGGCGTTGCTCGGGGCCTTACGTATCTTGGTCGGCGTTCTACTTTTGTCGTCCGGGCTTGCGTTTCGTGCGCGGCAGCGCGCCCAGGGCTTCGAGTACCACTGCCGCGTAGGAGGACCAGTCGGTAGGTAGCATGGCCGGCGCCTCGTGCGCCACCTGCAAAAGCCCACGGTATGCAGCGTACACGAACACAGCCTTCGCTTTAGCCTGCGGTTGCGCTAGCCCGACTTCGCGGTAGCAGGCTTCAAGGTACCCGATTCGGGCCGATGCCACGCGGTTCAGCGCACGTTTTACAATCGGGTCCCCAGCGGCCTCGGCGAGCGCCGCGTACAATGAGCGTGATCTTGGTGACTGGGAGGTCGCCTCGAGCATTAGATGGAGCCGCTGACGCGCATCGGTTACAGCCGACAGTCCTGCGATGGCCTCCGTGGTGGCCCGTTGCTCCCAGTGGCTCAGTGCAGCGGCCAAAAGCTCGGACCGCCCCTTGAAGTGCCAATAAAAGCTGCCCTTGGTGACGCCGAGCCGCGCGGCGAGCGCTTCCACCGTGAGCGCCCCGAGACCGGCCTCCGCGATGAGTTGAAGCGCAGCCTTGGCCCAGTCAGCCGTCGTAAGCGTGGGCTCGTCGAGTCGCTTCGCGCCGGTACCTTTACGCGCCATATCGATCCATTCTCCCATACTCTAAGGTATTGACTACTCGCATCTCCATACTATACAGTATGGAGGCGTGGACGCAGGCGGTGCTTCAAATGCGAGGGTAGTGCCATGGATTCCCGACTGGACAAGTTGAAAGAATCTCTGGAGTCGGCGGTGGAAGGCATGTCCAGCGAGCAATGGAGCTGGCATCCCCCGGGGAAGTGGTGTGCGGCGGAGGTGCTGGAACATCTGTATCTCAGCTATATCGGAACGATCGGCGGATTCGAGAGAGTCATGAGAACAGGAAAACCGCTGGGCTCGCGTGCGTCGATGGCGCAGCGCGTGCTGACCTCGGTCGTGGTGGGATTGGGTCATATCCCCACCGGACTCAAAGCACCTGCGATCGTGCAGCCGAAAGGTTTGCCGGCGGAGCAGGTACGTAATGAGATAGGGGAAAAGATCGTGGCGATGGATGCGATCATCACGCAGTGCGAAGCGCGCTTCGGAGGCGGGGTCCACGTGCTCGACCATCCGATTCTGGGCCCGTTGAATGCGCCGCAGTGGAGAAAGCTTCATGTCGTGCACGGGCAACATCACCTGAAACAACTTCTCCGGCTGCGGGAAAGCGCGACACGGCGAATGAGGGTAGTGTCCTAATCTCGCTTTCGCTTTCGCGTGTAAGAATCTCGCATTGAGCTACCCTGCACTGAGCGTTACGACCAAAAGGCGCTACACAGTTGCCAATCGGTGAAGCGTGGCAGTGGGGTTGAATGCATGAAGAGAATCGAGCAGGTGGACTACGCCCTCGGTGGGCTCTGTTTGGTGCTGTTTGTTGCGGCGCAGACGTTTCAGCAAGTCGCATTCCTGTACTGGCTTCCAGTCCCGCACGGCCCGAAGGACGATTTCTTGACATATCTGCTTCCCATCGACCAGTTTAGAGCCATTCTAATCATGGGCACGATCGTGCTGCTCATCGTACCCTTCGTTGTGATCGCCCTTCGGTGCTTCAAGGCTGCTCCGATAGCCTCCGTTCTTGGGCTTGTGTTTGGTGCGATATTTATCTGTTTTGAAATCTCCTACCGCAGCATGGATTTCTTCGTCGTTGGCGGAAAGTGGGCAAGCCAGTTCACCCACGCGCACTCCGAAGTAGAGCGTCAAGACTTGCTGCAACGCTTCGCATTCTGGAGTGAATTGGTAGAGGGCTGGTACTTTCCTCTGATGCTATCTTATTTCCTGTCCTCTTGTTCATTCGCGGCATCTACATGGAAACGCAGAGGCCGGAGCGGATGGCATTACCTTGCACCGATTGCATTCGTATTGAACGCGTTTCGGCTGATGGGGCGGATGCTGAGCAACTATGCCGGACAAAGATGGCTCGATGGTTTCAATGGAAGACTTTACTTTCCAGCTGTGCTGACCATCAACGCCCTTTTGATCCTGTGGTTCTTCCTCTTGGCCACCCGGACAGCAGAAGAGAACGGGATCAACTGATCCGCGAAAGGTGCGCCAAGGTAGAACCGGAAGCAAATGAGGTCACCACGCAAATGAGATGAACTTGGGCAAGCCAGGTTCCGTCTTCTAAACGGGACGCCATTGAATGGCCGATCTATCTGGAATGGGGGTTTCATGAAGCCGACTTCTCTTGTCCCAGTTCTGGTCTTTCTCGTTACCTGTTTCTTGGGATCAGTCCGCGCCCAAACCCACGATAAGAAGGATGAAATTCCGATCGAACGCTGCGATCGGCTGCCAGTTGTCAACATGAAGATTGCGGGAGAAAACCGGCGGTTCCTGCTTGATACAGCAGCCACCACGATTCTCAACCTGAAGTCTTTCACATCGGGTGAGCCCAAAGAGATCCACATCTACTCCTGGAGTGGAGGCTCGCCGACCAGCTCCCGCGAAGTTTTCTTGCCGCAAGTAGATCTGGGCACGCACAAGCTGCGCGATCTGAAGCTCCCGGCGATTGACCTGAGTCCCATTGGCAAGGCCTGTGGAGGGCAGATCGACGGGATCCTGGGTGTGGATTTGCTCGATCAGATGGGGATGACCATCGATTTGAAGCGGCGGGTTGCCGTACCCGCCCGAGCCGGTGAGCCGGGAGATTCCCCGGACTTATTTGCCGAGATGAAACGGGACATGGGGTCCTGCGAGATCGCCTTCAATCAAGGAGACGTGAAAGCGATGGCAGAGTGCTATGATCCGGAAATCGTTTTCTATACTCCGCATGGTGAGTACCGGGGACGCGAGGAGGTCATGAGTTATCTGAGCCAGCGATTCTTCAAGTTTGCTCCCAACCTGCACTATGACGCGAGGCCGCATGACGTACGCGTCTTCGGCGACGTCTTGTGGTACTCCTACGATTTCTGGATTGATAGCCCCGCGGAGCGCCTCACCGGGCATGGCATGACCATGTGCCGAAAGGATGCCGGAGGCCGGTGGCGCATCCTCAACGTGAGTAATTCCGTAACGGAAGCGGCCGCTGCCCCTGACCCGGTACACTGATCCGGTACCGCGAACTCTGCTATCCCATGCAAGAACGATGGCTTGGCTGCCGCGTCCGTACCCAATCCCGGATACATCCTATTTTTCTGCCCTCATACCATACCTTTATCTCCAGAGACACCGCGGTGGTTCAGCGGAACAGCCAGGCTGGAGTCGTACGGCCCTCCCGTGAAAATAGTGTGCAATCCACGATTGACAAGTTTGCGATGACCAAAGGCAGGGTATCTCGCCGCATCCTGACCTTGGATCGTTACCTGCAGAGTGGATCCAGCTTCGAAGAGTGTCGCAGAAGGCCAAATCTCGATTTCCAGTGGCACGATGTCGCCGGAACGTACCTTGTGAATGCGAGCATGGCTGTGCCATGGGCGCAGCGGCGTGCTGCGCGACGAGTCTAGGTCCCGGTGTGAAGCCCGGAGCCATCCCTTGGCAAGACCATCGCACTCGTACCCGTTGAACCCGGAGAAGAAGACCTCTTTCCCGGTGGAATCGAGCTTCCGCGGGACTACGAAGAGATCCAGATCATCGCCTTCGGAAGTGCTGACCCAGAGCTTCAACCGCATGCTGCCAGTCAGTTCAACTGCCCGGTCTAGTCGGAGAGAGAAAACTGCTGGGCTGCTTCGACTCGCAGGCCGATACTGCACCTTACCTTGGGAACCAACGGGTTCTCTTTGCAGGCTGCCTGTATTCGCGCACAGATACAGCAGGTCTGGCTGCACAGACGCGAGCGGCCAAGACTCCTCCGAACGAACCTCTTGTTGGTAGAAGGCTTTCCGGACTTCCAGGCGCACCTTCGGCACTCGGTCCATTCCGTTGTCGAAGTCGCGCAGAAAATGGTCCAGAAATCTCTTCTGCCAGGCCAGCGCCTCCTCGCTATAGAATGTCTCCCACTTCTTCCGCCCATGAGTGAACAACCACTTTTGCCTGGAAGATATTCGCTCAAACCCTTCGATCGATCCGCGGGTATGCAATCCGTGATCGGACCAACTGGCGCATACCAATGCCGGCACGTCTATGTTTTCGAGGATCGGGCGTTTCGACGCCCAATACTCGTCGTCCAACGGATGCGCGGCTTGCTCAGACAAGAAATCTTCGGCCAACGGAAATCTGCGATTGCGCCCGCTCTCGATTCGTTTCTTGGCCCAGAGGGCAACGAATTTCGTCTCAGGTATCCCACCATGAAAGGCCAATTCGCGGTACAAATCGGAGACGCCCTCCCACGGAACGATGGCCCGCAGGTGCGGAGGTTTGAGCGCTGCCACATGCCATTGCGACATGGCCAAATACGAAACGCCCATGATGCCGACTCGCCCTGTACACCACGGTTGGGATGCCGCCCATTCGATCAGGTCGTAGTAGTCCTCCGCGTCCTGCTGTCTGAGCACTCCCGCCTGTCCCTCCGATTTGTGCATGCCACGAACGTCCGCCTGAAGGACCGCGTAGCCTTGCTGCACCCAATAGACTGGATCAGGCGCTTCGAAACCCGTCAGCCGTGAGCAATTGAGTTTGCCGAACTTGACGCCCGAAAGGCGCATGAAGAAGGTTGCGACACGATCCGGAAGCTTGTCCTTGCCGTATGGCGTGACGGACATGATGACGGGATGCGGCCCATCAGCCGCCGGCCTGAAAAGGTTAGCAAACAGACGCACGCCGTCACGCATCGGCACGGCGAGATCACGCTCCGTAACGATTGAGCTCATAGCGATTGAGGTCCCAGTGTAAATCACTGGTTAAGCCTGCGCGCACGCTAGATTGATCGGAGCAGGTGACCTATATTCGTAGCCGGGAGGCGAGTTGATGTGGATTCCTCGAACATGATCGCAACCCGCAGCAGATCGCTTCTAGCGTTTTTCATTCTGGCTTTTGCTCTTGCCGTCCCATTCTGGGTGGTCGGCGCAATGACCAAGCTTCAGTTATTACCCGGTCTTCCTGTGGCCGCGCTCATGTTTATCTGTCCAGGGCTAGCAGCTCTAATTCTGGCACACCGAGAAAAGGGAACCGCGGGCGCGAAGGCGCTGCTGAGGAGAGCCTTCGACTACAAGCGGATCAAAGCGAAGGTCTGGTACGCTCCCATCCTGCTTCTGATGCCTGGTGTTATGGTGCTTTCCTATGGACTTATGCGCTGTTTCGGTGTGGCAGTACCGACCCCGCATTTCTCCGGTCTACGGATAATCAGCTTGTCTATTGTGTTTTTTTTCACAGCTCTGGGAGAAGAAATGGGCTGGTCCGGATACGCCATTGATCCAATGCAGGAACGGTGGAATGCCCTCCAGGCCAGCATCTTCTTGGGATCGGTTTGGGCCGTTTACCACTACTTGCCGTTGGTGGAGGGCCAACGCTCCGTGACATGGATCGCCTGGTGGTCCCTCTTCACAATCGCGTTCAGAGTGCTCATCGTCTGGATTTATAACAACACGGGCAAGAGCGTTTTCGGGGTGGCTGTCTTCCACGCCACTTTCAACGTCGCTTGGCAATCGTTTCCGAACAATGGTTCATCGTGGGACCCGCGTGTCACCGCCCTGCTCACCGTGTGCGCGGCGACAATCGTGACGGTTGTATGGGGTCCGTGGACGTTGGCCCGACTCAGAAATGCGTGAGGCTGCGAGCAAGGCGCGATGTCCAACAGTTCAACGGCTCCCGAAGCGAAGGGAACGCAAAAACAAGCCCAGCGTCCTACCGTTGAATTTACACGATGACCAAGCGCCACAACGTTGCACGGAATGAAAGGAATGACCATGAAATCGTATTTTCGATCGAGATGGCGAGCCGACTGATGTTCTGAAGGTCGTCGATCTGCCAATACCGAAACCTGCAACTGGCGAAGCGCTGATCAAGGTCACGATGAGGGAACAGCGGCTCCGGGATGCATCGTCGCGATCGCATTCGCATTTCCCATGCATGTCTTCGCAAAGGGCATCCGGGTCTCGGAACTGAAACCCGGGAACCGTTGCCACACCGCAGCGGGAAACTTCCAGTTATCACTCTTGGAATGCGTTGGCCATCAAATCCTGTTCTGCTCTTGGAATGTTCAACCGGGTTGCTTCCTCTCGCCAGCCGGCAACTGCGTCTTGCACTTGCTTCAACAACTCGTTCGCTTCGTGTGGGCTCAATCCATAGTCCTGGGACGCCTCCATCGCGATCGAAACGTCGCAGGCAGTCTCCACTTCGTTGATCGCCAGCGTCAGTTCTTGTCGATCGACTGACGGATTGATGTCGTAAGCGGGTGACAACCGGATACCGCCTTCGTCGACAAAGAAACCGTGGTTGCGAAGGTGGTCGTCGGTGTTGTGGATGAGAATGTTGAAGACCACGCGTCGAAACAACTGTGCGCAATCCGAGCGGGTATCGGCCCCTCGCGACTGCAATAAATCGACCAGTTCGAGATAGCTTGCTCCAGGTTCGCCGTCAGTATGCTGAGTCAACGTCATGGCGGAAATGAACGCCAAACGGCCTCCTGTTGCCGTGCGATCGAAACGCTTCACCAGAAACGTGGTATAGGGACTCTCCGCGAAGCGGAGGGGCCTAGCATCGGGGACAGTAATCCCCGCTTTTCTCGCCAGGCTGTGAGTGACCAGTTCCCATCCGCCCATATCGCGAGTGTCGTTTCTGCTGGGGAATTTTGCCATGCATAACGTCCCGGCTTCGTCCCGCACCGATGCTTTCGGTCGGGCTCCACCCAGGGAAGATCCGGGCGCGAGCAGTTGCGTTAGCCATTTTTCGTAAAGCGGGTTGTCTTCTTCATCGATGTGCTTTTCGAACTCCAGGCTGGCCGCCTGCAACTCACGCAGAGAGGTCAGAGGAGGGGCTGGTAATTGCACATCGGTGTCGATGAAAGGTGTATTGCTTGACTCTCGAAAGCGCAACGCTCCCAAGCGAGTTTCGTCGTGAACGCCGAGCAGAAAATCCCACTCGGTCAGGGCTCTCGGTTTGCGTTTTTCATGGCGCGCGCGTGCGTTTTCGCGACGCTGCATGAGTACCCGGCCCCAGCGGTCCGGGGCCGAATCGAGGAAAATGCCAAAGTTCTTGCGCTGGGGAGCAGGGTACTGGTGACCGGCCGCCAAGGCAAGGTCAGGATCAAAGGAGAAGACTTCGGGTTGCTCCAGCCATGCCTGGTCATATTCAAAGGAGAAGATTTCGCCCGAGCCGGTTCGCTGACGGTGAAGTTGGCCCATGAGAACTGGATGGCCAAACCGCTCCAGATCGATGCATACCTCGACTGTATCGAAACCTGCCATTAGGAGGTTTCCTTTGGCTTGTTCACGCTGTCAACTGATGGAGTCGGGGATGACGGACGCTTTGGAGCGCGGCGCTTCGGGGACAAGCCGGTGTCTTGTAATTTTCGACCCAGCGGATCGTCCACAGCCAGTTTCGCAAGATCCTCTTCGAGGCGCAGCACCTGCATCACCCGTGCGTAAATTCCGAGTGCGACTGCCGAATCTCCCTTTTCCACTCTCGACAGAGTCTTTCGAGTAATCCCGGCGCGCTGGGCAACCGTTTCGGCCGAGTATCTGCGACGGAGTCGTGCCAGCTTCAGGTTCTGCCCATAGCTCCGCAAGAGGCGGGAAACTCGAGGCAGTAGGGGTGGTTCTGTCCTTGGCATAATGGGTATTATCTTACCCAATATGGCCACTTATTGCAACTGATATGACACATTGAGATTCGCTGCTCCAGCCGCATCTGCACTCGGCGGGGGCTGCTGATGGCGCGCGTTCCCGGCCTCAATCGTGCCGCGAGGATGGTTGCGCAGAGATCGTGCGCTGGCGCGATAGGCAGAACCACGCCTTTACACCGTTAGCGCGGAACTCGGCGGAGCGTAGCTCGACGATCTCCAGCGCGGGTTCGATGGCGACGGTGATCTCACGTGCCGAGCGCCGCGGCGGACCGACCTCACGACCCGGACCTTCGGTGCTGCCGATGAGGCTCAGCCACAAGCCGCCGGGTTCCAGTGCGGCAGCCACGCACTCGGCGAAGCGCGAGCGCTCCTCGGGTTCGTCGAACACATGAAAGCAGCCGCGATCGAAGACGAAGTGGAAAGGGCCGCCGGGCGGGGGCGTGGCGAGAAAGTCCAATGTCCCGACGTGGCAGCGTAGTTCCCGGCCTTCCATTTTGGCGCGGGCCTTTTCGACCGCGAGCGGCGACACGTCGACTCCGAGTACGTCGAAGCCGCGCTCAGCCAGCCAGATTGCGTTCGTTCCAGTACCCGCGCCGATCTCGAGCGTTCGCACCGGTGCGACGCCGGTGGAAGTGATGAACTCGACAAGCAAAGGTTCCGGCTGCCCAGTGTCCCAGGGCGGCACTCCTGAGGCGTAGCTGTCATTCCAGGACGGGTGCGGCATGATGGTGCGAGTTTAGCGCCGATTCGACACCCGCAGCTACCGGGGTAGGCCAATCTAATCTCTTTGCCGCTATTCACAATGTTAGGAACCCCTCGGGATAGAGGATGCGCTCGCGAATTATCGGCGGCAGGCACGGGAACGGCCTGTGATCTGGACACGTAGTCGACATCATGATGGATCGAAATCCATGTCTAGCAGACCGTGCTTGGGCTTCTCAAAAAGCAGGTGTGCTGGCCGTGCCCAGACCGTGTCCTTATCGACCGTGTTCAGCCCATTTGGGTTCACTTTGAACGAGAAGCAGATTCCCCAAATTATTGAAAAGAATAAAAATCTAGGTGCGAGATAGACGAGTTGGAAGGACTTTTTCTGCGCCCAAGGCAGGTGCGCTACCAGGCTGCGCTACGCCCCGACATGACTAGCAGAATTGATTCTAAAGTACTTTCCAACTTGGTTTCCACTCCGAACCATGATTTGTAATAGCTCAGACTTGATCTGACACTGTGGTTAGATCAAGCAGCCGTTTCCGCGGCCGCGCCTCCGCCTGCGCTCCGCTGTGCAGGGCTCCGCTCCGGCTCCGGCGCGGGGATCGGGAACGAATC
>Ga0209517_10003069_pt1 | contig 22937 bp, 18 predicted proteins | sample PeaSoiMetSII2010_FD_187695 | JGI IMG/M metagenome (GOLD analysis project Ga0209517, IMG submission 187695) | Peat soil microbial communities from Weissenstadt, Germany - SII-2010 (SPAdes) (version 2) | ecosystem: Environmental > Terrestrial > Soil > Wetlands > Peat | place: Germany...
CGAGACGGTCAAGAAAATATAGGGCTGTGGATTTCTTTGATCCCAGTCAGGAAACTGACGGAACGGTCGTTAGGGACGGCGACAGTTTCACCCAGGCCGATCAGGCTGCCCACTTGGTCCGAGCGAAACAGTATTCTGTCTTCCAAAGAAAGCTTGGGCACCTGGAAGAGGCACTCCGGACGCGAGGGACAATCGCCGATCGATACCCTCAGTTTGAGGAACTTCCCTGTCCGGTGCCCCCCTTTGTTACGGTTGCGATGGGTCGTCGTCGTCTGTCGCTAACGACCGCAAGGCATTGGGCAGATCTATGCAGCCGTATCCCAAGTTCATTGTGAGCCGCTTGCCATTCGAGAAAGCCTGCAGCGCATCGGGCTGTAGCAGGCGGGGACTGAGCTGCTCCAGCAGGGCCACAGCGCCGGTGACGAATGGAGCGCTGAAAGAGGTACCCCATGCGGCGGCGTAGTTATTGCCGGGGTAGGTGGTGATAATACCCTCGCCGGGTGCGGCGACATCAACCATGGAGGGACCGTAGTTGGAGAACGAGCTGAGCTTGTCATGGTTGTTGGTCGAGGCTACCCCGAACACGTTTTTCATCCCTGCGGGGTTAACCGGGTCGCTCGTGGCTGAGTTTCCAACTGACGCAACGACAATTACCTTGTGCGCGTGGGCGTAGTTGATGGCGTCCGTGAAACCAGGAGAATTGGAGACCAGGTTGAAGCTCAAATTGATTACCCTGGCCCCATTATCCACGGCGTAGTAGACGGCGCGAATGATGTCGAACAGGCTGGCCGTACCGTCGGCGTGAAATGCCTTGAGGGCCATGATGCTGGCCGTCGGCGCGGCCAGGTGAACGACGCCTGCCACCATGGTACCGTGGCCAAACTCCAATGGCAGTTGGCTGGTATCCAGGATGGCGGCCGTGGATTGGTCGAGAATCGCCGCCGTGGACTGGTTCAACACCACCACCGCTGTCTTGTCCAGAATGACGGCGGTGGATTTCATCAGAATCGCGGCCGTAGCCGGTGGCAGGTCCGCCAGTTCCGATGGAATCCCCGGTGTATCGCGCGTAAAGTCATATCCCGGGACGAGAACCGGCTGAAGGACAGGATGGTTAGGATCTACGCCGGTATCAATAATGGCCACAACCCCCGTGCCCGTAGCCTGGAAAATTCTCTGCGCCTCGGCCAGGTGGATTAGCGCGGTCGCGGGTTGGCTCACGTAGCCGGCCGGCGCCTGGGTGCCAAAATAGCTGACAGGCGTGGAGTTGAAGACACCATCCAAGATGGCGGCAGTGGACTGATTCAGCTGGGCGGGACCATCGAGTTCAGGAACGGTGGTGGTAACGTCCGGCTCGACTTTCTGCACCCGCGAATCAGCCTGCAGGTCATTGAGAATTCGGTGTTGTGAGGTTCCGCCCGAAGAGACAAACAGGAAAACGTTTTGCGTCGGCACCGCCTCCACGCTACTGAGGCCATAGTCCGCTGCCACTTGGGACTGCTGGCCACCAGACAATCGCACAATGAATCGTCCGGACTGCGCATAAAGCGAAACCGGAAACAGGAAGACAATTAGAAGACCGATAAGCCGTTTCATACCCTACCCTCTCTGGCTCTTTGTGAAATATGCCCGCTCGCCGCTGAATCAATCACCGATCCGTTCTAATTCCCCTTTTTACGGGACGGATGTCGCGCAGCTAGTTCTTGTTTCTTGTTGCGCGATGCCAAGCCCTTGAGCCGAACCTCCATGCCCTTGCCTAGCGGCTCCAGGGGCACGTAAAGGCGCAAGTGCCGTGTCGGCTCGTACTCCATCTGGAACTCGCCCAACTCGTTACTGAAAGCGAGCGCCACGACCACGTTGCCGGACATGAGTAATACTGGGGCGTCTGCCAACCTGCTTTCCGGCTGCTTGCGGTTGGCGATCTGGCCGACCAGGGTTACACGAAGAGAACCTCGCTCGTGCTCCAGCTGCAAATCCACGGAGTACGGGCCGGCCTCGTACAACGCTTGCCGGCTAAGGCGATGCTGGACGCGCACACCCTCAGGCATCGGATCGCGGAAACTGTCATACACCAGCCTGCCCAGCATGCGCGGCAGGATATGCACCGTCTCCGGCTGCTGCAGCGCGAAAATGGCCTTCGCGGTGTGAACGGCGCCATCAGGCACAGCCCAGCTCGAATCGGCAGCAGCAACCGTCGCCGTCGTACGCAGCAATCCCGCCACGCGACGGCACCGGGAGCAACCCGTGTCCAAATGCGCCTGCATCGCTTCACGTTCCCGGCCCAGAACTAGGCCGCGCACGAAATCAATCCACTTGGTCTCGGCGTAGTGCCTCAATATCGCTCCCCTGCCAACTAGCCCTTTGGCCACACTATGTGGCGCCTTCTCCCACCTTTAGCTAGGGTATCGAAACGCAGAGGAAAATATAGGGACATAGCGCTTTGCATCCGCCTCATAACCGCATCGAAAGCCCTCCCTTTCCTCATCATGGTAGGGCCCCTGGCAGACTAGCGGGCCCACACGTCCGCGGTCCCGCACGTAGATAACCGTCATCGGCATGACTCCCAGTGTTCGGAAGACCGCGTTCCTGCTTGTTCAGCCATGGTTCGCAAGGCTGCAAGATCGCGCCGCTTGGTGGCGGTAAGGACATCACTCCCGGTATCTCCCCCATCTCAATTTCTCCCTGTTCCGGTTCAGGACGCGACAAGCACTTCAGCCTGCGATCTCGGTGGAACTCGGTCGACGCGAAAACGCTACCTGTCGTTCTGCTGCACCTAACGCGGGGGCAGGGGAGGAGTAGGCGGGGACAGGCGCCCGCTTATGCCTTGAGCCGCTTACGGTTGCGGAGATACTGACACTAACCTAGGTAATTAGGATTCGCATGTTTTTACTCCGGCTTACAACATCTGTCAACCAGTTTTTCTCTTCGGAAACCTTGGACGAGACGCCTTCGCCCCGCCCCAAAACCAGGCTTGCGCTAATCCGTTGAAAAACACTTCAGGTTAGACGCATGGACTGCCAGCTTCGAAGAGCTACCCGCCCCCCGAGAAGGCCACCCTATATTTTTCCGCGTGGTGGCAGCCCTATATGTGCGAGACCTCGGCATCGGATTTTGCCCTCCCCCGGGCCCCGAGGGCCGAGGTTCAAATCTCCACGATTGCCGTGCTGCTGGCCGCGAACAGTGCAGTTCTTCTGAGCTGCTTGCAACCAGCAGGCTGCGATGTGGTTATCCTATCGGCTTGGTGCTGCGCTTCTACGTCCCCATTCCCGAGAGCCGCAAGAAGAAGCTAAAGGAAGGCGATCCCCACAGCCAGAAGCCGGATCTCGATAACTGCATCAAGTCAGCTCTCGAACACGGTGGTGTTTGCCGATGACTCGCTGATACCGGAAATCAGGGCCGAGAAGCTGTGGGCGGTGAGCGGCGGAGCGGAGATTGAGGTATATGCCAGAGAGAAAAATCACGACAACCGAGCGGAAGAAGGCGACCCAGGACTGGCTTACCCGCGGAAACATGAACCAATTGAAGTCCCGGTTCCCTGTACCTGTGATAAGTGGCCATTTGCACACTATCATGGAAAAACAAAATACAGCACTCCGAAGTGAGGTGAGCACGAAGCGCGAGCCAAACGAGACAGGAGAGTGTCTGCTGCAGCGTTCCATTGTCAATAATTTCATGTGCTGGCGGCACGATAACTGCGACCTCCTCTTGTCGCTTCTGCTGAAGCGTAGAAACCCGGTTGCACAAACATTGGGTTGGGTTGGTAAGGCGCACCACCAGCGGCAGATGCTAAGAAAGCCACGGATAGGACTGCCACGGCCCAGGAAGAACAGAAAAGTCTTAGCAATAGGCCGCTCAGGGCTGAACGACGCTTCCACCCTTCAACTAATTGAACCGTGCCATGAGTAGCCCGCACTATTACAAATCTCGAGCTTGGTTAATTCCGGCACAGCTTCGGCTTTGATGGCAGCCTTCCCCGGGGGGATCTACTTTTCTCTACTCCGGGCAAAGATTCTTCCGCGCGAAGCGCGGCGCCGAGACTTAACCCGCCGCTGACACTCAGATGGCGACCTCCGAGCTCGAAACCATTCAGCGCGGCTATTGCTCTCGCCGACTCGGCATCGTTCGGCATCTCCACGAGCGCGAACAGGCGGCGCCGGCCCGGGACCGCATCGCGCAGCAGTGTTGTTCTGTGCACCTGACCGTAGTTGCGGAAAAGCGCCTGAATTTCGTCCTTGGTCGCACTGAACTGGAGATTCGAGACGTAGATGTGTTTCATGATTTTCTAGCCGCCGGCTGGAGCGGTTGGCCTGAGTCCAAAGGCAAAGGACAACCCCGCTCACTAGTAGGTGGGTCTTTGCCAGGGGTGGAAAAATATAGGGCGACGCTTCAGCCGCGGAAAAACTAGTGTCCTGTTTCGCAAATGAGGCTACAAGATCCCGGATCGGATCAGGAGATTGACACCCAGCGAGCGGCAAAGTGGACCCAAAACCTTCGCCCCGCCCCAAAATCAGGCCTGCGCTAATCCATTGAAAACGTTGTAGGTTAGACGCATGGGTAGCCAGCCGCGAAGAGCTATCCGCCCCTTTCCGAGAAGGCCACTCTATATTTTTTCGCGTGATGGAAACCCTATATGTGCGAGATCTCGGCATCGGGGTGCGGATTTTGCCCTCCTCCGGGCCCCGAGCGCCGAGGTTCAAATCTCCACGATTGCCGTGCTGCTGGCCGCGAACAGTGCAGTTTTTCTGAGCTGCGTGCAACCAGCAGGCCGCGATCCAGTTGTTCACGCGATTGGCGTGGCCCGCGTTGATCGCGGAACACTGCGGAGAGGAGCTTGTCGCCTCGGCGTTCGCGAACAGGCAGGCGTGCGCCGAGACGACAGCCATTTCTGGCGAGCTCCCAAGCGCCCCTCATTTACCAGTTGCGCTCATCCCCTGCCACCATTCAACATAGCACCACTGAACTCTAGAGAGCGAAGGGTCAATGGAAGCTCTCCTCCAGGTGCGGGATCTGCACGTCCAGTACAACTTAGAAAAAGCTGGACATGTGTCAGCGCTGCGAGGTGTGGACTTCGAAATGACGGCGGGCCAATCCGTCGGAGTGCTGGGTGAATCCGGCTGCGGAAAGAGTACGCTGGCCACCACCATACCGGGGCTGTTGCCGGCGGGAGCCAGCATTACCCGTGGCTCGGTACGGCTTCGCGAACGGGAACTGGTCGGGCTAGAAGAGATGGAACTCCGCTCCATTCGTGGGGCGGAGGTTGAACTCATCCACCAGGAACCCGCGCTAGCGCTCAACCCAGTGCTCCGAATAGGAGCGCAAATCGCCGATATCGTTCGCGCACACATGCCGGGCGATCGCGGCAGCGCCATCCGGCAAACGCAGGAGATGCTGCAACGCGTTGGCCTGCCAGGAGAGCGTTTCTTCCGCGCCTATCCACATCAGCTCAGTGGCGGGCAGCGCCAGCGTGTTGTGATCGCACAGGCATTGGTTTGCCGTCCGCAGCTGGTCCTGGCCGACGAACCGACCAGCTCCCTGGATTCGACCACGCAGTCGGAAATCCTCTCGTTGCTCCAAACTCTGCGACAGGAGATGAGGGTTTCGTTGCTGCTGATCAGCCACGACCCGGCGGTGCTGGCCACGCTCTGCGACCGCGTGCTGGTGATGTATGCGGGAAAAATCGTGGAGCAAGGCCCGTTGTCGGAAGTCTATCGCCGGCCGCGACATCCTTATACACAAGCCCTGCTATCTTTGGTGGCCAGCCGGCAGAGCGGGAACGGAAACGTCAGGCTTCCGGCTATACCCGGACATCCGCCAAACCTGTCGCAGCTCCCTTCGGGCTGCAGCTTCGAGCCACGGTGCGCAGAACGGCTCGGCGCCTGCGCGGTGCGAGAGCCGGAAGAAGTAGAGGAAGGAGAGCGCCGCGTGCGCTGCTTCAAGTATGGCGGCTGATGGCGCCCAGGTGTGCGTCGGGGTGGAACCGCTGTTGCGCGTGGAGCGACTGTCGAAGAGCTATGTACATCGCCACCCGCTGTTGCTGCGGCAGCATCCGGTGACGGCCTTGAACGGAGTGGACCTGGTGGTTGGCCACGGTTGCTTTCTGGCGCTGGTCGGCGAGTCGGGATCTGGGAAGTCCACCCTGGCGCGGTGCCTCGCGTGCCTGGAGCGGCCTTGGTCCGGCAGTGTCTGGTTTCACGGCAAGGACTTGGTTAAGCTTGGCGAGGCCGAACTGCGCCGCACCCGCCCAAAGATACAGCTCATTTTTCAGGATGCCGCCACCGCGCTGAACCCGCGGTTCTCCGCGCTTGACCTGGTCGAGGAGCCACTTCGAATTCAGCACTACGGCAGCGCGCGGGCGCGCCGCCAGAAAGCGTTGGAGGCCATGGCGCAGGTGGGGCTGCCGCCCGATTGCGCCCAGCGCTTCCCCCACCAGTTCAGCGGAGGTCAGCGACAGCGCCTGGCCATCGCGCGCGCTCTGGTGCAGGAGCCTGAGCTGCTGGTGCTGGATGAGGCGCTCTCCGGGCTCGATCTCTCCCTCCAGGCACAGATCATGAACATCCTGTTCGAGCTGCGGCAGCAACACGCCCTGACCTACCTCTACATCTCCCACGACCTCGGGCTGGTGAGGCAGGTGGCGGACGAAGTCGCTGTCATGGACGGCGGACGTGTGGTGGAGCGTGCCAGCGCGGCAGAGCTGTTCCGGTCGCCGCAACAGCCCGTCACGCAAGCCTTGGTGCGGGCCGTACCGGAAATCGCGGGCATTCGCCCCGTCGCTGGGAGTTGGTGATCATGCGCTACCTGGTGCGAAGATTGCTGCATGCCGTTCTGGTGCTGTGGGGTGTGTCCGTGCTCTCGTTTCTGTTCTCGGAGATGGCGCCGGGCGACTATCTAGCCGAGATGCGCATGATGCCACAAATCTCCAAGGAGACGATCGCGGCGCAGCGCGCGCAATACGGCCTGGATCGTCCTTTGCCGATCAAGTATGCGCGCTGGCTTAAGTCCGTAGCCCGAGGCGATCTCGGGTATTCGTTCGCATATAACATGCCGGCGCGCAAGCTGCTGGGCGTGCGGGCGCGCAACACCCTGATGCTCACCTGCACGGCGGTCCTGCTGTCGTGGTTGTTCGCCATCCCGCTCGGCGTCTGGGCTGCCCACCACCAACGCGGCTGGGCGGGACGCGTGTTCGGCGCCGGGACCTCCGTCCTGCTGGCGATCCCGGATTTGCTGCTGGCGCTGGTCTTTTTGATGGTGGCAGTGCGAACGCGGCTGCTACCGCCCGGCGGCATGGTATCCGTGAACTTTGCCGAACTGACTCCGCTGGGAAAACTGCAGGATCTGACGGCGCACATGCTGCTGCCGGTCGTGGTGATTGTGTTGGGAACGCTGCCCATGCTGGTCAGGCACGTGCGCGCGGCCATGCTCGAGGTGCTGGACGCAGCCTTCATCCGCGCCGCCCGTGGACATGGCCTACCCGAGAGATGGGTGCTGTTCCGCTACGCCCTGCCTGCGGCAGCCAACCCACTCATCTCCCTGTTTGGGTTTTCGGTGGCTACCCTGCTCAGCGCATCACTGCTGGTCGAGGTCATCATGAGCTGGCCGGGGCTGGGGCCGATGCTGCTGGAAGCCATCTTCGCCCGCGACCTGTATCTGGTGATTGGTGCGGTGGTGCTTTCCACTCTTTTCCTAGTCGCGGGAAACCTGGTCGCGGACCTGTTGCTCTACGCCGCCGACCCGCGCATACGGACGGGGGAGCCATGAGTCGGGATCGCAAGATGTGGGCCATCGCGGCGGGGCTGGTCGCCCTGCACGCTGCCGCTCTTTTCGCCGGGTTCCTGGCGCCTTACGATTTCGCCACGCAGAACCGGAGCCTCGCGTTTGTGCCACCGCCGCGGCTGCGATTCGTGGATAACGCGGGCCGCGTCCGCCTCCGACCCTTTGTTTACGGCCCCAGGCTGCATCAAGGCAGCTTTACCGAATACGAGGAAGACCGCAGCCGCGAATTTCCCCTCCGCTTTTTCGTCCTAGGGGAGCCTTACAAGATTTTCGGGGTGTGGAACGCGCGGCTTCACCTGTTTGGGATTGACGAACCCGGCCGCATTCTGCTGATGGGTAGCGACGGTTTCGGCCGCGACCTATTCTCGCGCTTGCTCTATGGAAGCCGGATCTCGCTTTTTGCCGGATTGCTGGCGGCGGTGCTGTCATTGGGGATTGGTTTGTTCCTGGGGGCGTTTTCCGGCTTCTACGGCGGGTGGCAGGACGACGCGATCATGCGCGTGTCGGAAGTCTTCCTGGCACTGCCCTGGGTTTATCTGTTACTGGCGCTTCGGGCGTTCCTGCCGCTGCGCTTGAATCCTGCCGGCGCATTCTTCCTGCTGATAGGAGTGATCGGCTTTGTGGGGTGGGCCCGTCCTGCCCGGCTGGTGCGCGGCGTGGTTCTGAGCGCACGCGAGCGTGCCTTCGTGCTCGCCGCGCGAGGTTTCGGCGCGTCCGGTCCCTACCTGTTACGCCGGCACGCCTTGCCGCAGACCTTCGGAATTTTACTGACTCAGGCGGCCCTGCTAGTGCCGCAGTACATCCTCGCCGAAGTGACTCTCTCTTTCCTGGGGCTGGGCGTGGCCGAACCCGTCCCCAGTTGGGGAAACATGCTCGCCGAGTTGCAGCAGTACCATGTGCTCGCCTCCTACTGGTGGATGCTCCTCCCAGGATTTGCGCTGGTACCGGTCTTTCTCGGGTACTATGCCCTAGCGAATCTTCTCCACGAGCGAGTAAAATTCGTTGTCCCCTAAACAAACGAGCCAGGGGGAAAGCTTGCAATCGCTTACTGGGAAGCTGTCTCTAATCGTGCTGTGTGTGGCGGCGTGCGCCGGTTCGGCTCTTTCCGCGGACGAGCAGCCGCTACGGACCAGCCCGGAGGTGGGCCGTCATGGTGGACGCCTGGTGGTAAGCCAGCGAGCCGAGCCCAAGACGCTGAACCCGGTCACCGCCGTGGACAGTGCTTCACGTGATGTCATCCGCCGAATGTCGGCGGACTTGATCCACATCAACCGCCAGAGCTTCCAGACTGAAGCCGCCCTGGCGGAGTCGTGGACGGCCACACCAGACGGCCGGAGCTACACTTTGCGCCTGCGGCGCGGGTTGAAATTCTCCGACGGCAAACCTTTCGACGCCGACGATGTCGTCTTCTCCTTCCAGGTGTACCTCGACGAAAAGGTGCATTCCCCACAGCGCGACCTGCTGGTGGTCGGTGAGAAACCGATCGCCGTCACCAAACTGGACTCGTACACGGTTCGTTTCGAGTTTTCCAAGCCCTACGCCGCCGCCGAACGACTCTTTGACAGCGTGGCCATGCTGCCGCGACATCTGCTGGAACCCGCCTACAAGGAAGGCAAGATCGCACAAGCCTGGGGACTGAGCACAGCTGCAGAGAAGATGGCCGGAATGGGCCCCTTCCGGTTGAAGCAGTACGTTCCTGGAGAGCGCATCACGCTCGAGCGCAATCCCTATTATTGGAAGGTGGATCAGAAGGGCCAACACTTGCCGTACCTCGACGAGGTGACATTCCTCTTCGTGCCTAGCGATGACGCCCAGGTGCTGCGGTTCCAGTCCGGCGAGAGCGACGTGATCAGTCGCTTGAGCGCGGAGAATTATGCCGTGCTGGCGCGTGACCAGCAGGCCCGCGGCTACACGCTCCACGATCTGGGCGCCGGGCTGGAATACAACTTCCTTTTTTTCAATCTCAATGATGACACCGCCGGGCGGCTGCCGGAGGTCGAGCGCAAACAGGCCTGGTTCCGCGACATCAGGTTTCGCCAGGCCGTCTCTGCCGCCCTCGACCGCGAGGCCATCGTGCGGCTGGTGTTTCAAGGCAGGGCTACTCCCTTGTGGGGACCTGTGACGCCGGGAAATAGGCTCTGGGTGGATACCGCGCTGTCCAAACCTCCGCCGTCAATCGCGCACGCTCGCGAGTTGCTGAAGTCGGCGGGATTCTCCTGGAAAGGCGACACGCTGGTGGATGGCTCGGACCGCCCGGTGGAGTTCACCATCATCACCAGCGCCAGCAACAACCAGCGGCGGCAGATGGCCACCATCGTCCAGGAAGACCTGAGGAAACTGGGCATCGAGGTGCAGGTGGTGCCGCTGGAGTTCCGCGCTTATGTGGACCGCATGATGCAGACCCACGACTACGATGCCGCGATTATGGCGATTCAGAGCGGCGATGTGGACCCGACTTCCGACATGAACGTGTGGATTTCCAACGGCGGCACGCACGTTTGGCATCTCGGTGAAAACAAACCCGCGACACCGTGGGAAGTCGAGATCGACCGGCTTATGCAAGAGCAGCTCATCACGCTGGATTACAAGCAACGCAAGCGCATCTTTGACCAGATGCAGGAGATTGTTGCCGAACAACTGCCCATTATTTGCCTGGTGAGTCCGAACATCCTGGTGGGAGCAAAGAACCGGCTGGAAAATTTTCGTCCATCCATCCTGGACCACTACACGCTCTCCAACGTGGAAGAGCTGTTCTGGCGCCAGAAGTAAGGAGACATGCCTTCGGCACCACAGCCGGCACCGGAGGCATTTTCCGCCCAAGGACCGCTTCCCTCCTGGGGCGATACGCGTCTGGTCCGGGAGTGCCTGGCGGGAAACGAGCAAGCGTGGGCCGCGGTCATCGAAAAATACAAGCGATTGATCTACTCGATTCCGCTCAGATACGGCCTTGCGTCGGAAGACGCGGCCGACGTGTTCCAGGCGGTATGCCTGGAGATGTTTGCCGAGTTGGCGAACCTGCGGAAGGCAGAATCTCTCAAGTCCTGGCTCATCAGCGTCACGATCCACAAATGCCTGCACTGGAAAAAACGGCAGCGGGGCGAGGTCGAACTCGACGCGGAAGGGCAGGAGCAACCGGAGGCCGCCACGATTCCCCCGTCACAACTGCTCGAAGAGTTGGAGCGGGAACAATCGGTGCGCGAGGCCATCAGCCGCCTGCCGGCCCGCTGCGCAGAGATGATCCGCCTGCTTTTTTATGAGCAGCCGCCGCTGCCTTACGTGGAGGTTGCGCGCCGCTTGGGATTGGCAACCGGATCCATCGGCTTCATCCGCGGGCGGTGCCTGAAGCGGCTCAAGAAGCTGCTCGAGGAGGGGGGGCTGTGATGAGCAGCTCGCGCCTGTCGGCCTCCCCAAAGCTGGACTGGATCGCCGAATTGTCACGGCTGGAAGACCCGTCTGCCCGCCGCAAACTCCTTCGGGAAAATCGCGCGCAGTATTCGCCCGAACTGGTGGACCGACTGTATGACGAGGTCGTTAGCCTTTCGCGCGTCGAGCTGCGGCGTGCTGCTTACGTTGCCCACGCGGCAATGTCAGTAGCCAATAGGTTGAAGGACAAAGGTGCGCTCGCCCAGGCGTCGCGAGCGGTCGGGCACATCCTGCTGCTGAGCGGCAAGTACAAGGAGTCCTTGCAGCGCTACCAAAAGGCGCTGAGGATTTTCCAGCAACTTGCGCGGGAACTGGATGCGGCAAGAACCGCCAGCGGCGGCATGCTCCAGACGCTGATCTACCTAGGCCAGTATTCCCGCGCTTTCCTACTGGCCGCCAGGGCGCGGAAGATCTTTCGGCGGTACGGGGACCGTCTGCGGCTGGCGAGGCTCGACAGCAACCAGGGCAACGTGCTCTACCGCCAGGACCGTTTCCAGGAAGCACTGAAGCTCTACCAGCGCGCTTACGCCTATTTCCAGAAAGCGGGGGAGGCCCAGGACGTGGCCATTGTCCTGCGCAACATGGCGGTCTGTTACATCAGCCTCAACCGGTTCGCGGAAGCGCTGAAGATTTATCGCGAGGCTCGCCGCTACTGCGAGCGTCACCGCTTGCCCCTGCTGGTGGCCGAGGCGGATTACAACATCGCCTACCTGCATTTCTTGCGCGGCGAGTACACGACTGCCATTGCCCTTTACGAAGCTACGCGCGAGCTGTGCAAGCAACTTGGGGATCCCTATCACCGCGCGCTTTGCGACCTCGACCAGTCAGAGATGTACCTAGAACTGAATCTGAGCGAGAGCGGGGCGGAGCTGGCGCAGTCCGCGTACGCCGGTTTCCATGAGCTGCGCATGAATTATGAGGCAGCCAAAGCCTTGACCTTCCTGGCGATCGTGGCCAGCCACCAGGGAAAAGCGGCGCACTCCCTGCAGCGCTTTGACGAAGCCCGGCAGCTCTTCGTCCGCGAGGGAAACCGGCTATGGCCGGCGTTGATAGACCTCTACAAGGCCCTTCTCCTGTACCAGGAGGAAAAACTCGACGAGTCGCGTCGCCTTGCCCGCTCCGCCCTGGGCTTCTTCGCCACTTCCTCGCTTCCGGCCAAAGCGGCAGTCTGCGAACTGCTTCTGGCCAAGCTTGATCTCCAGGCGGAGGAGCCAAAGGCGGCGCAGAAGCATTGTCTTTCCGCGCTGCGTCGCCTCAAGAACGCCGAAGCGCCCGCTGTCGAGTACCAGGCGTATTTCGTGCTTGGGCAGGTGAAAGAGGCGTTGAAGGATTTGAGAGGCGCGGTCCGGGCGTACCGGCAGTCGCATAGCACGTTGGAAGACTTGCGATGCCATCTGCTCGGAGAGGAGCTGAAGATCGCCTTTCTCAAGGACAAGCTCGCGGTCTACGAGAGCCTGACCTGGATCACTCTACTCACCCGCCCGGGAGCAAGGGGCGCTGCCGAAGCTTTTGCCTATGTGGAACAGGCGAAATCCCGCAGCTTAGCTGACCTGATCGCATTCCGCGCTCACGCCATGCAGCCACGCGCGCGACGCAGTGCGGACCTGGGAGACCGGGTGAGCGATTTGCGCGACAAGCTCAATTGGACATATCACCAGATCGTGTTGGAAGGACTACGAGCGGAGCAAGGCTCACGGGCGCGCATTCAGCGCTTGCGGCGCCAGACCCGCGCCTACGGGGATGGAATGGCGCGTGCCCTCGCCCGGATTAGCAACTCCGACCGCGAATTTGTCGAACTGCAGAGCGCGGGCATTGTCGGGCTCGACGCGATCCGCTCCTCTCTTCCCGAGGATGCTCTGTTACTGGAGTACTACCACGCGCGCGGCGTGTTCTATGTGTGGCTGGTGAGAAAAGACGCCGTGGAGGTGGTGCCGCTCGTCCCGGCCGAGGAGGTCCGCGACCACCTACATCTGCTTCAGTTCCAGCTTGCGAAGTTCCGCTTGGGTCGAGAGTATGCCAATACGTTTGGTCCTGCCTTGCAGGCCGCAGCCTCTTTCCACCTCGAAGAGCTCTACCGCGACCTGGTGGCGCCCATACGCGACCGGCTGGACGCCAGGCACCTGGTAATCGTCCCGCACGGGTTCCTGCATCACCTCCCTTTTCATGCGCTCTTCGACGGCGAAAAGTGGCTCTGTGACGAGTTCTCGATCTCGTATGCGCCCAGCTCCAGCGTGTTTCATTTGTGCACTGCGAAGCGATGGCGTGCGCCCGAGCGCTCGTTGGTGCTCGGAATTCCCGACCCTTTGGCGCCTTACATCCGGCAAGAGGCGGAGTTCGTGGCCTCCGTCCTGCCCAATCCGAGGCTGTTTCTTGGCGAGGAAGCCAGCGAGGACCGGCTGCGCGCCTACGGGCCGGTTAGCCGGTTTATCCACATCGCCACCCACGGCTTGTTCAGGCGCGATAACCCCATGTTCTCATCCATACGGTTGGGCAAATCGCAACTGAGGCTGTTGGACCTGTACCAGCTGCGGTTATCTGCCGAACTGGTTACGCTCAGCGGCTGCGGCACCGGCCTGAACGTAGTGGTGGGCGGCGACGAGCTTCTCGGCCTTGCACGCGGCCTGCTCTACGCCGGGGCACAGACGGTGCTGGCCACCCTCTGGGATGCAAACGACGAAAGTACGGCCATGTTCATGAAGTGCTTCTATGAAGGGTTGGCCTCGACCGCCAACAAGGCCGTTGCCCTGCAACATGCGATGCGCAGCCTGCGTGCCACTTACCCTCACCCCTACCATTGGGCGCCGTTCGTCCTGATCGGAAAATTCTCTTAGAGCACGCCTGTCTCGTTGACGGTCTTTTGGAGCTTATCGGAATCAGTTGCGAATTCTGGTTGACCGGCTTCGACAATCGTCATGAAGGCTTCTCCTGACCCGGATGCTCTTGTTCCTCAACAACCCTTCGTCCGTATCCAATCAATTTTACAACAGTAACTACTGGGTAGAGTGTCGCAAGCGGCGCGAAACGGCATTACGGCAGGGTCGTACCATACCAGAAGAGCACTACGGCGATGCAAGTTGGAATGCAAGTATCAGACGGGGCGCCACGAAAGTGTGCGTCGATCCCAACGGGGAGCTGGTGAGCACCGCCCGCTCCATCGGGATATGCTTCGGAGACCCAGAGCCGGCTCTGAGACGCCGCGCGGGACTGAGTCCCAGAAAAGAAAAAAGAGACGCAGCCGAGCTACGTCTCTCCAGGAAGACCCGCGTTGTTTCATAACGAACGCAAGAAGTTGAGCAGATCCTGCTTCTGCTGTTCGGTGAGAAGCTCCACCGTGAGCTCCCTCGCTTGCCAGCAGAAGTCCCACCCCGCTACGTGAGTCTAGAACTTCTTGGCGTCTTTGACGTGCGGCGCGGTCAGCAGTTTGTCTTTAGCCGCCGGATCAAATTGATTGCAGAAACTCACCGGCAAAACTGCAAGGCGTGCCGTCGGCTTTGCCGGTGATACGGACAACATAGCTCATCGCGACCCCACTTACAGTGACCGCAGAAAGTTGATCAAGTCCTGCTGGTTGGTAGGACTAGAGAAGTTGAACAGATCAATCACCCGGTTAGCTTCCGAGCCTTGGCTTTTGTGCGCCTGGATTGCCTGCACCAGGTCGCTTGTCCGCCCATCATGCAGGAAGAACACCCTTTGCCCCACACCCCACAATGGCGAAGATCGGAACTCATCGGGGCCAGCAAGTCCCTGCGAGATGCCGTCTGCCAGTCCCGCGCCCATGTGATGCAGCATCAGGTCAGAGAACAAGTTGGCCTGTACATTAGCCAACGCAGCGGGAGCGAAGGCCGAGACTGGGGTAGTGGTCATAGAAGGAGTGTGGCACAGAGCACATCCAACCTTAGCGAACTGCACAGCGCCATTCTGGATGGATGCTGAACAGCCCGTGCCCGTACAAGCTGGAGTGGGTTGGTCAAGGAACCGCATGAATGTGGCGAAGGAATCATCATCACTTGGTACCAATTGTGGAGGATTGGAATTTGGTAAGTAATTGGTGAAATCCTCTGGTAAGCCCGCACCGCCTGGCTGTGAATTGAATACGCAAGTGGCTGGAGGTGGAACTCCGCCAAAGCCCCGCTTCTGCGGGAACATCATGTTAGTTTCGCCGACTTCCACGCTGTAAGCCTCTTGGGCAAACATGAGGAGCGACTTGTTCTGGGCCTTCCAGCCAAACTTGGTGATGGTGCCGTCATTGCCGCTGCGATTGGGGCGGCCATTAAATTCCCAAGATGGCACGAGCTGCTGCGGTCGCTGCGTGACTGTTTAAGATCGTAGCATCGTCGATGGCATCGACCAGACCGCCGCCAAACACTGGCGTAGGTATTCTTAGGCTGAGGTTATGCGAGGCATTCGCCTTGTTGAAGTTTTCCTGTGGCACAGCCAGGTGCGTCGGCTCGCCCAGCGATGGTGAATAAGTCGTGTACTCCTCCGTCAGGATTGTCACGATCAACGGTGCCGTTACGGTTGTAGAAGAATTGGAACCGAGCCTCACGTATTGGGCCGTTGGCCAATACAAAGAAAGGAGGTGTGTCTGTAGCACCGTTTAGAGAGGCTAAAGCGACCTGAGGGTTTCCGACTGTGGTGACACTTCCTCCCAGCGGAGTCACTACGAAGGGGAAAGCTGTCGCTGACGGACTGGTTCCGCCTATTGCTGGTTGGGAGTGGCACATACCACACGAGTTCCCGTTGAATGTGGGGCCCAACCCGTTGACTACCGCTTCGGGACTGACGAAGCGGGCAGCGGCGTTGTTGAAGAAAGTTGTTTCATCGGTGCCCGTGCCAGTACTCAAACCAGCAACCGGACAACCCGTACCTACGATGGTTACACCGTTGACTACGCAAGGCGTGCCCGTAGTACCAACACGCGGTCCAGGATCAACCGCAGGACTGGGGCCGGCAGAAAGTTGGAACGCCAAAAACGTCAACACCAACAGGAATAACACACTTAAACTGAACGGCTTCATTTTGCATCTCCTTAGCTTCAGTTGGCAACATTTCGCGGGTAAGCTCCGCCGCATTTCGCTTGAGCTAGGACAAAGCGGCGCTTCCCCGGCAGCCGGACGAGGTGGCAAGCCTTGCGTCGGTGAGAGGTGGGTCGCCTCGGGAATGGAACTAGGGTGAAGCGGAATCGCCGAGCCGTGAAGGTTCCGTTGGTGCCGAGGTGGACAGCAATAGGCACGGGGCTCGGGCCGGTCAAATGGACAGTGAGCTGGGCATTGGCCGGTGGGGCATCATCTGGCCTCGACCAGAATCGCGCCGGTTCAGGAGGCGAGCGGCCCTATACGTCGGCCATCGGCGCGCTTGTCCGGAGATCTGCGCGATCTCCCAGCCGCGGCGTGAGACGTACTCCCGCATTTCCGAGAGTTGCAGCTCGGGATCGTGCTGGCCGTTGGCTGTGCTGACCCTGAGGTAGAGGGCTGTCCGGCTATTGGGAGTGTTGCTGTTGAGGTGTTGTGGCGCCAGCGGTAGGTTGTTGTGCAGCCATGTTGCCTTCCGTGGTAGGCGACTTGGTTAGGGCTGAATGTGTGTTGGCAAGCACTCGCTCGGCCCGCTTTTACAGCAACTTCTGGACACGTGTCCAAAAGTTCGGTGGAGGTATTGGTCCGGGAAAAGGGTCGGTATGCCTCTCGCGGCATCTGAGCGGCAGAGCGGCGAGTTCGAGGTAACGGCGTGCGAAAGGCCTTCGTACATGATCAAGCCATACGACAGAGTCCGCCTGCCGTCCCGGTCGAGACTCTAGTCAGGCAATAGCGTCGAGCAGAAAGTAGGACAATAATTCCTCTAAGCAAACAGGGAGGTAATACTTGCCTGCCTCATTCAGGATTCGTGGTCCATTCCAAGTGCCGCTGGACCAGAACGTGAACAGCAAGTGGATTAAAGATGGTTGTCCGGAGTTTTGGTCAAGTCCAGGAGCAGAAAATTTTGCCCGTCAGTGTGGGTGCTATGTATTTGCAATGCGTGCAGGTAAGGGGTTCCGGCCGATTTACGTTGGGAGAGCCACGAAGAGTTTCAAACAGGAGTGTTTTGCTTCCCACAAGATCTCGTGTCACTACGGCCCAGCATTGTTGAACGCAGGAAAAGGTACACCTATTCTATTTCTCGTCGTGCTGGAACGAACTAAGGGGAAAGTGAACAAGAGTGCAATCAAGAAGGTTGAATCCTTTCTCATACAAAACGCCATGAAGAAGAACCCCTACCTCAGCAACATCAAAGGCAAGAAGAGTGAGCACTGGTCTATCGATGGCGTCATTCGCAGCGGAAAGGGGAAAGTCTCATCCGCGGCAAAATTGTTCAAGGGTGCGTTGGGCCTCTGAACGATGTTGATTCGAATGATCATCCTTGTGCAGTGACATCGCAAATGGCCTGAGCGGCCCAGCAGAATCCCGTACCGCGTATTTCCGCGTACTTAGGCAGTCCCGGTCGTCGCATCCAGTGGTCGGCTGGTCCAGCATTGCGCTGAGCACGTGCTCATGGGCGGCGATCCGGGGGTTGGCCGTAAGGAGTCCCGCTGACGATGAAGGTGCCTCTCTCGGCATCTGAGCGGCAGAGCGGGTATTTCTAGGTCCTGTGCCAGACCCTCTACACGCGACCCAACCGCAGGGCATGGTTCGCCACCCGTGCAGGTTGAGGACCTCTCGGGTGGATTCTCCAAGCTCCCGGCGCTGGCGGAACCGCAAAACGGGCTGATCTGCGATGACCGTTCCTGCCATCACTTGCCATCAAACCCAAGAGTTTTTCGACCGTCGCCCGCTGCTGCTCGAGGTCCGACTCACGCCTTCGCATGCTTCCTGAACTGTTTTTCACGCCGCTGCTTTTCACCGCCGACAGCCTTTAGAGTCCGGTCGGCGTACTGAACAGCATGCCGGTCGATTGAGGAATCGTCATTAATTCTCTGGAAAAGGGTCTCATATTGGACCAAGTCCAACAAATCAGAAGCGCTGAGACGGAGCTGCTTCAGGAGCATCGAATCCAAGAAGCTGGACGGGTCTTTTTTCGCAATGCGCAGTTCGTCACTGAAATCATATTTTGGACGGATCTTTGAACCCAGGATTGTCAACGCAGCACGGACAGATCCGGGCAGATCCTTGCGTGAAAGAAGCCACATTAAGGGAATGGCAACTTGCATCCACCTCTTCTCGCCGAAGGCACTAAAAAGGATCTGGATGGAGTGTTGACACGAATCTGGGGCAGTAACGATGCCACGGCAAATTGCTGCGAGCACGTTACCCTCGATTTGTTTGGGGACTCCACGTGAAGGAATCTGTTCCCGCTCGCTTGCGAGCTTAAGAACATCAGTTACGACAGTGCGGACATTAAAAGGCAGAGGCAGCTCGCCACCAAGAATTGCTGTGGCACCGAGCAGGCCAGAGCCGTCTAATACCTCGCTAGCACAACTGGCCACCACAGGAGCCAAAGGTGCTGAACTTTGCCACTCACTCAGGGCCAGAGTATCTCGACGCTCGAACGCTGCACAGATGTGCTCGGCCGCGCACACAACGGTGAGTGCCTCTTGACGAAAACTAAGTTCCCCCTCGTCTGCGCGATGGATCCAGGACATCGTGCGGAATGCGTCAACCGCTTCCGCAGGGCTTCCTCCGGGTTCAACAGCGCGAGTAATCACCGCTTCGAGTTGTGATGGCACAATTGTCGTGGAACTTCTGGCCACCATACCAAATGCGACGCTCCGCAGAATGCGTTGGAATAGCTCGAAATCGAGTGCGCCATGACGGTGTCGTTTCGTCTGCTCGCGTTTGAGCAACTGTTCCACAAGATGACTTAGAAACTGCGCTCGCTGGCCCTTGCGAGGCAGTGATCCAAGGCTCGCGGTGCCATGCTCCTCCACGAGGTCCGCGACAAACGAAATGATCAGCGGATCTTCGAGAAAGGATGCCAGCGACACTTGATGGAGTCCGCTCCGAACCGCCTTTCCGCCATCAACTCCAAGCCGCGCATCCAGAAAACAGTTGACCTGTTCTTGTCGCAGACCCAGTATTTTGGCAACCACTGTACGCTTTTGGCCAGTGGCGAAATCGACATCTGCCAGCATCCCAAGCTTGGAGATCATTTCGTCGAGTTTGGGAAAGTAAGAGCTGCGTACCAGATAAATTGCCGCCCGCCGGTTACCGATGCCGCGAAGAAGTTCGATCGCTTCAAGACGCCCGGCGGCTGTATGCGGACGCGCCATTTCGTCGACACCATCGAACACCAAGTGGATCGTGTCCTCCAACACCTGCGTGATTAGCCCATCGACACATTCGTGAGGTAATCGGTATCTTGCTAGCTGGCTTTTGATGCACTCGTCTCGTCGCGATCGGATATCTATGTTGTTTACGTCCACGTACAGCACTTTTGGTACGCCGGTATTCCCACGCAAGTATTCATGGCACAGTTCGGCGACCAGTTCTTTTGCGGTCGTCGTCTTACCGCCGCCGAAATCACCGTGAACGAGAATCGCTGCCCGCTCTGATGTTTCAAGCTGCTTCTCAAGAAAACTGAGAAGCGAACGATGATCTTCTGCATTCGGACCAGACAGGGAAATCTGATAATCGAGATCTATGATGAAGGGAAGGTGGCGAGCTGACCTTTCCTTTTCCCAGTGCTGCAGAAACGCACGACATAAGTTTGCATAGGCGTCGTTTACGAAATAAATCTCATCGAGCGGCAGACAACGTACCCCGCTCCGTGTCGATAGCTCTTTGGCGGCAAGCGAAAAGCGTGGGCCAATAAGAGTTCTTCCGAATGTAGGCTGCTCGTTATCCGCAACGAGCGTTTGAACTGCGTCCGGACCAACCGGTTCAAAGCCGGGATAAGCATGAACTAAAACGGGAGCCACGTTGGTGCCAAACTCATCAGTGATGGCACTGTCGTAAACCAGACGTACATACTTACCCGTGTCTCTCAGGGCGGTGTGAGTTGGAAATCGCTTCGCTAGAACGCTAACCAGGGTTGTTGCATTCTTTTCGTAGCGACAGTCTAGGAACCAGCTCTCCCAGTCCTGCATCCTGGCCACGTCGCGGTCGGTAGCGTGGATGCTGCTGCTGCCGTATCGGCAAACAATCTCACCAGCTGCGAGCACGTCCGGAGCTCCGCGTAGAGGCTTTGACAACACGTGAGGGCCTTCATATTGAAGGGGTATGGTGACATACGGCGTCGGTTTCCCACCTAAGACAAAATATGCGTCAACGAATACTTCGCGGAGCTTTGTGTAGTGCTGGATAAGATTGTAAATCGTCTCCGGGGCGGGGAAAGTGCCCTGTACTCCGCGATGCTCAAATGTCTTGAGCGCTTTGTCTTCCTGCACACCAAAAATGATGTACGCGTCTGTACGACGTGGAGTGTTTGCAAATGCAAGTATGTGCTTAAGAAGCTTAGCGCAGTCGCCTGGACTCGATCCGAGGTCGCTTTTAAAATCGGTGTGGGAGCCCTCCCACCCCCCTTGCGAGTTGGCCAGCTGAATGCGTTGCGAGACTTCCTCTCGATACACCTCAATCGGTGACGACATTGGCTACTCTCAATGGCAAGCGTGATAAAAAATTCGTACCTACGTGCCGAACCGATGCCAATCAATATCTTTGCTGCAGGGACTCAGCCGCCGCTGCAATCAGAAGTCACCCAAGTACCATCGGGGAAACTTGCCTTACTGGGTTTGCAGTAGCGATCGAACCTCTTGATCGCAGAACTTGTCCTATCGTGAGGCGGAGAGATTTTCTGTCTGCGGGACGAGAATGTCAAGGGAGTCTTGGGGCTTGTTCTGTTTTGAGAACAAAGCGGAAAACGGGCCTGGGGTCTAAGGGTGAGTCAGGAATTCGGAGGCAGAGGACCAGCGGTTTCACTGGAGCCTTACCGCGGAGAACTCGCCATCAAGTTGCCATGAAAACTGAGGTTTTTCGGGCCCGTTCTTGGGCCTACCGATGCGGGAAAAGCTTGATGGGCAAAGGGCTTTAGGTTTCTGACCTCAAACTTGACACGGTAGAGGTCTGGGAGTTCGGGAGTCGCCATCGCGCTCGCGCTACCTCGGCCAAGCCTCACATGCAGTGGTTAGGGTCCCCGCAGAGGATGAGGGTGCCTCTCGCGGCATCTGAGCAACAGAGCGGGTGATTCTACGGGCAATCCCACGCGGCAATACGCATGGTCGGCTCCCGCGTCCGGAACAGCCCAAGAGATCGCGCCAGCCAGGTAGGACAACACTCGTGAACGGTCAGGGACGAAGACCAGAGGTCATACGCCCTTATTCTGCGACTGCTGGCTGCGAAGGAAGGCTTTCAACGTCAATGCTGATCCCGAAAACTCCGGGTTTGACCTGAATCACTTGCGAGGCCGCGGATATCGCACTTTCACGCAGAGCGCTGCGAACAATCTCGAACGGGTCCGAAACTTCAGTTCTGACAGCATCGCTGATTTTCTCGAGTAGAGACCGGATTTTTGCGGCATCTTGATTGCCACGCCCAAAGTGGAACAGAACCCAGGGGTGATTTTGAGGATCAAACTCGTCAAAATCCCTATCAATCATGAGCATCGCCGGCGTGTTTCTGAGTAATTCGAGTTCCCTTTCCGACCATCGCTTATCGAGAATGCTCTTGCGGGTCGCGGCGACATCGCCTGCAAATGGCTTTACGACTGCTCCAAAGTTCGCCATATTACGGGCGAACCGTTCAAGTTCCTGAGTTACCTCGTTAGAAAATCCAGCTTGAGCTTCAATGTAGTCTTCGAACAGCAGGAAGAAGAGACACCGAAGCCCGTGTCGTGTGGTACCAAGATATCTATGCGTTATCCACATCCTCATAGCCTCATGTGACGGTTAGGCGGGTCGCTGCGCTTTCTTTGTCGTTGAATGGCTCTCGCGTCCTCCTCGGCGCCATTCCCGCAGCGCAGGCGCGGTTCGGGCCGCGATCGACACATTGCAGAGGGGGCGCCAGCGTCGGACTCATCGCTCCATGTTGCAATCGAGGATAAGCAGATTCTTGGACCTACTCTCGTGAAAGTTTCAAGTTAAGTCGCTCGCTCCACACGCCGCGGGTCTCGGCGTCTACCGTCTGAGCTAGCACCTGCAAAAACTCAAAGAGTTGTTCGTGCCCCTGCCATTGGTGTCGCACCAATGCTGAGGCGGCAGCGATTGTTAACGGTGTTCCAACTTGGAGGAAAACGACCAAAACACTCTCCGCCTGGGCGGTTAGCCGTCCCGAGTCAGGGCGAACATCTTCCCGCAAATCCTTCACCGGGATTGCAGTCGCTTTGTTCATGATCTTTGCCAAGAATCGATTCGGGAAATCTGTCAAGGTTACATTGGCTCTCGGTTGCAGTTCGGAGCGAAACGTCGCGAGATCAACAATGGCACACCTAGCCGGTACACTCGACCATTCGTCAAACAGCTCCAAAAGCAGCTCTTCTGGCATGGCGATCTGCCTCGACCTTGCCCATCGGATAAGCCAGAGCCATCCGTTTGAGGTCAGCGCGTCCTTGTCCCGCAATCCCTCTATTTCCTTTCGTAAGGCGGCCTCAAAGCCATCCGTCCCAAGGAGGCTGGCGAATCGAAGAGAATACTCCTCGTTCGTCGCGAACCCATAAGCCGGGTTCGCCATTCGGTCTCACTGCTGTCCAAATTAGCCGGAATCGTAGCGCGGGGATGAAGGAAATCGCGGCATTTTAGGCTTGTGGTAGCGGTTCACGGGTTGAGGTTGGCCTGTCTGCTGTCC
>Ga0209517_10003070_pt1 | contig 22928 bp, 15 predicted proteins | sample PeaSoiMetSII2010_FD_187695 | JGI IMG/M metagenome (GOLD analysis project Ga0209517, IMG submission 187695) | Peat soil microbial communities from Weissenstadt, Germany - SII-2010 (SPAdes) (version 2) | ecosystem: Environmental > Terrestrial > Soil > Wetlands > Peat | place: Germany...
ACGGTGTCGGTGCCAATGCCCGCAATCGCGAAATTGGCAGCCACACCCGCGCCGGTACCACCACTCGACCCGCCAGGCGTGCGGGTTAGGTCATAGGGATTGAGGGTCTGCCCTTGGATCGAGCTAATCGTTTCACCCCAGATCGCGAACTCGTGCAGGTTGACCTTAGCCAGGATGATTGCGCCCGCGCGGCGCAATTTCTGGGTAATGGCCGCATTGGTGACGGGAGTGTAGCCCGCCAGGCTGAGCGAGCCGCCCGTGGTCGGCATGTCATTGGTGTTGACATTGTCTTTCAGCAGCACTGGGATTCCATGGAGCGGGCCGACGAACTTCCTGGTCCTGCGGAAATGTTCATCGAGCGCGGCCGCCTCTTCCAAGGCCCGAGGATTGAGAAAAATGACCACATTGAGCTTCGGGCCCGCCTGGTCGCAGGCCCGGATGCGCTCCAGATAGGCCTGCACCAACCTTACGGATGTGAGAGCGCCGGACTTGTACGCCGCGTGCACATCGCTGATCGTGGCCTCATCGAGATGAAATGGTTTGACTGAATTCCGCGCACCAGCGCCGTTCGCCGTCAACATGACCGTCCCAAACATCAAAAGGCACATGAATTTCATATGAACTCCCATCGCGGGTAATTCTTAATCCAACCCGGCTGGATACCCTCTCTCTTCATTTTGCTTAATGACTGTTTGGGTGCAAAAGCTGGGTGCATCACAGAATCCAAAGGCACCTAATTTAGGCTTTCCGAAGGGCTTTCTTGATTCGCTCGGGAGTCATGGGCAACTGAAGCACGCGGGCGCCCGTGGCGTCGTAGATTGCATTCGCAATGACTGCACCCATCACAATGATGGCCGGCTCACCGCCGCCTTGCGACGCCGCTTTTGATTCAATGAAGCCGGTTTCGATTTTCGGCACCCAGGAGAAGCGCGTAATCTCGTATGTGTCGAAGTTCTTATCCAAGACTGCTCCGTTTTTGAAACGAACCTCTTCGCTGAGCGCATAACCCATGCCCATTGTGATGCACCCTTCCATCTGTATTCTTGCGCCCTCCGGGTTCACGACCACGCCCATGTCTTGAATGCTGACCACGCGTTTCACCCGAACGGCGCCCCTTTCGACGTCAACTGCGGCTTCGGCGATCGTGGCGACATAAGTACCAGCATCTATGCCGAGAGCCACACCGTAGCCCCGCTTGCTTGGACCCTTCGCTGGTGTCCAACCGAATCGTTCTGCGGCAGCTTTGAGAACGGCAATCAGATGGGGGTCGGTCAGGTGCTGAAGGCGGAATTCAACTGGATCAATCCCAGCCGCTGCTGCCATCATCTCAATTTGTGATTCGCGGGCAAAGGTGTTCGTGTTGTTGGCCGGGGCGCGCCAGGGTCCGGTGGCGAAGGGATGAGCGGCCGGTCCTCCTGGAGCGGCATCACGCGACACCGTGCGGTGATGGGGAATGGTATAGAACTGTTGCGAGCCTCGTTCGCCCGCACAGGCCACGTCATAATCCCAAAACGCTATTTTCCCCGACGCATCAATGCCGGAATTGATTCTGACCACCGCCGCTGGCCGGAAGGTGTCGTAATAGAATTCCTCCTCGCGATTGGCCATCACTTGTACGGGTTTGCCCACGGCTTTGGCTAGGCGGGCGGCGTCGAGCGCCTGCAGATGGCGTGTTTTTCCGCCGAAACCGCCACCGACAAACGGGACAATAACACGGACGTTTTTGGCTTCAAGACCAATGGCACGGGCAATCTGCTCCTGCAGAGCGAAAGGAGTCTGGGTTGAAGCCCAAACAGTGGCTTTGTCGCCTTCGATTTTGGCGAGTGCGGTGTGGGTTTCGATCGGTGCGTGAGCGACATAGCTGTTCAGGTAGGTCGTCTCGAATTTCTTCTCCGCCAGCTTTCTGCCGTCTTCGAGATTGCCTCCTTCAGCCACGACCCGCGACGCCGAAGACACCTTGAGCATGTGGTCAAAGATATTCTTGTCACTGAGGTCGGAAGGCGAAGGCTCAAAAGCGACTTTAATTTTCGCCAGCGCGGCTTCCGCCATATCCGGCAACTCATGCAACACGGCGACTAAGTCACCGTCCCGAACGATCTGGATGCCGGCGACTTGTTTGCACGGCTCAGTGTCCACGGTTTTCAACTTCGCCCCATGGGCTGGCGGCTTCAGTACCTTGGCATAGAGCATTGCGGGCAGGCGGATATCGCCGGCGAATTGGGCCTTGCCCGTGACCTTTTCCCGAGCATCCCGATGCATTTGCGCTTTGCCCATCACCTTAAACTCGGATGGATCTTTCAAGACTGGCTTGGCTGTGAGGTGCCTTTCAATTTCTTGCCCTTTGGCCAACTGGCCGTAAGCGATCCGGCGCTCCTTGTTTTGTCGGTCAATTACCATTCCATCCTTGGCCAGCAACTGCGCCTGGGGAACTTTGAGGGATTCAGCAGCCAGCTCCAACAACACACCTTTTGCTTCGGCAGCCGCGTCCCGAAGCGTTGGGCCAAAACTACGTGTGGACAAAGACCCAAAGGTTCCGCCGTCCCATGGACAAAGGGCGGTATCTCCCATGACGATGTCCACGGAATCTAGAGGCACTTCCAGCTCTTCGGCGAGCATCTGAGGCAACGAGGTCATCGTCCCCTGGCCCATCTCAATCTTGCCTGTGAAACAAGTCACTCGGCCGTCTTCACCGATTCTCAGAAAGGCGTTGAAGTCGGAAGGCAAGCTGCCACGCGCTCCGCGCTCCCGGCTCGCGCCCTGAGCGACCCCGAACTCACCCAGCACCACAATGACGATGCCGCCACCAAGAAGCTTGATAAATTCGCGCCTGCTGGGGGACGGAAGAAGTTCAATATTGTCCTTGAAGTCCAGCGCGAGAAAATCCTCGTGGTTTTCCGCTTTCATGTTTAACGGGCTCCCTTCATTTCAGCGGCGGCGGTCTGGATGGCGTCGATAATTCGGGTGTGCGCGCCGCACCGGCACAACATTTCATCCATGCTTTGTATGATTTGCTCTCTGGATGGATGCGGGGTTGCGTTCAGCAGGCTGTAGGCGGAAAGAATTATGCCAGGAGTGCAGAATCCGCACTGCAGCGCGTCGTGTTCCACAAACGCCTTCTGCAACGGATGAAGCTGCCCATCTTTAGCCAGGCCTTCGATGGTGACAACTTCCTTGTTGCGGACATCTCTTGCGGTCAAAAGGCAGGAACGAACCGCGACTTTGTCCACCAGCACAGTGCAGGCGCCGCAATGCCCTTCGCCGCAGCCAAATTTGGCACCGGTCAAGCCCAAATCGGTTCGCAGAATCCAGAGGAGCACGCGGTTTGCGTCCACATTCAGACGGACTGGTTTGTCATTGAGTCTGAAGGAAATCGTGTCGGACATGATGTCCACCTCAATGGCGGATCCTGCCTTTCTAAGCATACTCGGATTCGTGTCGGCTACAGCAATTGACCGTACATTTTGCCTCGACCGGGTTGATCTTTGAAAGCGCCAACCTCCGCCTAAAGTACATCGCGCGACGCACCGGCCAGAGCGTGCCTGATACCCTGGCCCGCAACCCAGGAATCAATCTTAGAAAGGAAAAGGGTTACCGCAAGTAACGAAGCAGGGCTCCCGCCTTTCCCTCGACCGTGAGCCTCTCGCCTAATACAAGCAAAGACTCGCAAAGTCAATCAATTTTGGAGTGTCAGGAGAGGCCCAAAAGACGCTTAGAGCTACTCGCGCGTTTCGGAGTAACGCCGAGGAGGTGGAAGAATCACCGATCCGCTAAGGGCGATCGAGAATGTCTGCTCTGCGGATTTACCGTCAAGGCCCTCAGCCGTGAACCGCACCGTGTAGTTTCCGGCTGCAGTATACGCATGAGTCAGGATTGCGCCGTCGGCGACGACTCCATCGCCGAAGTCCCAATGATAAGCGAGTGCGGGAACTCCGTCTTTAGACACTACGCTGGAGAACGTAATCTCTTTCCCAATTTTCGCCTGAGTCGGGACCTGGAAGACAATCGAGGGCGCGGCCACCGGGATTGAAGTGTCAATGATTTTGACCAGCTTGACTGAGTGTGCGGGTTGATCGTCCAAGCGGAGCGTTTCGCGGGTCATCGCCAACGGCTGATCGGGCGAGAACGAGTCAAGTAAGGTGTACGAATGCCCTGCAGTGAGGTTCAAGTCGGACAGAGTGAAAGTGTGAGAACTCGGCCGCTCCGTCCAGTTGAAAACTGCCAGCATCGACTGATGGCGATCTTCGCGCATCAAAAAGACGCTCGGTTGCTCATCCTTATCTGTGTAGGTCATGAGATCCAGAGGCACGGCAGCCTGCCCCAGTTTTACCATGGCCAACAAATCAGGATTCTTGACCAACGCCAGGCGTTCCGGATCGCTCCCCATGGTTGGGAGGTCGTCGCCAATTTCGAACATTCCACCAGAAACCGCCGCCAGCGCTATCGACACCTGGGCTTCATTCAATGTAGCCGGAGCTTCAATTGTCCGCTCTTCCAGGAGTTGCCGGGAAACCGTAAACGCATCCGGGTCTGTGATGAAAAAGTTGCGATGCATGTAATAGCGCGCCGCGATGCCCGGCCCCGCTTCCTTGCTGCGGAGAAACGTATGACCCGTATCCTGGGATATACGGCCCTCATCCACCAGACCAACCGGGTTCAACATCGGACTCCCATCTTTGTCGAGAAGCACATCCTCGCCGACAGTCTTGCGGATAATCTCCAGTCCGATTCGCTGCGCTTCGAGTGCCGTTGTGTTCGGGCGATGGTAATAGCCCTCGATTGCCGTATTGTCCATGAAGTCGAGCTTGATGTAGCGCGCACCCCACTCCCGGACCAGCGTGCGATAAGTCTGCCGAAGATATTCCTGGGCATCTGGGTGAGTCACATCCAAGACGAACAGGCGTTCGCCTTGCACCTCTTCGGCGTCTCCAATTGGGATCGGATCGCCATGTGCGTTGTGCACCAGCCAGTCTTTGTGGTGCTCATATATCCAGGACCGCTCGCCCGCTTCAAATGGAGCCGTCCAAACGCCAACCTTCAACCCCAAGCGGGAAATGTGGCGGGTTAAATCCCACATGCCACGGGGAAATTGCGAGGCATTGGGCGTGGCGTATTCACCGCGAGAATATCCGTAACCGAGGTCGAAGTGAAAATAATCGTAGCCCAATCCCTCCAGGTGCTCGGCCAACCATTGAGCGTTCGTGAGCGCGGTGCCTTGGGTAATCTTTGTATAAAATGCCGTCCAACTCCACCATCCCAGCATGTTGTCTGAGCTGACGCGACTGTGATGCGTTTCTCGAATCACGCTGCCGTAGCTATCGAGTTGCGAGCGGTAGTCCCTTCCGGCGGAAAACATCACGCGCTCTGAAGTCAGTGACTCGCTCGCAGAAAGAGGAACGCTTAACTCGATCAGGTTTTCCGCAGGCCCTTCGCGCAGACCGGATTCGGGATCGGTCGCTTGTATCTCAGTAGTTCCGGTTGAATCGACTGTGTAGGAAACGATGCCAGGGGCATCCGGTGAGGAAGATTGCGTTTGCAAATGAATAATGGTCAGGAAGCGGTTGGAGGTAAGAGCCCCAAGGAACAGGCTCTCCTTGCTCTCCCGGTTGTAGATAAGCTGGCTGCCTACGGCGCGGTGCATGCCCTGAGGAGCTTTCCCTAAATCGTAAATCTGCAATGGAGGCCAGTCTTCGCTGAAGCTGTCGGAGAGAACCCGGTCGGCGCTCTGAACGCCACCAAGATCGATGATTTTGTTTCCGTCGGCCTCAACGCTTCGGATACTTTGGATTGTTACCGGATTGCCTGTGTGATTTTGTACTTCAGCCTCGATGACGCCGAAATTTCTTCCCTCATAGATTGCTAGTGTGTACGCAAGATCGGGGAGCTTCGGAAGTCCGGACGAAGTGACTGTAATTTTCCTGCCATGTCCGAGAGCATCTTCAAAGTTCGCTTGAGCTATCTCGTGTTTCGGATAGTCCGTCGACTTGACCCACTTGTGATCGATCTCCGCCGCTACTCTTGCATGAAAGATGATGTGTCCGCCATTTCCTGTTCGGACGTCGTAGGTGCCGTCGCCCAGCTGAACGACTACAGAAAGGTCCTCGATGGCAACAACCACCTGAGAAGCCTTAGACGGGTCAGGAGAGCCGAATCCGCCTTCGACCAGGATTAGCACGCAGGCTATCAAGACACATGCAATTTGCACCAGACGGATTTTGCCCACCAGTTCTTTGGGACGCCGAGAACCGCAAAGAGTACGCGGGATCATAAATTCCTTTCCTGATTGAACGGCCAGGTAGCCTTCCACTTCGCCCAAATGAAGAAAACCAGAATGCCGGTCAGTAGAGTCAAAAGACCGATTTTGATGTATAGCCAGCCCGAGGTCAGAAAAACATAGGCCCACCCGAAGAAAGCAATGACAATCGGCACGGGATAAAACCACATCTTGTAGGGCCGCGCACTGTCCGGAAACTTTCGCCGCAAGAGGGGAATGGCAAACAGCTGTCCCAGAAATTGCACCAGGATTCTGGTCGTGATCAACGCACTGACTAGCTGATCAAGCTTGAGGAACGCAAGTGCGATCGAAACCGCGCCCAGAACCAGAAGCGAAACCTGGGGATAGTTTTTCGTGGGATGCAGTTGCGCAAACGGACGGAAGAAATAGCCGTCGATGGCCGCCGCATAAGGAATTCGCGAATAACCCAAGAGAAGCGCGAACACAGCACCAAATGCTGACCAGAGGACAAAAATTGTTACTGCGATCGCGGCGCCTCTGCCGTACAGGTGTTCCATGAAATCAGAGGCGATGAAATTCGAATGAACTGCTTCCCGCCAAGGCACGACCCCGATCAAAGCAAGATGGAGCGCCAAGTATCCCACACAGCAGACGGCGAGCGAGTAGAGAATCGAGCGGGGCACTACGTAGGAAGGATTCTGCACTTCGTCCCCGATGTAGCACACATCGTAATAGCCTAGATAGTTGTACACCGCGATCAAAGTAGCGCTGCCGAGGCCGAGCACGAAGCCACGATTAAAGGCCATTGCGCCTGGAGGAAAATCGAAGGCCAAATGAGCATTGAAGTGGGAAAAGCCGGCGACGATGATGGCTACCATGGCCAGTGCGGTGCCCACCCAAAGAGCGATGGTCACCTTGCGCAGGAATGTCATCTGCCGACATAGAAGAAATAGAGCAGCAAGGCCCGCACCAACCGCCACGTATTGCTGGCCTCGACCACTTAATCCCGGCCAGAGATAGGTGGAATAGTTTCCGAATCCGATCATCCCAGACGCGATTTCCAAAGGACCGCTCAGAACGAATTGCCAGATGAACAGAAAGGCCATTAGACGGCCCCAAGTTTGATGGCCGTAAGCCTCACGAAGAAAATGGTAACTGCCGCCCGAGCCTGGTAGCGCCGCCCCGAGTTCGCTCCATATCAGACCGTCGGAAATCACGATCAGCGCCCCTGTCACCCAGCCCAGCATGGATTGCGGGCCGCCCATGGAAGCCATCATCAGCGGAATCGTGATGAAGGGCCCGATTCCAACCATGTTGGAAATGTTCAGGGCAGTGGCATGAAGTAAACCGAAAGCGCGCGTCAGGTGGGGCTGCGATTCAGTCTTCATTGCCATAGGCGGGCAAGCCGGTGCACTCGATGTAGGGTTGCGGCGGTCACCCTACAATTGCGCGAATCTACCGATACCTTGCCTTTTTGTCAATGAGTCTGTTCGTTTCTGAGCGATCGTTGTTCCCGGACGCTCATTTTGTATGATACAAATCGCTCACAGCCCAAATACAATTGGTGCCGCGGAGCCACCGATTCCGCACCAGGTTTGGCAGCCGGGAGAGCACAAACTTCATGCTGGCAGAAGAGCGCAGATTTCGCATTCGAGAAATTCTTTCCAGTCAACGCACCGTTACCGCTTCCGACCTATCCGCTGCTCTTGGGGTTACGGCCGCGACCGTGAGGCGAGACTTGGCAGCGTTGGAGCATACGGGCGTGCTGGTCCGTTCTCATGGGGGAGCAGTTTCCCGCATGTCCAGCACCAACTTCCAGCCTTCCTATGAGACGTTGTCGCACAGCCATAGCAGTGAAAAACAGGCCATCGCGCGCGAGGCTGAACGCTTGGTGCTTGACGGCGAGACTGTGTTTCTTGAGGGAAGCACAACGGTGTATGAGCTCGCCCGTGGCTTGAATCAGCGGAATCGGCTGACCGTGGTGACAAACTCTCCTGCCATCGTTTGTCAGTTGCAAAGAAGCGTAGGAGTGACGGTTCTTTGCACCGGTGGCGATCTGCAGAAGGACACGTTCTACTTTTCCGGCGAATGGGCCCTGCGGGCACTCTCCGAAATTCGGGTGGACAAGGCAATCCTGGGAGTGAGCGCGATCGATCTTTCTTATGGAGTCTCTACCGCTAACCACGCCGAGGCACAGATCAAGAAGATGATTTCTAGGGCCGCGAAGACCAGAATCGCGTTGGCAGACCACAGTAAATTTGGTACGCAAAGCTTTGCCTACGTCGGCCCGGTGACGGACATCGATGTGCTCGTAACCGACTCTGACACGGATGCGAAATACATTAAGGGCCTGCGCGAAACGGGCGTCGAGGTAATTGTGGCGCAGTTGCAAGAGAGCGGCAAGGGCCGTAGCAAATGAACATGTTAGAACAAATAGATTGACAATCGATCACGCGCCGAGTAATTTGAGTCCGGTTTTAGATCAAAACTAAGCGAAGACGTGAGGGAACTGTGGGCGATTGCGGCAAGAAGATTCGATTGAATCGCGTGCTCGGAGGCTCGAAGCGCCGAGCTCTCGTAGTTGCCTTCGATCACGCATTGGTACTGGGGCCAATCCCTGGGACTGAGGACCCTTTAGGAAAGATTCGCCAATTTGCCCAAGCCGAAGTCGATGCGTTGCTACTGAACCTTGGGCTCATTCGTCAATTCGCGAGTTCGACAATACTCGGGCCAGTCCCGGCGCTAATTGCCCGCTTGGATTGGACCACGGTATGGTCTGCCATCGGGCAGAACGGAAGCGGCGCGTTGCATAGCGCGCTTCTGGCCCGGCCCGAAGAAGCGTTACGACACGGCGCAGACGCTGTTCTGACCTATCTTGTCGTAGGCACCGGTGATGCCGAGTTCGAGATGAAGGAGATCACCCGCAACGCCGAAATCGCCCGCGAATGTGAGCGAGTCGGGATCCCATTGATTGTTGAATCTCTCGCGCGAGGCAAAGATGTGCAGAATCCGGGTGATCCCAAGTGGCTGAACCTGCACACTCGTATGGCAGCCGAACTGGGCGCGGATTGCGTCAAAACGGATTACAGCGGGGATATAGCATCCATGCGTTCGGTAGTGGAAAAGTGTCCGATACCAATCCTGGTGCTCGGTGGAAGCCGACATGCATCGGACAAACACGCGCTCGACGTGGTCCGTGATGTTGCGGCCTCCGGAGCAGCCGGCGTCTTCTTTGGCCGCAATGTGTTCCAAGCCGACAACATGAGCCGATTTCTGGAACAAGCGCGCGCTGCTCTTGACGCGGTGCCAACGGCACAATTGCAAGCGATCACGAGATGACGACAGCGGCCCAGGCGCAGGCGGTTTGGCGCGAACAGAACGTGATGGACGGCCGCTCCGGATTTCGCCTGCGGGCAGATTGGGGATATGTCTCGGTTCTTGAAGGTGGAGGGCATATCTGCGAGTTGAATCTAAACCCATGTAACGGCGTGAACCCGCTGTGGCGGCCGCCGTGGGCAACGATCGATCCGTCCCAATACAATCGTGCGAAGCATGCGCGGACATACGGAGAGCCGCCAGATGGCGGGCTGCTCGCCGGTATTGCGGGACATAGCCTCAGCTTTGATCACTTCGGTCCGCCTTCGCCAGAAGAAACGGCCGCTGGTCTGACGACGCATGGCGAAGCACCTGCGCTGAAGTGGGATCTCCAGAAGCACGCCAAGTCGCCGAAGCCGTATTTGCAATACGGCCGGACGCTGCCCGAAGCCCGGATCCGTTTCAGCAGGAAGCTAACTCTTGACCCCCGAAATCCAGTGATTTATTGCGAAGAAGAGGCGGTCAACCTTAGCCCTTATGACCGGCCGATTTCGTGGAACGAACACGTCACCTTCGGGCCACCGTTTCTGGAAGCGGGCATTACCTGGTTCGATATGCCCGCAACGCGGGCGAAGGTCTGTCCGGCGAGCTACAGCCCTCGATTTTCTCTTCAGCCGGATGCCGAGTTTACCTGGCCCAATGCGCCCGCAAAAGAACGCAAACGGATGAACTTGCGCACTATGCCGGCGCTACGCTTCGGACACTACACCGCGCAATTGCTAAATCCGGAACTTGAGATTGCTTTCATCGCGGCATGTAACCCGCGCCAGAAGCTTCTCGTCGTCTACGCATTTCGACGAGCAGATTTTCCCTGGGTCGGTAATTGGGAAGAACGCTACAACCGAACCGCAGCGCCGTGGCGGGGAAAAACGTTCTGTCGAGGACTGGAGTTCAGCACGACTCCGTTCGCGATTCCGCGACGCCAAACCATCGAGCAAGGCCCGCTGTTCGGCGAACCAACGTATCGCTGGCTTCCGGCCAAATCCAAGGCTCAAGTGCGCTTTCTGATTTTGTTGCTCGAAGTACCAGAGGCATTTCGTGGTGTAGCCCGGGTTTCCGTTGGCAAGAGAAGGATCGATGTTGTCGAGTCTGGCGTGCATGGCCGGACGCTTTCAGTCCTAGCCGACAAGTTCCTATGAATGGCGCCAAGCAAGAATCTAAAACCCATCATGAGTTTGCTTGCCATCGATATCGGTTCGAGTAGATGCAAAGCCGTGGTGTTCGCCTCTACAGGGAAGATACTTGCACGGCACGCCTGCGCGTACACACCTGAGTCCCCCGCTCCTTCGCAGGCAGAGATGAATGCCGAGCGTTTTTTGCAGGCAGTGGGCCAATGTTCGCAAGCGGTATCCAGGAACCTTTCTGATCCTGTCCGAGCGTTGTGCCTCAGTTCGCACGGCGAAACATTCGTGCCTGTCAATGGACGCAACGAGGCAATCGCTCCAGCAATCCTCAACCAGGACACTCGAGCCACGGAAGAAACCGAGTGGCTCGAAAGAACATTCGGAAGAAAGCGACTTTTCGAAATCACCGGCCTGGTCGCTCATCCCATGTATCCGGTTCCAAAAATTCTCTGGTTGCGCAAGCATCGGCCGGACATCTTTGTTGCCTCGGTTCGTTTCCTGAGTGTGATTGGTTACGTTCTTTCGCGACTCGGACTAAATCCTTATATCGATTATTCCTTGGCCTCCCGCTATCTGGCATTTGATATTCGGCAGCATCGGTGGTCCGAAGAAGTTCTAGCCGCCACAGAGATCAATGCGCAATGCCTCCCTGTTCCGGTCCCCGCTGGAACGATTGCGGGAAAATTAGATGCGGCAGCCGCCGGCCAAATCGGTCTCTCGGCGGGAACGATTGTGGTGATGGGAGGGCACGATCAACCCTGCGGAGGCCTGGGAGTTGGCGCGATCGGTCCCGGTCGCATCGCCGACTCGATGGGAACTTACGAATGCCTGCTGGCGGCTTCCGATCAGCCCAGCCTATCGGATGCGGCGCTGGCTGCTTCCCTCAACTCCTATTGCCATGTGGTTCCAGACAAGTTTGTCACGCTGGCGTATTTTCCATCGGGGATCATGATCAAGTGGTTCCACGATCTGTTATACGGAGGTGTTTGCGGTGAAAGCGCGCTCGCAGAAGGCGAGGATACATCGGACGTGGAGTCGCTCCATTACGCGTCACTGGAACGGGAGGCACCAGCGGGTCGAACGGGACTATGCATCACTCCCAATCTAATCGGTACGTGCAATCCTGACTTCAACCCGCATGCCCGCGGAATCATCTCCGGCTTGGGACCGAACACGACCCGCAGCCAGATTTACAAAGGCATTCTCGAGGGACTCGCCTGTGAGATGTCACAGATGACCGACATACTGGAAAGCGCCGTAGGAAAATTTCGAGACGTTTATGTTACCGGGGGAGGCTCGCGGTCGGCGCTGGGTCTCCAGTTGCGAGCTGCATTGTCGGGTCGGCGGCTGCATGTAATGGAGTGTCCTGAGGCAGTGTGTCTTGGCGGAGCCATACTCGCCGGCGTGGCCTCCGGAGAATACGGGAGCCTGCAGGAAGCCGTGGAGGTTGTAGTCCGTGAGGTTTCGGTGGTAATGCCCGACGATGCGATTGCGGCATCCTACGGACAACAAGCCAAGCAATACCGTCAGTTGTGTTCAGCGCTCTCTGCGATTAGAGGCGCTTAAAGTCAAAGGCGAATTAGGAGGAACGGTGATCCAGGCCACAATCGGATTCATAGTGTTCGGTATTCACAAAGATGGCCTCAAAGACCCAATGGGTACGCCGTTCATCGATGATGCGTTGGTTCAGCGTGCCAAGAGCGCACTGGTTGCGACAGGTTTGAAAGTTATCGAGCATGGGGTTGTGGTCGCCAGCAAAGAAGAAGCTCGGGCCGCATTGAGGAAAATGAAATGCGACGACGCTGTCGATGCGGTCGTCCTATTTTCCGGGACCTGGGTATGGGCGGCGCATATGGTCGGCGCGATTCGTGATTACTGCGCCAGCGGCAAAGGCTTGCTTCTGTGGACCCACCCAGGCTCTCAAGGCTGGCGGCCGGTTGGCGGACTGGTGCTGCATGGAGGTCTGCTCGAAATCGGAGTCAAGCACAAGTTTGTATACGGAGCGATCGAGGAGGCGGACACCGTAAGCAAGATCGTCAGCTATGCCCAGGCTTGCCATCTGAAGAACTTCTTGAACCTATCTACCATCGGCACATTTGGCGGGCGTGGGATGGGACAAACCTGCGGCGCTGCCGATCCTTCCCAATGGATGAGAATGTTTGGCATCGATATCGACTCGCGCGATACGGCGGAGTTGAAGCAAACAGCCGAAGCGATCTCGACCCGCGAACTCGATGAACTTCGGCCCAGGCTGAAGCAACTCTTTGGCAAGCTCCCAGAGCAAAACGTAGTGGCCGAGCGTTCGATGCGGCTGTATCTCGCTCTAAGAAAACTTGTTGCGAAGGAAAGGTTTGATTTCTACACGATTCAATCCTTTCCCGGTCTGGCCGGCGATTATTCTGCCAGTTGCTTTGCCCAGAGCATGATGCTTGAGGATGGAGTTGGCACTTCTACACTGGGCGACTTCAATACTGCCTTGACCGTTTTCCTGCTCACCAAGCTGAGCAAGGAGAGAGTGTATTACGGCGATTTGCAGCACATTGATAAGAGAACAAAAGAAATCAAGATCATTGGGGATGGGGCTTGTCCGCCTTCCTTGGCCGGCAAGCTGGGGCCCGCCGGATTTTCGGAGCACGGTATCCCTACGGAAGGCGAAGCGGGCGGACTTTCTGTAAAGTTAATCTGCAAAGTGGGAGAAGGAGTGTTAGCCCGGCTGGGCAGAGTGAACAGCGAGTTTCAGATGGTAATTACTCGAGCCAGCATTTTCGAGCCCGCACCTGATCAGATCGAAAGGCGGCTCAACGAATGTGGCATTCCATTCTGGCCCCATGGTTTCGTAACCGCGCATTGTGATATCGATGTTTTATTGCAGCATTGGACCAACGAATATGCGTGCCTGGGCTATGGCGAAGAGCTATATCCGGCGTTAATCGATTTTTGTGAGATCACGGGAATCAAGGCAATCCTCCCCTAAACCTTGGAAGGATCTTCAGATGTTCGATTTTTCGCGAACTGTCGCTCAAGTCCTATTAGGTGTCTCAATTGCCCTGTCCGCCGCGGCGCAAGCGCCCACTGGGGCGGGTGCTGCGACAAAACAGATTGATGACGAAGCGAGCCTGCGCTCGTTCGCAGCGATCCGTCCCATTGATGTTCACGTTCATGTTTTCAAGACCGACCCCGCGTTTCAAAACATGCTAGAACGACTGAACCTGAAACTGTTGAATATCCTGGTGATGGACGATACGAACCCCCATCGCAAACAGTTGCAGCCGCAGATCGACGATGCACTGGCACTCGTGCGGTCGAGCCGAGGCCACGTAGCCTTGTGTACGACCTTTGATCCATACAAGCTTGGGAGTGCCTCATTCAGCACCGACGCCATCAAGCAGATCGACCACGACTTCGCGCAGGGAGCGGTGGCGGTCAAAATCTGGAAGAACATCGGAATGGAGATCAAGGACAGTAGCGGCCAATATGTCATGGCCGATGATCCGAAGTTCGAGCCGATTTACAAAGACATTGCCAACCATGGCAAAACCCTCATGACACATCAGGCCGAACCTGATGTGGCCTGGGGGCCACCGGACGCGTCCGATCCGTCCTGGTCTTATTACCGGGAAAATCCGCAATGGTACGTCGCCAACCTGCCCGGGTTCCCCTCAAAGCAGAGGATTCTCGACGCGCGTGATCATGTGCTCGCCAACAACCCCAAACTACGCATGGTGGGAGTTCATCTGGGCAGCATGGAACGGGATCTCGACAACATCGCCGGCCACCTGGATAAGTATCCAAATTTTGCTATCGACACGGCGGCGAGAATGGAATACCTCATGCTAATGCCCCCGGAAAAGGTGAGAGCTTTCCTTATCAAGTATCAAGACCGCGTCCTATACGGCACGGACCTCGATTTAGACGCAGACGCCAACCTCCCGGATGCGTTAACTGAATGGCAGTCTACTTACGCGCGTGACTGGAAATTCCTGGCGACCGGCGAGACCCTTGTCGTGGAAGGCAAGCAGGTGCGTGGATTAAACCTGCCCCAGCCGGTCCTTCAGAAAATATTTCGCACTAATGCTATCCATTGGATTCCGGGATTGTGAAGCCAGTACAGGAAGATGTATTGGACGGGATGCGACCTTAAAGAATTCACGGCACTCTCTTAACCTCCGATGTTAGACGGAACCTCATTTGCCTCGGGAGACGCTCACCGGTCGGTTGGCTCTACGAAGCGTCGATTGTCGGTAAGGTTAGAGTGTGCTTTTAGATTGCCGGTTACCTTGACGGAGAAATTCTTTTGGGCCGGCACCCCGTCCGCTCCATCCACTGTGAGGCGGATCGTGAACTTCCCTGCGTTGGTGTAGGCATGAGACACCTTGGGGCTATCCGCGCTCGTGCCGTCGCCGAGGTCCCAGTGATAAGCAATTGCGGGCACACCGTCAGCTTCGGCTGGCGCCGAGAGCGCCGAAAGCGTGATCGTCTCACCGGTATTTGCAGCTGTGGGCACCTGCGCCGTCACGGTTGGGGCAGCCGCGGCAATGCTCGTGTCGATCAGCTTGATTACCCTCACCGACTGGGGTGGCTGGTTCTCCAGTCCCACTGCGCCACCCGTGAGCGTAACCGTCTCATTCTGGTTCAGCACATCCGTCGCCGCAAACATGTGGCCGGCAGGCAGGCCGAGGTCCGCCAGTCTTAGCGTGTGCGAGCGCACCCTGTTCGTCCAATTGAAGACCGTCAGTATGGCCTGCCGTTGATCTTCCCGGAGGAAGAAAATACTGGGCTGTCCATCCTCTGGCTCGTAGGTCATCAGGTCTAACGGCGTGGAAGCTCGGCCGACTTTGGCCATATTCAGCAACTCTCGGTTTTCAACCAGCGCCAGCCGATCCTTCTCTGAGCCCAGGACCACCATGTCATCGCCAATTTCATACATGCCGCCGGATACTGCGGACAGCGCGATCGACACCTCGGCCGCACCCAGCGAAATGGAAGACCGTTCGTTCGCACGCTCCATGAGATGCGTTGCGGTGACGTTGAAGGCGTCCGGATCATTGACGAAGAAATTACGCTGCATGTAGAAGCGGGCAGCGATGCCAGAGGCGGCATTCTTGGTCCTCTCAAAACTGTGGCCCGTATCCGCGGAGATCCGGCCCGTATCTACTAGCCCCACTGGGTTGAGCATGGGACTTCCGTCTTTGTCCAGGACCACATCCTCGCCCACGGTGTCACGGATGATCTGGAGACCGATGCGCTGCGCTTCCAGAGTGGTCGTATTGGGCCTGTAGCGGTAGCCCTCGATTGCCGTAGTGTCCATGAAATCTAGTTTGATGAAGCGGACTCCCCATTGGCGGACCAGTGTCTTGTACGTCTGGCGCAGGTATTCCTGCGCTCCGGGATGGGTTGTGTCCAGCGCGTACAGCACATCTGTCTTCTGGTTCCAGACGTCGCCAATGGGGATCGGATCTCCTTTGGCATTGTGCACCAGCCAATCCTTGTGGTGCTCGTAGACCCAAGCCCGGCTCGTCACCTCAAACGGTGCCGTCCATACGCCGAATGTCAGGCCCTCTCCGGTAAGGTGATGCCCTACAAACCGCATGCCATCTGGAAATTGTGTCGCATTCGGAGTTGTATATTCCCCGCGAGCATACTGATAACCTTCATCAATTTGGAAATACTTATACCCTAATGACTTCAGATGTTCGGCTTGCCAGTCGCCGTTGGTGAGGGTTTCGCCCTCGTTGATGGCGCCATAGTAGACGGTCCAACTCCACCAACCGATGGGAGTCTCACAAGAGACGCGCGCATGGTGCAGACGACGAACCGCATCACCGTAGGCTAGCAATTGTTCGTGGTAATTCGGTCCGGCCTCGAGCATCAATCGCTCTGAACCCATGTCTTCCCCGGGTTTAACGGGAAGGCTCAATTCGACCTGGTCGTCCGCGGGAGAATCCTTCAGATCGAATTCCTTCTGGATTTCCGTGGTTCCGGTGGATTCAACGGTATAGGACGCTATCTTCGTCTTCGCCCCCATACCCTCGGCTTTCAGATGCGTCAGGGTCAGAAATCGGTCTGAGGTGAGAGCGCCAAGAAATAAACTCTGCTTACTCTCCCGGTTGTAGATGAGTTGGCTCCCTGCACCGCGATGCATCCCGCCGGGCACTCCCCCGAGGTCGTAGAGAGCCAGGTCCGGCCAATCTTCGCTAAAACTGTCGGAGAGAACCCGGTCGGAAGATTGATCGCCGCCCAGATTGAGGATCGGCTCACCCATGGCCTCCACACTGCGAATGGCCTGCACAGTTACTTCCTTTCCCGTGCTGTTTTGCACCTTTACATGGACGGTGCCGTAAGGGCGCTGTTTGTAGAGCTGTAGCACGTAAACCAGATCGGGTTTTCCCTCCAGTCCGCTGCAAATGACTGTGACCTCTCGGCCGGGACCGAGATCATCTTCGAAGGTAGACCCCGAAACCTGGTGCCGCGGGTAATTGCTCGAGCGAAGCCACTGGTGGTCAACCTGTGCTGCCACACGGGACGTGAGCACGACTTGACCGTCATGCAAAGACAGTTGGTACGATCCCTGCTGCGCGTTGACCGTCAGGGAGATCTCGTCGTTCGTAAGTTGCTGGGCCATACACGGCAGCCCAACCATCAATATTCCAGTCGTAACTGCCAGTCCAACTTGGAAACCCTGTCTTCGAGTTCTTTTTGGCACGGTAGCAATCTCCCTGCATGATCGTCATCGCATACTACTTCATTGACTCAACCTCAGTGAAGCGAATACTGGCTCCAGAATCTATAATGCTAAGGCGATGAATCAGAGGTCTGATCCCTTCGAGACGGATCGCTCCACGGTGGCCGACGGACCGAGTGAATATCTGCGAAGCGTCGCCCAACGAAATCGCGGCGGCGCGACTGTCGGCACCTACGCTGTTTGCTCTGCGCACCCGGCCGTGATCGATGCAGCCATTCAGCAAGGGCTCGAAGACGGCAACTGTCTTCACGTGGAGTCGACATCCAGCCAAGTCAACCAGTTCGGCGGATATACGGGTATGACGCCAAAGCAATTCGCTGATGGAATGCGCGTTGCTGCCGCCTCAGCAGGATTGCCGCCTGGTCGTGTTCTGCTGGGAGCTGACCACCTGGGGCCGTTTGCCTGGCGCAGTGAACCGTCGGCTACAGCCATGGCTAAGGCCTGCGATCTGGCTGGTCTTTGCGTTCATGCGGGATATCAGAAGATTCACTTGGACACGAGCATGCCTTGTGGCGACGACAAGATTCTCGATGAGAAGACCGTCGCGGAACGCGCTGCCATTTTATGCCGAGCTGCTGAAGAAGCTTGCGAGGATATGCCAACTGGTTCGCCGAGACCGCTTTACGTCATTGGAACAGAGGTCCCGCCTCCGGGCGGAGAAGTCGTAGAGGGTCAATGTCCAGCCCCGACGAAGGTCGAAGACGTTCATCGCACTTTGGACGTCTTTCACTCCGCGTTCCGGGCGCATGGTTTGTTCGCGGCTTGGGAGAATGTCGTCGGGTTGGTCGTTCAACCTGCCGTGGAATTCGGTGACACCATGGTTTTCGACTACGATCGCCAGAAAGTGCATGCGCTGGCGGCAGGATTGCCGAAAAGTCCTGCGCTTGTCTATGAGGCCCATTCCACCGATTACCAGGCCCCCGCCGCTCTAGCAGAGATGGTGGAGGATCATTTTGCAATCTTGAAGGTCGGTCCCTGGCTTACGTTCGCTTATCGGGAAGCAATTTTTGCACTCAGCAGCATAGAACGCGAGATCCTTGGCCATAAACGCGAAGTAAGGTCGTCGCAAGTGCGGGAGGCGCTGGAGTTCGAGATGCTGCGCAACCCGGCGTACTGGCGTTCGTACTACCGCGGCGATGACGACGAATTGCGCCTCTCACGTGCCTTCAGTTTCAGCGACCGCTGTCGTTATTACTGGCCCCAACCTTTCGTACAAGAAGAAGTAAAGCGCCTGCTGCACAATCTCGGCCTCTTTTCATGCCCGCTGACCCTGTTGAGCCAATATCTCCCGATCGAATACGAGGCGATTCGCGAGGGCGCACTGGAGAATGATGCTGCGGCTATCATCGGCCACCACATTCGACGGGTTCTTCGATTTTATGGTGCGGCCTGCGGTGCACCGGGAAATTGATCCACTCCGGAATGTGGCTCTTGGCAGAGAGCTGCTTTGCCGACGAGAACACCGTACATCACAACATCGGCTTGGTCATCGACATGATCTGAAAGATCGAATCCTCGCGCATGGGACGCTTCTCTTCGATGTTCTGCATTCCGACCGCTGTCTTCTGCACGACATTGCCGCCTCGCAAGACCATCGTCACGATTCCGGCTGCCGCCGGGAGAGCCAGGAGCACAGACGCAAGGGCGGCAAATAACACTCGCCGTGAAATCGAACGTCGAAGCATCTCCGATTTTCGAAACGAAAGCTGCCGCAGTTCCATGTTCAGCCCTTTCGAGAGTCTATGTGCTGTCGGCTGTGGTGAACGACGACTTATACTCCCTTTTTCCAGTCTGGATCGCTGCCCTTTTTAAGACGAATGGTCAGGGAACCATCGGGGTTGGTTCGCTCATGGCAAGCCCAGCGGACGGGCCTCCGCACACCTTTGACCTCAATTTCAGCCCGCAGAATGATCTGCTGACCGTCCATGTCCTTTGGGAGGATGATCGAGGCTTGGCGTAATTTGCCGGCGAACGGCTGGCCCGCATCAAGATTGCCTCCTACTTTAACTCGGCCGTCAGCAGTCTCGGCGTAGATGCCTAAAATTCCCGGCACACCAGCGACGCCATCGTTGACGATGCCCAGAATTAGTTCCACCGTGTCGTAGCGTTTTCTCTGCCAGATGATGGACGGACGGACACGGTACCCGAGCCGTTGCTCCATAGCGCGAAGCGAATCGGGATACTTTTCGTAGTAGCGCCGGATGTTATCGGCTTCGGTCCAGAGGCCAAAATAGTTCGTTCCGATATCAAGGGAGTGAAAGCTCGCGCTCTCGCGATAGGGGCGATCGATCGGGCCTCCGATGCGGTGCGGATAATCATCGGTCGGCAGGGCTTCGTCGTCCGGTCCAACAAACGCGAGCATCGAGTCCGACAATTTGCTCAGGCAAGCTTTCTCCTCGGCAGCGAACTCGGGAAGCACATAGTGCCGGTTTTCGCCGTCTTCCATGACAATGGCAACCCAGGGTGGACGATGACCGAGTTCTTCGATTTGGATAGGTTCATCCATAACGAGACTGTCGGAGCGCAGCCAACATCCCGCACGAACAGCCATATCCTGCACCTGCCGGTTGCCCACATTGCTGATGTCGGGCTGGGTGTTGACCGCCAGAGGAGTCTTCTTCCAGGCATCGAGCTGCAGCTGGGTCATGTGCACAAAGGTCTTTTCAGCGGTCAAGTAGTCGGGAAACGGATTGGGCAGATCGTTCGTGTGGCCTTCTCCCCAGAATCCGTACATCATCAGGTCCATGTATTCCAACTGGGGATTACCCTCGAATTTCGCGGCGAGCAATTCATTCAACTCGGCAAAAGCTTTTTGAAATTCAGGGGAGTCATAGCGCGGTTCGCGAAAATCAAAGCCGGTATGGTGCTCCTTCGATTTGTGGCCGATGTTGACGATGGGAACTTTGTCGTGCAGGAAATCCGGCATCGAGAGTTTCTTGGGCTGGATATTTGGACTGGAGAGTTGGATTCGGAAAGCGACGCCTAGATTATGACGCTTGGCGGCATCGAACGTGGCTTCCCAAACCGGAGACAGTTGCAGCTTGCCCGGACCTGCATGCACATCTCTCCAATCGCAGCGGATGTAGAGCACGTCCACGAATGGCAAGGCAGCCATCTTCTCGACACTCTGTTCCAGAGTTTCTTTGCCGCACTGCACCGTGAGGGCCGGCCCGTTTTCTTCCCAGGTGTAGCCGACTAGTCCAGTGCCGAAATTGCGGACGTGATTGCGCGAAGGCTGCGTGACGAAAATCGTAAACCAGCCGTCATCCTGAGTGATGCCAAACGGTCCCTGGTCCAGCCGATTGCTCACAGTCGGGCAACCAAAGTTGTAACCTTCCCAAAGATGGTCAGGCACATCCGCCAACAGCCGACGGGGGACTAAGCTGCTCGCCCCCGCCAGGACCGCACCCGCTTTCATGAAGTCTCGTCTGCGCATTACGCGGCCTCCTCTCATCGACGTCGTGATTCGGAATTTAGCGTCGATCCGCCTGACCCCTCGCTACACCTAGACTTCCTGACGGACATTGGGACGCAGAGTGAGTGAGCCGTCATTATTCAGTTTCTGGTGACAAGCCCACTGCACCGGATAACGCATGCCCTTTACTTCGATCTCCGCTTTGAGCTTGAGCCCCTTCCATTTCGTGCCTTGCGGAAGAACGAACTGCGCCTGCCGGATCTTGCCGGGTAATGGATAGCCGGGGTCCAGGCAACCGGTTTTGAGTTGTTTTCCATCCTCACTCTCGACGGTGACGCGCAGCACGCCGGGAACTCCGGCGATGCCATCGTTGGCGAAGCCGACGATCAGTCCCTGGTAGCCCGAGTCTTCATAGCTCCAGATGAACGACGGCCGCACGCGGTAGCCGATGCGACGATTGATCCGGTCGAACCACGCCGGCGAAGCTTGGTAATAATCCATCAGAGTTTTCGGATTGATCTGATGGAAGCTCCACAGCGACCAGTAGTTTGCTCCCACGTCCATCACGTGAGCGATGATGTTCTCGGCGGGGGAGATCCCTTCTTGCGCGGCGGCCGCGGCGGGGACCTTGCCGGGAAGCGGCCCTTCGATCACTGCTGCGGTCCAGGGGGGACGGTTGCTGATTGCTTCGATCTGCTCGTTCTCGATGAAAATCGTGTCGCTGCGAATCCAGTTATTGGTGCGAACGGTGCGGTCCACGAGTTCCGAGTTGCCAACCCGGCTATAGTCGGGCTGGGTGTTGGTCAGCAGAGGAGTCTTCGTGAAATTCTCGAGCTGAACTTCGAGCATGTTCATCCAGGTTCGCTCTGCCGTCTGGTAATCGGGGAAAGGATTGTTGGCGAACGGCCAGGTGTGGCCCTCGCCCCAGAAGCCGTACATGAACGTGTCGATGAATTCGATGACGGGACTACCGTTGAACTCGGCTGCCAACAGGGCGACCAGCTCTTTGAATGCTTGCTGGAAAAAGGGATCATCAAATCGCGGCTGATAACGCGCGTGTGGGTTCCGTAGGTATCTCTGTGCCTCCCCGCTGTTCTCTTTCGGATTAAGCACAAGGTCGACTTTCGGCACTTTCTCGAGGACGAAGTCGGGCAGAGCCGCATCGTGCGTATAGTCCGGAGCGCTCATCTGAACCCGCAGGCCAACCCGCTTGTTATTCTTCTTGGCCAAGTCAAAGACAAGCCTCAAGTAGTCAGGCATCTCGAGGCGTCCAGGATGCGGTTGAACCTCCCGCCATGTAGGCCGTACATAAAGCTGCTGCCCCAGGGGGAATTTGACCAGATCCTCGATCGCTTGGGGAATGTTGTCCGACTTGATCTCATCGGTGCCCATGTCGGCCGTGATGTAGGTGATCAATCCCTTGCCGTAGTTCGGGACAACTTCGTCCGAAGGAGTCGTAGTCATCACCACGTCGTCAGTAGGAATAACGGCGGCGGGAGGATATTGTGGAAAGGGCCCCTGGTTGAGGCGATCCGTTACGGCAGGCCCAGACCCAAAATCGTAGTTTCCCCAGTTGTGATCGGGCACGAAAGCGTGCGCTTTGCCCGTTCCAAGTTCTGCAGCCACTGCCAATGCGACACCACTTTTCAGAAAGTCTCTGCGCTGCATCGAAGTCATTTCCTCCTTCCGCTACGGATTCCTGGTTTCGCGCCGCTCGTGAGGTCCCCGGGCGGGAAACTTCGCGGCGGAACATCAAGAGTTGAAGATGATTGGCATAGAAGTCCCGAAAGCAGAAATTCGGCACGCCTGCCAGCCAAGAGAGTCCTCGCTTCCCCAAGCATGGAGGCCACTGCTCAGGGAAGCGAGGGATTAGAACGCCAACTTCAGAGCAAACTGAATCTGCCGCTGCGGGATCACCGTGGACGTGATCACGCCGGTAGCGCCAGGGCCATCGTCGATGTTGCCGTCTGGCTGAGAGAAGACCGCGTGGTTGAAGGCGTTGAAGAACTCGGCTCGAAACTCAAGATTGACCCGCTCTGT